>Ga0307430_1002456_pt1 | contig 12336 bp, 17 predicted proteins | sample SalMarWE160130MG_FD_202159 | JGI IMG/M metagenome (GOLD analysis project Ga0307430, IMG submission 202159) | Salt marsh sediment microbial communities from the Plum Island Ecosystem LTER, Massachusetts, United States - WE1603-130 | ecosystem: Environmental > Aquatic > Marine > Intertidal zone >... | reverse complement strand
CAGGCGAACTTTCATTAGAACCTTCAAACGGTTCCACTACCGGAATGTTCAGCCTTAAAAACAGGACATGGGATCCGGATGTTGCTAGAAAGTGTGGACTCAAAGAGGATATTTACCCCAGGGTATACGAAAGCGGCACCCAGGTAGGCACGGTAAAAAAAGAAATTGCCTATTTGACTGGGCTTTCGCAGAAATGCATTGTTGTAACCGGAGGGGGCGATGCGCAACTTGGCAGCATAGGTGTAGGTGCAATACAGCCAGGCCAAGCATGCCTGTTTGGCGGAAGCTTCTGGCAGTTTGAATATAATATAGACAAGCCGATTACTGATGAGGATTGTCGTATCCGCGTTAACTGCCACGCCATTCCCGGATTGTGGCAATATGAAATGATCGCTTTTTCCCCGGGCATTGTACTACGATGGTTCCGCGACGCTTTCTACCCGGTGGAAAAAATGATAGAAAAACAAACTGGTATCGATGCGTATTATCTTTTGGATAAAGAAGCAGAGTCCGTGCCTGCAGGGTCTAACGGAATGTTTTGTACGTTCTCCGATACGATGAACTATATTGCGTGGAAACATGCAGCGCCTGCGTTCATCAATTTTTCTATCGACGTTGGAAAATTTGACCGCAAAGTTTTTTACCGCTCCATTTTGGAAAATGCCGCTCTTGTATCGTTAAGCCACAAGATGATCTTAGAATCTATTACCGGCAATCAGATAGACGGCATCTTTTTTGCGTCCGGCGCTTCTAAAAGTAATCTATGGTGCTCAATCGTGTCCGATGTCTTGGGTATACCTATTAAGGTGCCTAAAACAAAAGAAGCAACCGCTCTTGGTACGGCTATACTCGCAGGTATGGGTGCAAAAATTTATACAAGCTTGCCAGATACTATAAAAAACATTTGCGCAGTTGAGAAGACTTACGAGCCGAATATGTCAAACCATCAAACCTATTTGGAACTATTACAAAAATGGCAGTCGGTCTATAAAAACCAGTTAAAACTGGCTGATGATGGTTATACAAATTATATGTGGAAAGCTCCCGGACTGTAATTGTAAAATATTATGTATAGAGGTTTTGGAACATGTTTATAGTGAAGGAATCAGAAAAAGAATACCGTTTTGGGGACAGTGGTCCGAAATATTTGATACGTGGTCCCCGGATCGGTAGCGGATTGGTGCTTTTAAAGCCGGGGCAGGACTTTAAAGGCCATTATCATAAAAATATGGAGGAAAATTTTTTCCTACTTGAAGGGCAACTAGATTTTTATATCGACGACGAAAAAGTAACTGTTAAGGAGGGCGAACTGATACACGTCGAACCAAATGAGTCTCATTATTTAATAAACAGTTACAATAAGCCGGCAAAAGCCGTGTTTATATTAGGACCCTACACAGAAAACGATAAATATGAATAAATCATCAAGAGGAGGAGTTTATTATGGCTGATATCGAAACTGCTTCCAGTAAAGACTATGGCATAGACATACCGCAGGAAAATAAAGGTTTTTATGTAAAAGGCTCCAATAATTACGATTGGGGTATGAAAAATAGGCTTTCCAAAATTTTTAACTCCAGAAGTGGAAAAACATTGATGCTTGCTTTTGACCATGGATATTTTTTAGGACCTATATCTGGTCTGGAACGGATGGACTTAAAAATTCCTCCGCTTGTGCCTCATATTGATGTGCTGATGGCAACCCGCGGCGCATTTAGAAGCTGTATAGCACCGGAGATCTCCAGTGATAAAGCTGTGGTGCTTCGCTGTTCAGCCGGCTCTTCCATACTGGATGAGGACTTAAGCAACGAGTGTGTCAGTGTGGATATTCAGGAAGCCATTCGCTTGAACGCGGCTGGTATGGCGGTACAGGTGTTCATAGGTGCGCCGTATGAAAAGCAGTCTATAGAAAGTCTTTCAAATGTGATCAATGAGGGCTTCCGTTATGGTATACCTACTATGGGTGTTGTGGCAGTAGGTAAGACCATGGACCGTACGCCTCAGTATTTTCGGCTTGCAACACGCATGATCGCGGAATTCGGTGCGCAGATTGTCAAATCATATTACTGCGACGAATTTGAAACTGTTACTGCCAGCTGTCCAGTGCCTATCATTATCGCAGGAGGTAAAAAATTGCCCGAAAATGAAGTGCTGACTATGTGCTACAGGGCTATTTGTGAAGGTGCTGCGGGAGTGGATATGGGGCGCAACATTTTTCAGGCCGAAAACCCAGCCGCTATGGCACAAGCTATACGTTCAATCGTCCATGAAAATTTAACAGACAAGCAGGCATTAAAACTATATAACGACCTGAAAAAAGAACATTAGCGTATTCCCCAGGTCTGTAAATAGTTTTGTGCTTTCACCTACTCCATAGATATCATGCAAGTGCCGATTTTACCTTATCCTTTAAAAAACTTAGAACTAGAGCATAATCTGCCTTCGGTTTAACTATTTATGAAAAAATTTGTTGTCTTTGTTGTAAATGTTTACTACAATAGTTGTAGGTGATTACAACAATGATTAATTTTTTAGAAATTACAAAATCAAGGCTCAGAAATAAAATACTATTACATTTCTTCACCAATACTGATGATGAAATGTACTTAAGGGAAATGGCACTAATACTTAAAGAAGATCCTGGTAATCTATCAAAAGAGCTATCGAAACTTGAGAAAGAAGGTATTTTTAAATCCCAATTTAGGGGAAAGCAGAAATATTTTTTTCTAAATAAAACCTATCCGCTGTTTAACGAACTAAAATCTATAATTTTTAAAACTATTGGTATTAAAGGAAGTCTGCAGAATATAATAAATGAAACCAGTGGAGTAATTTCAGCTTTTATTTATGGCTCCTTTGCAACCGGAGAAGAAAATGCTTCGTCAGATATAGATCTTTGCCTTATAGTTAAAGATAGTGTTTTTAATGAGAATAATTTTATTTCAAAAATAAATGATTTTGAAAAAACTATTTCAAGGGAAATAAATTATATCTATTATTCAGAGGACGAATGGGAAAAACAAGTAAATGAAAATGATAGTTTTATAATAAATATTAAAATGGGGCCAAAAATAGTTTTAAAAGGAGATAAACTTTGAATTATAAAGATCTAGTAGCTGAAGAGAAATTAAAAAAAGAAAAAGCAATAGGAATTGACCAGATACATAGGTTTATCAAACGAGCTAAAAAAGATTTAGAAACAGCAGAAATAGTAGTAATTAATGATGAAGGTGCTGCACTTACCCTGGTTTATGACGCTATGTTTCATGCAGCAAATGCTTTAATAAGATATCAGGGTTATAGACCTGGAAATAAACTTCAACATATAGGAATCATAGAAGCTGTTAGAAGAACCCTGGGTGAGGAATTTGAGGCCATGATATTTAAGTTTGATAAATTGAGGATCAAAAGGAACAAATTTGAATATCAAGCTATATACAATATTTCAAAAACTCAGCTGATAAATGATATAAAAGATGCTAGTACTTTTATAAAAATAATTGAAAAATACCTTAAAGATAGAAATCCTCAATTAAGTTTAGATTTGTAATTTCTTGATTAACTATAGCGGTTTGAACATTTTTAGGAAGTATGGTGGAATTTTACAATTTCCTTGAATTCTAAAATAAAAAAGTTAAAATAAAAGCTCACCAGTGGTATAAAAACCAGTATTTAGCTGATTCGGGGCGAATGGCGGAGTTAGTTCGCCTAGCGTATGCCTAAAAAATCCAAAGGATTTAGTACCATGTTTAGTAGGTGCTGAGGATAATCCGGTTGGTGCAGGCCTTACCTTCAGAAAAAAAATCAAATTTATTTAGATTGTAAAAGCTTGGTATAATGCCAAGCTTTTTTGTTTAGATAATATGATTTGAAGGTAACTGCGTAATGGCTAATAACAATTTAAGAGATGGACGGGTAAGAAACTGGTTTTATCTGGAGAATGACTTACTGGACCGGCAGGACTTAAATATTTATGAAAAAACTGTATATATAGTTATTGCCAGGTATGTTAATAGTGAAAATAAAGCATTTCCAAGTTATGAGACCATAGCAAAAAAGGGGAGTATGGCTAAGGTTCAGGCAATGCGAGTAGTTAAATCTTTAATTAGAAAAGGACTATTAAAAAAGGAAGCCAGGAAAAATAAAATCAATGGAGGTTCTACATCGAACCTATACACTTTACTTAATCCGAAACCTAATAGTAAGGATGAAGAGGAGGGGGTATCTGACAGATACCCCGGGGGTATACAACAGATATCGGGGGTAGTATCTCACAGATACCCTAACAATACCAATCTTAAAAACACCAGTTTAAATAACGTTAAGAGGGATAGCGGTAAAGATGTTGTGGAAAACTCTAAGAATGAAATTGAAGAAACAACAGAAGAAGATAAAGAAGATATTAACGATATTAAGAGAAAAATAAAGGAATCTTTATCTAGTGAGGGAAAATGTAGTTTTATAAAACCAGAAGACTCTAGTAATAGTAAAAACAGTGATTTAAAAAATGAATATTCCAATAACAGTAGAATGGGGGAATATCATATACCAGGAAGATGTAGGTCCAGAGAGAAGGAACTACTTGCAAGTGAAATAGCTGAAGAGCTTAGTGATGACCACAGCCTGGGAGCATTTCGAACTATAGTTGATAAGATATCAGAGCAAAGGATAAGAATATTCTTAAGTATAATCAAGGATACATATCTTACCGGAAGAATTAAAAAGAATAGAGGTGCAATGTTTGTATCACTGGCTAAAGACTATGCTGTAGAAAATAATATAAATCTTAATTTTAGGTAATTCTAATACAGAATATAAATTTTAAAGAAAAGGGTTAAATATGATATTATTAGCTAAAAATGTTAACAAAACTGTAAACAAATCAAAGGATAGTAATTCAGGTATGGTTAATAGGAGACGGGAAAAAGACTATATTAGAAAAGTTATAAGAATAAACCCAAGCTATATTGTTATATGTGATTTTTTAGATTTTTACGCTGGATATAAGGGAAAAAGTAAATTTGATTTTTATAACAATCTATTTAATTACTCATTAAAAAGAATATCCAACGACATTAATTATAAGTTTAAAAAATCTCCTACATCGAATTATGGAATTACAAGATCATTTTTTTTAAATAAGAAGACCTATGATTTACTACATTCTGCATATAAAAAAGCACAGGAATTATATAAAACTCTCTTTGATGGCTATCTCTCCTTAGGAAATTTTACTGAGTTAATATTATATATTTATATCACTGATAATATTGAGAAAAAAGTTCTTGACGTATTTAAATTTGATTTCGGCATTAAGAATATGGATTAAGATTATATAGGTTCTATAATTTTTTTCTTAGATAAAGTTTAGTATTATATTTCCTTGATTTGGTGAGATAAAACCTGAGTAAATGACGAATCTTCTTTTTGGTAGATTATAAGTATTGTTCTTAAAAAAGTGTTCTAAGACTACAATTATAAGTATTATTTTGATATAAAATAATACTTATAACCAATAGTTCGAGTTTCTTGTGGGTTGCCAGTTTAATACATTATCTAATTAGTTATTGCTGAATAATTAAGCTTTTATAGCATTTTTAATAAATTATGGTTCTATTTTTTACAAATTTACCTATTTTTTATAATTATTCAGCAGGAACTAATTAATATTTTAATAATTAAATTTAAGCATTATTCTTAGTTCGAATCAACTCTCCCCAGCCAATTCCCAGTTCAATAATTATAAATAGGATCTCTTGACGAATAGCCACCAATGTAATATATTTACAACATATTGTAATATTTTTATTACATTAATATTGGAGGCAATAATGAGATATAGCAATTGGCCAAATGTACTATTAGCTGTTTATGGTACATCGGTAATCATTAATCTATTCAGATCAACAAAACTAAATCTATTGCCCTGGTTACCAGACGGAGTTTATCTTTGGTTATCAATTGCAATTTTACTGATTGGCATAATTTGGTTAGTCATAAAATACTATAGAAGAAAAGAAAAAAATGACTTTAAAGTAGATGAAAGAGATAATGCAATCTCCGATAAAAGTGGCCGCAATGGATTACTGGTAACATATTTTGCATTATTTATTTTACTTTTGACAGACTTTCCATTAAATGCAAAATCAATTCTTCTGGTGGTTGTTATAGGATTTTTAACTTGGGCTGTTTCATTCATTGTTCTATATTACAAAAAAGCTTAATGATACTAAAAACGAGAATAAAGGAACTTAGAGCAAAATATAATCTTACCCAAGATGAATTAGCAGAGATTATAGGGGTCAGTAGACAGACAATGCTTTATCTTGAGAAAGGAAAATATAATCCTTCCCTTTTTTTGGCTTATAAGGTAGCAAAAGCTTTAAAATCCAGCATTAATGAAGTCTTTATAATAGAAGAATGATTAATAATGCTTATCAGCTCTTTAGCAAATCTTAAATAATTTAATAATCTCTGTGATATTTTGTAAAATTTGGTTCGAAATTTCGCAACCCGGGGCAGCCAGCTCAGATATGTTAGCCAATAATATAAAAAATACTTCTCTACATATCGATATAGACATTTTAATATTTTCATAGTCTAATATGTACATAAATTATCTATTAAATTTAATAATATTGTGAGGTTTTACATGAATGACAAAAATAATCAAGGGGAATATAGTAAATTATCAATTGCATCTTTGGTAACCGGCATCTTGACATACATTTGTATTTTCTTAATTTACCTATTGAATTATGTATGCAGAGGCAATATTACAGGATATATAATTAGTAATTTATTATTATTTGGGTTGGCAATAACTGCAGTTGTATGCGGAATTGTTGATATTAATAGAATTGTACAAGGTCGAAGCAGTAGTAAAAGTAAGAGTTTTGATATAGCAGGAATAGTATTGGGATCGTTTTTTATACTTGTATATGGTTATCTCATTTGTATAGATATTGTAGATAAAATAAATGGAGAAGGGCAGCCTTTATTTTAATACATACTTTGATAAATATTCTTTAAATTCAACAAATCATCTAAAATTTGGTTCGAAATTTCGCAACCCGGGGCAACTCAATACGGGCAACAACCTAGAAGTTTTAAATCCTTGAAAGACAAAAATTTACAATCTAAAATGAATAGGAATTTCTTTACATTAAAAAACTTTTAATTTATTAATAGAGATATGATTATTCTAATAGAACCTAATATAAGGTACAAAAATCACTATATAGAAATGATAGACGAATTTAAAACAGTCAATGAGGTTCCTACAATATGGGTTCTAAAAAAAGATTATTCTGACTTCAATGCTATGGTACGAGAGTTGATAAATTTGTCAAAAGGGATAGGTATTCCGAAAGGTTTTGTACCAAGCACAACTTATTGGGTTTACAATGATAAAACAAATAAAATTTTAGGTGCAACAAATATAAGACATAATTTGAATGATTTGTTCCTGAAATTTTGGGGACATGTAGGATTTGAAGTGAGACCAAGTGAGAGAGGGAAAGGATATGGCACAATTATACTAGAATTAGCAATAAAAGAGTGTAAAAAAATGAATATAGAAAGAGTAATGTTAGGCTGCTATAAAGATAATATAGCTTCTGCTAAAACAATATTAAAAAATGGCGGTATTCTAGAAGACGAAATCATTGAAGATAATACCGGGAAAATAATACAGAGATATTGGATAAATAGTTAATAAATAGAATATACTATACTTTTTAAAAAGATTAACTCTTTTAAAAACTGGTTCGAAATTTCGCAACTCTCCCCAGAAACAAGCTCGTGAGTCATAATTACGCATAAAATACTTTGAAATATGCAAACTTAATAGATGAATACCGTAATGAATCTATTAGTAGGTGGTATGTTTGTTGATAATATGATAACAAGAATAATATATAATATACACATTATCTATGGGCGAATATAAACAAAACTAAAAACATTACTACTGCACTTATTAAAGAAAGTGCTATTAAGAAGAACAGTCCTTTTCGAAAGTTTGAGTTATTGGCAAATATTTTGTTCTTGATTTGGTAAAAAGTCGAAATTCCGCCTCCTATGATTACAATTAATAGTAAGTCATATAGAGGGTCGCCATACTTAAAACCTCTGTAGATAACATCTAAAAGTATTGCAAATAACAAAAATCTACCCATATAGGCATCACTCTGATATACAGTTGATTTAGTTCGTTCATCTATTGCTCCATAAAGAAGAACAGATTTTTTACTATCTTTTTTATTTCTGTCAGACATTTCTGTTATCCTCCTCCAGATAAAACAAATCTTCAAATTTTTTACCGAGTTTCTTTGAAAGAATTAAAGCTAATTTTGCTGTTGGACAATATTGGCCTGTTTCAATGGCGCTAATTGTTTGCCGGGTTACTCCGGCTAATTTTGCAAGCTGCTCTTGAGTGAGATTATTTTCAGCACGTGCAACTTTTAACCAGTTTTTTAATTTGACATTACCATCCAAAGTTCTTCAAAGTATATAACAATAACCATATTATGACAAGTATACTTTACAAAATGTAAAGTTATAATTGCGTACTAGTTTTAAAAAGTAAAAATTTTTGAATAGAAACTGATTTATATTTGATGAAAGAGGAATATTTCCAATTAAGAAAAGTAATATCGTAAGTAATAGTTATTGTGTGTTATGTGTTTTAAAAGTGAAGGAATAAAGCTTTGAGAATATAGATTTCCTTTAAAATCTGGTTCGAAATTTCGCTACTACTTTTAATACATTTGTATCACAAATATCTTACTGGTTCCAATTGAAGAGATTTACCTGTAATAGTTATTTCAAGTTTATAGGTTTTATTGACCTTCCCCTCAACTAGTCTGGTTTGGAAGATAATACCCGGATTGGTTTATGGAGTTTTTGATTTAATTTGATCCCAAAAACATTCTTATAAATACGGTAAACCAGTATAATCTGCTATAGGCTGGTATAAGAATTATTTTTAGTAGCACTATTATTGTATACATTCTGACATTTTATTTGTTTTATATGCAAAGACCTGAATCAAAAAAGACTTGCTTCAGTAAGTAAGTTAATGGAAAAGGTATATATGGAAAAACTGGAGGAAGTGTTTATAGATGAGATAAAGGTAGTTTTTAAAACACTTATTAAAATGGGTGTTGCGAAAGAAGATGCGGAAGATATAACCCAGAATACACTGTATAAAGCACTAAGATATATCGAGTCTATAGATAGCAAAACAGTCAGGGCATGGCTTTTCAGAGTGGCTCTGAATGAATTTTATAATACATACAGGAAAAATAAGAAAAATGCATGTATCAATATTGGTGATATAGACATTCTGGATATTTTGGCAGAAAGTGCCGAGGATGCTGTAATTAATTTAGATAAAACAAAAAGCATAAGGACTGTACTGGATAAGATGAAACCCGCATATAGGGAGTTATTGGTTCTAAAATATATATTAGGATTTTCATACAGGAATATTTCAGAATTTACCGGATATAGCAGGGAAAAGGTAAAGGTCTATCTTTACAGGGCAAGAAATAAATTTAAAGAGTTATGGGAGAGTGAATCTTAAAATGAAAAAAGTGACAGACAGAAATGAAAAAAATATTGAAGAAATTTTTGATAATTTTAAAAATAAGAAACTTGAAAGGGTTGTAAAAAGGGCGAGATGGCAGACTATACTGAGGAATATATTGATAAGTTTTTTAGTTTTTTGTGTCTTATGCGTCTTATGTGTTGCTGCGTGGGTCTCAATAAGTATTTATAAATCCAGGCAGCAAGTTGCATTACACCAGTATATGTATGCAATTGATAGCATTTCCTTTCCCAATAAGTATGCAGGCATATATACTGAAAAATCGGTACCTGCTTTTAGTATGGGTCAAAAAATCAAAACCGGTTATACTACCTATAAGATCATAGAGGGAAAAATAGTTTATACCGGTAATGTAGAGTGGGAATCCACCTTCTCTTTTCGTAATTCAAGTGTTTTGATTATGCGCCCCTCAATTATGGACTACAATTTCATAGATTATTACATTACAGAGAACTACGGGTACAGAAGGTACAATGAATTCGGCCACAGGGTGATGGTCTTTTTCTATCCATTTTTAACATATGAAACCATTCAGCCTTTAAATGACCTCAGTCTTCTGGATGATATAGGAAATGAAAAATATATGGAGATGGCCCTTTCATTCGACAGGGAATATACAATAGATGAAGTAGAAAAGATGTTCCCCGGGAGTACTACTGTTACCTGGTACTGGGTAGATGACCTAAGCAAGAATGAAAAAAAGGTGCTGGAAATCCCAGCGGCAGAGCGGGAGAAGATGTCATGGGAAACGGAATCTCCTTATATTGATATGCCTGATGTAAGATCTGAGTTTTCTAGGTATCGGGATATACCTGAAGTAAGATCAGAGTATACGGCTTATGGTGTGAAGCTTTATGACAGTAACGGTAACAAAATATCTGATTTTACTAACCCGGTGACACTATTCATTAATTTAATTGAGGCGGGAAGAGACGCATATAAACATGAAAGTGTCCTTGATAATATTTATAAAAATATGGCCGGGGATGACGGTAAGCTGACAAAAGATGATATCAGGGTACTGGGAGCAGTGGTTACCGGGAATGCAGAGAGCTTAAAGTCCTTAAGGGATTTACCGTTTATAAGAGCATCCTCCCTTGGAGTTATAACCGATAAATATTAAGAATTTCGGTTGTTTAAAGTAATTATAACAGATAAATCTTAAAGTCCTGGATACATGCAGATTTTGGGAGTCTGTAAATGAATTATAACTTTATCTTAATAAATCTATCAACTTATTCAAAAATTGGTTCGAAATTTCGCAACTTGAGGCTCTGTATTTTTGTAGTAATTTATTTCTATGAATTAATACATTTGATATACTTTTTATTTGACTGTTATGAAAATTATTAATAATAACAAAATTGATTTAAAGTCTTTAAAGAATTCTATAGCCAAGCCAGAAATTTTCGAAAAAGGTACTCATAAATTTTGGGACGATGAATACATTTCAAAACAAATGTTAAATTACCATTTGAATCCTGAAATAGAAGCAGCTAGTAAAACAAAAGAAACTATTAAAGCAGAAACCAATTTCATTATTAAAACAACCTCAATGAATAAAAATAAAACAGTATTGGATCTAGGATGCGGTCCGGGACTTTATGTTAAAGAATTTGCAAAAACTGGTGCAAAAGTTACTGGTATTGATCTTTCAAACAGATCTATTGATTATGCTACCAGTAATATTAGATCATCACATAATAATATAACTTTTTCTAATATGAATTATCTGGATATGGATTTTAAAGAATCCTTTGATATTGTAACTCTTATATTCTATAACTTCTGTGCATTGGATATTGATGAACAAAAAAAGTTACTTATGAAGGTTCATGGAGCACTCAAGGAAAATGGGGTCTTCATTTTTGATGTAATTACAGATAATAAGAAAACTTCAAAATCAACTGACATCTCAATAAATGATAGTGGGTTCTGGAGTCCGAAGCCGTATATCGAAATTTTAAATACATTCTTATATAAAGAACCTAAGACTGAAGGATTACAATATACCATTATAGACGAGAATGGAGAGACCAGAATTATTAGAATATATCACAGGCTTTTTGGGTTAGATGAAATTATTAATTTAGGTAACTATCCCTTGACATCAAGTATAATATCTGCTAACCTTAACTCATAATGACTAATAAATTTACAATAAAAGACTTCAATAAGATGTATCCAGATGATAAGGCGTGTTTAGATGAGATATTTAGAAACCGCTATGGGGATTTAAAGTTTTGCCCCCAATGCAAAAAAGAAACTAATTTCTATAAGATAAGGGGACGTAAAAGTTATGCCTGTCAGTATTGTGGTTACCAGATTAGCCCTTTAGCTGATACTATATTTCATAAATCCTCTACGAGTTTAAGGAATTGGTTTTATTCTATTTATTTATTTTCCGTATCTAAAAATGGAGTATCGGCAAAGGAATTGGAACGTCAGCTTGGAGTTACTTATAAGTGTGCTTGGAGAATTGCTAGACAAATAAGGTTGCTGTTTAAACAGAATAGGGAAATACTCTCCGACATTATTGAAATTGATGAAACATATATAGGTGGTAAGCATAAAGGTAAAAGAGGTCGTGGCTCTGAAAATAAAACTGCTGTAATGGGTTTGGCGAGTGTTTTAGAAATTCTGTGTAAACCTCAAATAACCACCCGGGGCTATCGCCCCTAAAATCCTTACTATTATATCACATATTTACTCACCCTCTCCTC
>Ga0307430_1002454_pt1 | contig 12338 bp, 20 predicted proteins | sample SalMarWE160130MG_FD_202159 | JGI IMG/M metagenome (GOLD analysis project Ga0307430, IMG submission 202159) | Salt marsh sediment microbial communities from the Plum Island Ecosystem LTER, Massachusetts, United States - WE1603-130 | ecosystem: Environmental > Aquatic > Marine > Intertidal zone >... | reverse complement strand
AATAACAATCAGAATGACGGTAATAAGAACGATGACAATATACACGACCAGTCCCATGGGATTACCCTTGGCCAGGAAACCCTGTTGAATCATCTGTGGGTATCCGGCGACAATACCGCCGAAAATTATAATGGAGATACCGTTGCCGATACCGTATTCGGTGATAAGCTCTCCCAGCCAGACAAGGAAGACGGTGCCGGCTATCAACGATACCACGATGGTAACGGTCGCCAGGGGTGCCGCGCTGCCGACAGCCCCGGCGCGCTGGAGCAGGACCAGCTGCCCGTAGCCGGAAAGACCTGCCAGGGGTATCATCAGCCAGTGTGTAATCAGGTTAATCTTGTTCCTGCCGGATTCCCCTTCCTGCGATAAAGCTTGCAGTCGCGGGATAACCGGCACGAGCAGAATCATGATAATAGAAGCCGTAATATAGGGATAGACACCCATGGCTGCCACGCTGAATTGCTTCATGGCGCCGCCGCTGAACAGGTCGAGCATGCCCAGCAGGGCATTACTCTCGAACAGCTGGCGCAGGGCTTCCATGTCCACCCCCGGCAGGGGAACATGAGCTACGAAGCGAAAAATTACCAGAATGCCTACGGTAATCAGGATTCGGCGCCGGAGGTCGGGCAAGCCGAAGGCGTCAATCATGGCCTGGAGCAGTCTGGGTCTACTCGGCCTTTGCCGCATGCTCTACCTCCTCAACTGTACCACCGGCTGCCTCTATCTTGGCCCTGGCGGAAGCCGAGAATTTATGTGCCTTGACCGTAAGAGATCGGTCAATATCGCCATCAGCCAGAATCTTAATTGGTTTCGCTAGCGTTTTAATGATACCAGATGCCAGCATTTTCTCCGGTGTTACCTCACTGCCGGCTTCGAGCGCGTTAAGCGCGCCGACCCTGACGGTGCTGTACTCCGTCCGGAAGATATTGGTGAAACCCCGTTTCCTGGGCAGGCGTTTGATTAAAGGCAGCTGGCCGCCCTCGAATCCGGGACGCATCTTGTAGCCGGCACGGGACTTCTGTCCCTTGCAGCCGCGTCCGGAGTAGGTGCCACGATTACTGCCGTCACCCCGGCCCACGCGCTTGCTGGTACTTCTGGAACCGGGTGCCGGGGCGATATTATTTTGTTTGACCAATCTCTTCCTCCACCTTAACCAGGTGTCTTACTTTATTAATCATGCCTCTAATGGAGTTTGTATCTTCGTGGACAACGCTCTGGTTCAGCCGGTGAAAACCCAGCGACTTCAGGGTTCTCTTCTGGCTTGCCTCATAGCCGATGCCGCTTTTAATCCAGGTAACCTTTAATTTACTCAACGGGTGCCGCCTCCTCCTCCGTGCTGGCGGTCGCCTTGCGTTTGGCTATTTCATCTTCCGGGATTCTCAACTCGCTGAGAGCCTGGATGGTTGCCTTGGCGACGTTAATATGGTTTGACGTGCCGAGTGATTTCGTCAAAATATCCTTAATTCCCACGGCCTCCAGTACCGCCCGGACGCTGCCGCCGGCAATGACGCCGGTGCCCGGTGACGCCGGTTTCAACAGGACCCTGGCGGCCCCGAAGTTTGCCGTGATTTCATGCGGAATAGTGCTCCCGACCATCGGGACTTTTATTAAATTTTTCCGTGCCTGAGCCCCGCCTTTACTTATGGCGGCGGGTACTTCGTTGGCCTTGCCGATGCCCAGGCCGACATACCCCTCGCCGTCGCCGGTTACCACCAGGGCGCTGAAACGAAGTCGTTTGCCGCCTTTCATCACCTTGGCGACGCGGTTAACGTCGATGAGTTTATCGTTCAGGTTCAAATCGACCGGGTCAATCCGACTTAATGGTTGTTTCATCAGATTTGTATCGTCCTCTCTTAGAACTTAAGTCCACCCTTCCGGGCTGCGTCCGCCAGTGCTTTTACCCGGCCATGATACTTGAAGCCGCCGCGGTCAAAAGCCACCTGGCTGATTCCCTTATCAACGGTACGCCTAGCCAGCAGCAGGCCGACCATCTCAGCCCGACCGGTCTTCGTTTTTCCTTTAGAATCGTTTTTAATCTCCGTGTCGAGACTTGAGGCGGAGACCAGCGTATGCCCCTGTGAATCGTCAATCACCTGGGCGTAAATATGGTTCAGGCTGCGGAAAACGCACAGGCGCGGTCGGTCACCGTTACCGTTTACCTTCTGCCTGACCCGGTAATGTCTTCTGTTGCGTGCTTCTCTGGTAGTCGATTTTCTCATAATTACGACGCCCCGCCAACGACCTTTCCGGCTTTGCCCGGTTTAAGATGTACCACTTCTCCGGCGTATCTGATGCCCTTGCCCTTATAGGCATCCGGGGGACGGATAGCTCTAATTTCCGCTGCCATCTCGCCGACGTCTTCTTTGTTGATACCGCTGACCTTAATCCGGTTGTTCCCTTCCACGGATAGAGTTATTCCCGGCAGGGGTGTTACTTCTACCGGGTGAGAAAAGCCGATGCGGATAACAAGTTTTTCGCCGACCTTCTCGGCGCGATAGCCCACACCGATTATATCCAGTGTCTTCTCAAAGCCCCTGGATACCCCTTCCACCATATTCGCCAGAAGGCTTCGCGTCAGCCCGTGGAAGGCGCGGTGCTTTTTGCTCTCGCTCGGCCGGGTTACGGTCAGGGTATTACTCTCCAGGTTGATGAGCATTTCCGTGGAGATAGTACGGCTGAGCTCACCCCTGGGGCCCTTTACCGTAACGTTCTCCCCCTTGATATCAACCGTCACCCCGGACGGTACATCTATCGGCATTTTTCCTACTCTAGACATTCATCACTCCAGAAACGGTTTACCACACATAACATAATAGTTCGCCGCCGGAACTCTGGTGCCAGGCCTGCTGTCCTGTTCTGAGACCGCTTGAGGTGGAGACAATAGCAATACCCAGGCCGCCATACACGCGCGGGATTTCCTTCTTCTGCACGTATACCCTCAATCCCGGCTTGCTGACACGCTTTAACCCGGAAATGACCGGTTTATTATCGTCAAGATACCGGAGTTGTATTTTAATATCCCGGTGCGGCTTGCCCTTGACTACCTCATAATCGGTAATAAAACCCTCCTCCTTGAGGATTCTGGCAATGGAAAGTTTTATCTTGGAGGCAGGCACCAGCACACTATCATGCCGTACCATAAGGGCATTTCTTATTCGGGTCAGCATATCAGCAATTGGGTCTGTGACTGTCATACTAATGTATTCCTTCTTTAATTTACCAGCTGGATTTTCTTACTCCCGGTAACTGGGCTTCCAGCGCCAGTTTTCGGAAGCATATCCGGCATATGCCGAACTTGCGTATATAGGCGCGGGGCCGTCCGCACAGTTTACACCGGTTGTACTTGCGTACCGGGTATTTGGGCGTACGTTCGGCCTTGGCTACTATCGACTTTTTGGCCATAGTTTAACTCACTCCATCCTTGGCGAAGGGCATCCCCAGCAGTTCAAGCAGGTGTCTGCCGTCCTCGTCTTTATCAGCCGTGGTGATAATGGAAATTTCTAGTCCTCTAACCTTGTCAATTTTGTCATATTCTATTTCCGGGAAGAGTATCTGTTCTTGAAGTCCCAGCGTATAATTGCCGCGGCCGTCAAAGGCGTCCGGGGAAACCCCCTGGAACTCGTGCATGCGGGGGAGGACCGCATTGACCAGCTTATCGAAGAAGTCATACATGCGTTCGCCACGCAGCGTTACCTTCAAGCCGATAGGCATCCCCGTCCGCAATCGGAAAGCGGCAATTGATTTTTTGGCGCGGGTAGTGACGGCGTGCTGTCCGGCAATGGCTACCAGGTCCTGCTCGGCCGCTTCCAGCGCCTTAGCGTTGGAAATAGCTTCGCCCACGCCGATATTCAGCACTACCTTCTCCAGGCGAGGCACCTGCATGACGTTCTTGTACCCGCAGATTTCCATCAGGCGGGGTATAACCTCTTCACGGTATCTTTCTTTCAGTCTGGCCATTTATTCAAGCACCTCGTGGCAGGCGCGGCAGATTCTCACCCTCCGGCCGTCTTCCAGCTTCTGGTAACCGATACGCCCCGGTTTGTTGCATTTATCACAGAGCAACATGACATTGGAAATATTTACAGGCGCTTCCAGGTCTATAATGCCGGCCTGCTTTACGGCACCCCTGGCTTTGGAGTGCTTTTTAATAAAATTGATACCTTCTACTAATACCTGCTTTTTCTTGGGATAGGCAAAACGCACCTTCCCTTTTTTGCCTCGGTCCTTTCCGGCAATCACCAGCACGGTATCGTCTTTTTTTATCTTCATAATCTTGCTGCCTTTATAAAACCTCCGGCGCCAGAGAAATTATCTTGGTGTAGTTCTTGTCCCGCAGCTCCCTGGCGACCGGACCGAAGATGCGGGTTCCTTTGGGGTTATTTTTATCGGTGAGAATCACCGCCGCATTTTCGTCGAACCTGATATATGAGCCGTCGGGGCGCCGGTAGGGATGTGCCGTGCGAATGACCACCGCCCGTACGACATCGCCCTTCTTGGTGCCGGCGTTGGGTATGGCACGTTTTACGGAAGCCACGATGATATCTCCGACGTGTGCATATTTCCGCCGGGTGCCGCCGAGCACGTTGATGCACATAATTTCGCGGGCACCCGTGTTATCCGCTACCTTGAGTCTGCTCTGTACCTGAATCATCTCTGTTTCACCGGAATCCTAGTTCGTTATCTCCTGAGGTTTGATATCCGCTACTTCTCCCTTGGTTATAATCTCCGCTACCCGCCACCTTTTCAGCTTGGAGGTGGGGCGGGTCTCCTCGATTCTTACCGTATCGCCGACCTTGCTCTGGTTCTTCTCGTCGTGAGCGTAATATTTAACGACTCTCCGGATGGTCTTCTTGTACAGCCGGTGGCGCTTGGGCGTATCCACGGCGACGACCACGGTCTTGTCCATTTTATCGCTTACAACCTTACCGAACCTGGTCTTGCGCTTTTCTTCCATGATATCCTACCTTATCCCCAGTTCTCTTTCCGTGAGCAGGGTCTTTAATCGTGCGATTTTCCGCTTTACCCGCCGTACCTCGCGATGGTTCACCAGTTGCTTGGTGGCCAGACGAAAACGCAGGTTAAACAACTCCTGGTGGGTTTCCTCCAGTTGCTTCTGTAAATCCTCGGTGCTGAGTCCTCTGAATTCATCCAGTTTCAACTTGCTTACTCCCTACTTGGCTGTTTCACCACCCACAGTGACGGTTTCTCTCAAAATGAATCGTGTTTTCAGCGGCAGTTTGTGCGCCGCCAGGCGTATCGCCTCCTGGGCTACCTTTTCACCGACTCCCGCCATCTCAAATATGATTTTACCGGCTCTGACCACAGCTACCCAGTGGTCCGGGGCGCCTTTGCCGCTGCCCATGCGGGTCTCCGCCGCCTTTTTGCTGACTGGTTTGTCCGGGAAAATGCGTATCCAGACCTTGCCGCCACGCCGTATATGGTGGGTAATGGCACGCCGGGCCGCCTCAATTTGGGCGGCGGTTAACCAGGCCGATTCCAGCGCCTGGAGACCGTAATCGCCGAAGCCGATAACATTGCCCGAATTGGCTTTGCCACGACGGCGTCCCCTATGTGCCTTACGATATTTTACGCGCTTAGGCTGCTGCATCCCTGGTCTCTTCCTCCTCTGTAACGGTTGGCTCGGTATCCGGCGTTACATCCGACGCCGGATCGGCGGCTTTAGCCTTGGTTGCCTTCTTAGCCCTGGGCTTGGCGGGCTTTTCTTTTTTCGGGGCTTTCTCTTCAGTTGCCTTGGCTTCGGTCTTAGCTTCGGCCGCTTTGGTTGCCTTCTTAGTCCTAGGCTTGGCCGGTTTTTCTTCTTTCGGGGTTTTCTCTTCGGTCACCTCGGCTTCGGCTTTGGCTTCGACTGCCTTGGTTGCTTTCTTTGCCCTGGGCTTGGCGGGCTTTTCTTCCGGCTTTTCGGCCGGTGCTTCTTTGGCTACCGCTTCGGCGGGTTCTGCTTCCGGCTCGGCGGCCGGTTCTTCTTCGGCTACTGCTTCGGCGGGTTCTGCTTCCGGCTTTTCAGCCGGTTCTTCTTCAGCCACCGCTTCGGCGGGTTCTGCTTCCGGCTTTTCGGCCGGTGCTTCCTCGGCAGCCGCCTCGGTTACTTTTGCTTCTGCCTCGGCAACGGGAGTCTCCTCGGTAGCCGTCTCGGCCGGTTTCTCTTCAGCTTCCTCCACCTTGATTTCTGGCAGTATCTGCCCCTTGTATATCCAGACCTTTACGCCGATACGCCCCAGGGTGGTATGCGCCTCGGTGAAACCGTAATCAATATCAGCCCGCAGCGTATGGAGGGGCACCTGCCCCTGGTGTGAGGTCTGGCGGCGGGCGATTTCGGCATTTCCCAGCCTGCCGGCACAACTGACCTTTATCCCTTTGGCTCCCGCCTGGATAGAGCGGAAGATAGCCTGTTTTATGGCCCGCCGGTAGGCGACGCGGCGTTCAATCTGCTCGGCTACCGACCTGGCCACCAGGTAGGCATCCAGCTCCGGCTGGCGTACTTCCTGGATATTTAACCGGATTCTCTTCCCGACGAGTTTCTCAAGATGCTGCCTCATTTCATCGACCCGCTGTCCGCCTCTTCCAATAACGATGCCGGGTCGGGCAGTATATAGAGAAATAGTCACATCCTTAGCCTGGCGGTCGATTTCTATCAGGGAGATGGCGGCTTCGGGATATTTGGATTTTATCTCCTCCCGGAGCTTGTTATCTTCCAGGACGAACTCGGCATAGTGCGTGTCACTATACCACTTGGACTGCCAGTCTTTGATTATCCCCAGTCTGAAACCTATAGGGTGAACTTTATGACCCAATTAACCCTCCTGCTCAGCAACAATCACTGTAATATGGCTGGAATGCTTCCGGTAGGGACTTGGCCGTCCCCTCGACCGTGCCCGGAACCTGCGCAAACTACGTGCTTCGTCGACATAGATGCTGACAACCTTTAAGTCGGCGGGGTCTATCTGAAAATTATTTTCCGCATTCGCCGCTGCCGACTGCACCACTTTAGCAACAACTTTCGCTTTGGGCGTCGGCGTAAACCGGAGCAGTGTCAGCGCTTCGTCTACTTTTTTACCCCGCACCATATCCACCAGCGGACGTACCTTGCTGGCTGGTATTCCTGTGTCTTTAGCTACGGCTCTTACTTCCACTTTATCTTACACCTGTCTCGGGAAACTCTTTAATTATTATCTCCTTCTTACCTGGGAAACTTTCTCCGACCTGGCGACATGCCCTCTGAAGGTACGCGTATTGGCAAACTCGCCGAGTTTATGCCCTACCATATTCTCGTTGATATAGATGGGTACGTGTCTCCGGCCGTCGTGGACGCCGATGGTAAGACCTACCATCTGCGGCAGAATAGTTGATGACCGCGCCCAGGTTTTTATCACTGTTTTTGTTCCCGAGCGTATTGTGGCATCTACTTTCTTTCCCAGCTTTGCATCAACTGCCGGTCCTTTTTTCGTTGACCTTGACATAGTACCTCTCTAACCGCCTATTTTACCCTGCGTTTAACAATCATCCGGTCGGAAGCTTTAGGCTTACGCGTTTTGTAGCCCAAGGCCGGTTTGCCCCAGGGAGTCTTCGGCCCGGGCATGCCAATTGGTGAACGGCCTTCGCCGCCGCCGTGGGGATGGTCACGCGGGCTCATCGCGGAGCCTCTTACCGTAGGCCGCCAGCCCATGTGCCGCTTGCGACCCGCCTTACCCAGGCTGATATTCTGGTGTTCGATATTTCCTATCTGACCGATGGTCGCCATACATTCGCTGCGGACACGGCGTAGCTCGCCGGACGGCAGGCGAAGCAGGACGTATTTGCCTTCTTTGGCCATCAGTTGCGCCGATGCCCCGGCGCTGCGTACCATCTGTCCGCCTTTGCCGGGCACCATCTCGATATTATGTATCTCGGTGCCCGATGGCATCTGATTCATCGGCAGGGTGTTCCCCGGTTTTATTTCGGCATTGTTGCCGGACATAATCATATCATCTACATTCAGTCCCACGGGGGCCAGTATGTAGCGTTTTTCCCCGTCCACGTAGTGGATAAGGGCGATGCGTGCCGAGCGATTGGGGTCGTATTCAATTGCGGCTACGCGACCGGGAATGTCTAATTTATCCCGTTTAAAATCGATGATGCGCAGTCGGCGTTTTTCACCGCCGCCCCGATGACGCACGGTTATCTTACCGCGGAAATTGCGTCCCGCCTGCTTCTTCTTGGGAAGAAGCAGCGATTTCTCCGGCTTGTCCTTGGTTATCTCGTCGAAGGTATAGCCGCTCATGCCCCGTCGGCCCGGGGAGGTCGGTCGATATATCTTTAATGCCACTCAGCTTCCCCCTTCATTTTACACACCTTCAAAGAATTCTATTTTATCCCCCGCCTGGAGGGTAACAATCGCTTTTTTCCAGGGTGATGTCTGCACCTGCCGCCGTCCCACGCGTCGTATTTTACTCGGCATGGTGACAACGTTTACTCCGGTTACCTTTACGTTAAAGGCTTTTTCCACAGCCTGCTTAATCATGGGCTTGTTAGCCCCGGCAGCTATCTCGAAGGCGTACTTGCTCCGCTCCTGGAGTTGCGTGCTTTTTTCAGTTATCAGCGGACGGCGCAGCACCTCATACAGATGCATTATTTCACCCCTTGCTTTAATCCGTTATCCCATAATTTTTCTGCTACCCTTACCGCAGCCTCGGTCATCAGCAGCGTCTTATAAGAAAGGATGTCTATAATATTCAGCACGTTGGCCGGCATTGTCTTGATTCGCCGTATATTGCGGGCTGACTTTATAACGTTTTCCTCCGGTTCCTGGGTAACGATAAGAGCCGAAGAGTCTATACCTAAAGCCACCAGAGCTTCGTTCATTTTCTTGGTTTTAGGCTCGTTAAAATCAAATCCCTCCAGTACTTTCAACTCGCCGTCGCCGGCCTTGGCGGAAAGGACGCATTTCAATGCCAAGCGGCGCATTTTGCGTGGTGTCTCCTGGTGGTAGTCCCTCGGATGCGGCCCGAAGGTGATTCCGCCGCCGCGACGCAGCGGCGATTTTTTACTGCCGGCGCGGGCGTACCCGGTGCCCTTCTGCCGGTACAGCTTGCGGGTGCTGCCGTGGACATTACCCCTGGTCTTGGTTGATGCTGTTCCCTGCCGGGCGTTAGCCTGCATGCCCACCATTACCTGGTGCACTACCGCTTCGTTAAACGGCACGGCAAAGACCGCGTCGCTCACTTCTATTTGCCGGACTACCTCTCCGGAAAGGTTATAGACTGGGACCTGCACCTTACTTCTTCCCCCTCTTGGACTTTCTTATAAGTAACAGGCTGTTTACCGCCCCGGGAATGGCTCCCTTGACCAGCAACAGGTTGCGGGCCGGGTCTGCCTCAAGTACCTCGAGGTTGATGGCGGTTACCCGCCGACTTCCCATGTGCCCGGACATGCGCTTTCCTTTGTAGACCCTGCCCGGCGTGGTGGTGGAGCCGATTGAGCCGGGTGCGCGGTGACGGTCGGACTGGCCGTGTGTCTTGGGGCCGCCTTTAAAGTGATGGCGTTTTACCGTGCCGGCGAAACCTTTACCCTTTGAGGTGCCGGACACGTCGACCATGTCTCCCGCTTTAAACAGGCTCACGTCAATCTTCTGCCCGGCCTCGACCGCCTGGCTCTCGTCAAGTCGGAATTCCCTCAGGTACTTGAATTTCACCGTTTCTTTTTCCTTGCCTTTTTCGCGTTTGCCGGATTTAGCCTTTTTAGCTTCACCAAAGCCGAGCTTGGCGGCACTGTACCCCTCTTTATCCATGGTTTTTACCTGCATAACCGTGCAGGGGCCGGCCTCGATGGCGGTTATCGCCTCGGCCTTGCCGCCTTCACCGAATATCTGGGTCATGCCCAGTTTCTTGCCTATCATTCCTTCAGTCATAATTTTACCAGTTTACCCATTTAGTTTCTGTTCGGTTTTGGTTACCGTAATTAAAGCTAGTTGTCATTGCGAGGGGCTTTAGCCCCGTGGCAATCTCCCATTCAATTTGTATACCGTGTGAGATTCCCACGCTTCGCTCGGAATGACAGCTAGAGCAATTAAATATAAAAACATCATTTATCACAGCTTAATATCTATTTCTACTCCCGAGGGCAGGTTCAGCTTGGTCAGGGCGTCAATCGTCTTGGAGGTCGTCTCGATAATATCGATGAGACGCTTGTGGGTGCGAATCTCAAACTGCTCCTGCGAGTCTTTGTCGATAAAAGGAGAGCGGATGACGCTGAATTTCTGGATGCGGGTCGGCAGCGGTACCGGCCCGACGGCTACGGCTCCGGTGCTTTCCACCGCCTCCAGGATTTGCCGTGCCGACTGGTCGACCACCCTGTGGTCGAACCCCTTTAGTTTGATGCGAATTTTTTGTTTAGCCATATTTCCTGCCTACAGCTTTTTCTATAATATCGTCCCTCAGGTCTGTCGGGACTTGCTCATAGCTGTGAAATTCCATGGAGTGCAGCCGGGTGGCGTAGCCGAAAGATTCGGCCATGGGTATCAGACAATGGATAACATACATATCACCCTGTGTATCGACTTTGCCGATGTGACCCCTCTTGGAGTTGAGGTCGCCGATGATATCACCGAGGAATTGCTCCGGCGCCACGACTTCCAGCTTCATAATAGGCTCGAGAAGGATAGGCCTGGCTTTTTTCACGCCGTCTCGCAGCGCTATCGAGCCGGCCATCTTGAAGGCCAGTTCCGAGGAGTCAACCTCGTGATAGCTGCCGTCGTAGAGAGTGGCCTTGACATCGACCACCGGGTAGCCGGCCAGAACGCCGGTCTCCATGGCTTCTTTAATGCCCGTCTGGACCGGCGGAATGTATTGCCTGGGTATGGTGCCGCCTTTTGTAGCATCGACGAACTCAAAGCCTTTACCGCGTTCCAGGGGCTCAAGCTCGATATTGACATGACCGTACTGGCCGCGGCCGCCGCTCTGCCGGACGAACTTGCCCTCTATCTGTAGCGGCACGGTAATCGTCTCTTTATAGGCGACGCGTGGCCGGCCTACTTTTACGCCCACCCTGAATTCGCTGATGAGCCGACTGACGATTACTTCCAGGTGAAGCTCGCCCATGCCCGAGACAATGGTCTGCCCGGTTTCTTCGTTATGGGCCACCTTGAAGGTAGGGTCCTCTTCGGTCAATTTCTGCAGGGAATCGCCCAGCTTGTCCTGGTCGGCCCTGGTCTTGGGCTCAATGGCGACGGATATCACCGGCTCGGGGAATTCGATAGATTCCAGGAGCACCGCTTTGTGCGAGTCGCAGAGCGTATCGCTGGTGAAGGTGTTTTTCAGGCCCAGCGTGGCGACAATCGCTCCGGTATCGGCCACGTTGACGTCCTCGCGGTGGTTGGCGTGCATCAATAAAAGACGGCCGATGCGTTCCGACCGTCCCCTGGTGGGGTTGTAGACCTGTGCCCCCACTTTGACCTTGCCCGAATAGACCCTGAAATAGACCAGCCGGCCTACGAACGGGTCGGTGACCACTTTAAACGCCAGCGCCGAAAACGGGGCGTCGTCGTCAGCCTCGCGGGTAACCTTCTCACCCGTCTTCTTTCGCACGCCGCTGACCGGCGGTACTTCCAGTGGGGAGGGGAGGTAATCGACGATGGCATCGAGGAGAGGCAGAATGCCCATGTTCTTCAGGGCGCTGCCGCAAATAACGGGCACCCCTTTATTTTCCAGGGTCGCCCGTCTCAGAGCTTGCTTTAATTCATCGGGGGTAACTTCATCGCCCTCGATATACGATATCATCATAATCTCATCATGTTCGGCCAGTTTGGCTATCAGCGCCTGACGATGTTCGGCAATCCTGCCTTGTTCGGAGTCCGGAACGGGTATCTCTTCCGGCCCGGAATCGGGGTCGTTCATAAAGCGCCAGGCCTTGTTTTCGACCAGGTCAATAACTTCACGGAAAGTGTCCTCGGCGCCCAGAGGAAGCTGTATCGGCAGCGGCGTCGCTCCGAGCCGCGCCTCAATCATGGAGAGCGTCAGGTTGAAATTAGCGCCGATACGGTCCATCTTGTTGATGAAGCAGATTCTGGGCACCCTGTACCTGTCGGCCTGCCGCCAGACCGTCTCCGACTGCGCCTCGACACCGGCCACGGCGTCGAACACGACAACCCCTCCATCGAGCACCCTCAGGCTGCGCTCTACCTCGGCGGTAAAGTCCACATGCCCCGGCGTGTCGATGATATTGATGCGGTGCTCCCGCCAGTAGCAGGTAGTTGCCGCCGCCGTGATGGTGATACCGCGTTCTCTTTCCTGCTCCATCCAGTCCATGACGGCGGTGCCTTCGTGCACCTCGCCTATTTTATA
>Ga0307430_1002446_pt1 | contig 12359 bp, 14 predicted proteins | sample SalMarWE160130MG_FD_202159 | JGI IMG/M metagenome (GOLD analysis project Ga0307430, IMG submission 202159) | Salt marsh sediment microbial communities from the Plum Island Ecosystem LTER, Massachusetts, United States - WE1603-130 | ecosystem: Environmental > Aquatic > Marine > Intertidal zone >... | reverse complement strand
GGTACATCTATTGGGTTCATACTTAGAAGGTGATATGGATGCATAGGAAAGCAAGGTTGCTGGGCATCCTGATCGGCACGATGGTGCTTGTTGTATCGTGGGTTTCTGGGCTGGAGCAGGATACAAGACCACCCACTTGTCGCCTGGCAAATCTAGGAGATTTGGTACTGTACCCGGATACCATTTCAGAAAACGAATTAACACCAGGTGGCACCTCTTCACGGCCTGCCTTCCCGGGTCCAACCTGGTCGTGATACTACGTCCGATCACTGAGAGTGAGTACGGGACCTTTCAAATCTCGGAAATAACGTCGCACACAAGGTGCGACGCTACAAAAACGGATGTAGCGTCGGAGTTTATCTCCGACGTTGGTCGGAGCACCTCTCCGACGTTGAGAGGTTTGTTCCTGACAGAGTTCATGTAGCTCGTACAAACAACAACCAGGTTCACCTGTGGCGAATCTCCGCTTTCCTCACCTTGAGCAAGCTTAAGGGGAGGGAAGCTGGCCCTATGATTCGACACACGCACTTGCGTTACCAGTGTCATCTCATGCTCATCTCGCACGAGAAACACCCCCTCGCTTCATGCTCATCTTGCATGAGACAACTCTTTCCTTAGGTTTCAGCATCTCTTAAGTGATATACTTGACCCAGGTTCTGCATCGTCTCTAGAAAGGAGGGAGAGCATATGATTGAGCGAGTTCATCAGCATATTATTACGGAGCTTCAACAGAACACGCGCACTGACACGATTTTTATCCTCACCGCGGTTTTTCTTAACCTGTTGGTCCTCGCAATTAATTCTGCTGTGGCTGGGGAGTCACGAATGGCTGTGGAGGAGTCACGTCAGACGGTTAATTTAACTATCGTGATGTTCATCTTTGTTTCTCTCACGATAGTGGTCAATCTCATTGCAATACTTGGGTTGTTAAAAGGAAAGGGAACAAGAGCCACGCTCCTAAATGGGCTGTTGAAGATGTACAAAGACCAGGGTGTGGAAGGGTACTATGATTCATCTCTTTTGAGCAATTACAACGTCAGATACAATCTGTTTATCCTGGCAGTCATTTTCACGGGACTCATATCAATAGCAGTTCCCTTTGTGATCAGGTAGCAAACCTCGATCCTTGTAGCTCTGTCATATGTGTTCTGTAGCTCGGGCTTTGTGGTGCTTCAGTCGGAAGGGGGCTTCCACCCCTGAAACTGGACCACTATGAAGTGGAGAATCGCTTAGCCAAAGGAGTCGATTCTCATGAAGAACAAGGGCATGCAATTCGAGGCGATCTTTACGCCCGGGAGGACTCGAACCTCCGACCTTCGCAGCCGCAGTGCGACGCTCTGTCCTCTGAGCTACGGGCGCAAAATGGCGGAGGGACGGGGATTCGAACCCCGAAGCCCTTGCGGGCGTACCGGTTTTCGAGACCGGCTCCTTGCCATTCGGTCATCCCTCCACAAAGTGATAGTAGAGTGTTTACAGCGCTCCTGCAAGCAGAACTATCAGCACTCAGGAAGAAACAAGCATTCAGCCGTCAGCACTCAGGAAAATCCCATCTGCCGAGATTATTTGCTGAAAGCTGATCGCTTTCTTCAACCAGGTAGCGTCGGGGTTTATCCCCGACGAAGGAGAACGTCGGACATGAAGTCCGACGCTACGGATGAGAGGGAACGTGGCTCCTGACGCTGTTGCTTCTGTAGCGTCGGGTCCCATGAAATAGTATTGCACGGGACAAGGTTTATCCCCGACGAAGGAGAACGTCGGACATGAAGTCCGACGCTACAGGAAAAAACTGCGTTTAACCCCCGTTTGAGATGAGGCTGAAGTACACCAGGGCCGCCAGGCCGGCAAAGATCAACGCATTCAGCCACCACTGGCTCTCCTGGGTGGGCTCGGGAGGGAGTGTTGGGTAGAGTTCCTCCCAGTAGATCCTCTCGCTTGGCTCTTCGAGGAGAGTTTCGCCGCCCTCCGCCTTTAAAGCTTGAGCGGTGATCACCTCTGGCAGGGTGAGAAACTCATCTCCCAGCCACTGTCGTGGCACCGGCCCAAGCGGGTTACCATGAAGGGCGATCGCCCGCAGGGAGGTGGTGGGAAACCCGAGCGTCTCGTTTCCTTTACGGAGTGAAAGGAGCTCCGAGACCCCGCTGAAAGCGGAGAAGGGACCAAGGTAGACCCGCTCGCTGGTCTCAACGATCAGGCGGGGGAAGTCGAGCGTGATCTGGCGAACTGTGGAAAGTGAAATGTCAAACGCCTGTGGCGGGCCGAACGGCGATACCGACCGGGGAACGTTAAGACGGATCACGGGGGAAATCCCCGTGAGGCTCCCTTCGGCGAGCTTACCGTTATTATCAAGGACCAGAGCCGCTACGCCACCACTACCTCCGGCGAGGCTCACCGAGATAACCAACAAGGTAATGAGGACCAAAAGGACGATAAGCGAAGACCTAAAGCATAATTTACCCATCAACACACCTCCCCGTAGGACAAAACCAAAACCACCATACCACTTTCCGGGCGCGAGTGTCAAGCAGACTCTAAGGAGATTGTATCCTCGGGGCTTGTCTCCGGTGTTTTGTTTACGTAGCGGCGGAACCCGTGTCCGCCGAGAGTGCCATTGTAGCATCGGGTCCCATGAAATAATATTGCACGGGACAAGGCTTGCCTGCCTGTGCATGTTCCTGTCTGCGTGCGAACACGACAGGCAGGCAAGCAAAAAAACAGGAGGGTTCGTCGACAGAGACAGTGTTATGAACTGTTGGTCTTTGATCGCATGCTCTCCGAGGCAAGACTCACCGGTGAAGACAAGAAGCCAATCCATTTCAGGAGACTTCCTCACCTCAAGGAGGTGGCTTCTTGGTTGTTTTGCCTTGACGAAAGAGGGTTTTGGGGTCCAGCCGCTTTATTTCCTTGATAAGATCGAAGTGGGAATCAGTGGAGAGAATCTCGTTTAGGCCCTTATTCATCATCACGGCTACATGAAGTGTATCTCTGGCGGTAACCCCCTTTGGCCCGTAGGTCTGGAAGAGATTGACCGCGCGGCGAATGTCGGCTAGGTTGACGGGGTAGATCTCGGGGACAAGCTCCATAAGAGCGTTAGCCATCGCCACGCCGGTTTCCCACCGCTTTATTGCCCCGTAGCGGTAGAGGATTTCTTGGATAACTTCGGTGTCCGTGGCTACCTTAAGCCTTCCTTCCGCTACCTCGGCCATGATCCAAGTACATGACTCCTTGTAGGGATGCCCCTTGCCACCGGCGTACATGGGGATGTTCACATCCAGGAAGACCTTACCCATCCATGGCCCCTTCGACGATCTCGGACTCCATCTTCTCCCAATCAGCCACCGGTGCCTTGAGGGAGAGGAGGCCTTTTAGAGCGTGTTGGCGCTGCGTGCGGAGCTCCTCCTTAAGACATCCCGCCTCAAGCGCCTCGCGCACGAGGGCGCTTACCGGCTTGCGCTTCTTCTTGGCTATCTGTAACAGGAGGTCGTATTGCTCGCTGGTGAGGACCGTCTGAACCCTTTTGGTGCGAAGAGGTCCGCTCTTTGCTTTAGCCGTAGAATAGACACTCATCTTCATCACCTCTCAAGAGTATCAAGCTCTTCATCTAGTGATGATACTATTATAATGATACTACTCACAGAAGCGTAATTCAAACCCTGATCATGGACCGGGCTTTATTGGCAACTGGTACGAAAATTGATGATTTGATAGGTAGGGGTAGGTGTCGCGAAACTGATGGCATCCCGCACCGCACCCCTGCATATGACGTAACCGTATTTCATCGGCCTTATCCATAAAGCACCATCGCCGTGGCCACCACTTCATCGCGAAAATACCGGCTCAAGTCTTCTGGTGTCCGCAGGTCCACTTTCCGTCCGCTGAATAGTTCCTCAAGCTCAAACTCCATGCCCGCTAAACGGATAAAGCCGGGCACGTGTCCTGGTTCGAATTCCACCAATACATCCACGTCACTCTCCGCCCCGAAATCCTCACGCAGTACTGATCCGAAGAGGGCGAGTTTGCGTATATGGTGGTGCTGGCAAAAATTTGCAACACCCTCTTTAGGGACAGTGATTCTCACATGATTCATGCCTTCCTCCGCAGACCCCTTTGGCTCGGATGATGTGAGGATGTTCCGTCTTGGTAATGCCCATTAAAGATCACTCCGTCAGGAGTATAGCACGGTGAGGTTGACAGATCTGCCGGTAGTTGCTATACCTGTCAAGGAGGAGAAGACCATGGAACACCAACGCGATGAATTAGCGACTAAAAGAGACCTCGACAAGGTGGAACGGAAACTCACTGGCAGGATCGATCAAGTGGAACAGAGGCTCACAGATAAAATCGATGCGAACAGCAAGAAGATCGATGCGAACACCGTGACGCTTGATAAGATAGCTGTCCAAGTCATCAAAAACCGCGAGCAGCTAAACAAAACGCTGACTAGAGAGGAATACAAGAAGGACTACAACGAGCTTTTGTGCGGGCAGGACAAGATGATGACGATTCTCACCCGTATCGATCAGGAACAAGCTGCTACCACGGCGCGGATCGATCGGCTGGAAAAGGACGCTGACAAAATAAAAGCGGGTAAGGGATAATTCGTTGCACCCGGTCGTGCATCATCTTCGGTGGACACGAGGGACCGCTATTACACCGGATAGTTTTGGTTTTCGTATAGCATCGGACTCTCACGTCCGACGTTATCTCCAGTAATTGACAGCTCTACTGTCAGCGTTATGAATGGGGAGGAATCGATGGAGTATCAGGATGAGGCAGTCCACAAAAAGGTAATTGCCAGGATAGAAGAAGCGCTCCGCGGCAAGGCCGATGGGAAAGGTTATACCGACGAAGAACTTGAAGCTTATTTTAAAGAGAGTAATGAACAAATGAGTAAAATTTTGACGCGGGACGACTTTAACCGGGGATGTGACAGGATTCTGCGCAAACAGGCGAAACTTTTGGCGATTCTTACCCGTATGGAGCAGGGATTAAGGTGTGATGGCGCAGTGGAAAAGGACGCCGACAAAATAAAAGCGGGTAAGGGATAGCGTGCACGAGCTCACCTGTGTATCGCCGGATTCTCATGTCGGCCGAATCCTTTCTCCCCAAGGTTTGCCATCTTGTTGCACGTGTTGGTGTGGCGCTACCCAGGGTGATTTGGCCAACGGATCTCGATGCGCTATAAAGGGCGTGGGGGAAGCTAATGGATCAGCAGGATAATGAACCAGCAACTAAGGAAGACCTCCATCAGGTAAAGCAGGAGCTCGCCGCGAAAATCGATAACCTCACTCTCCAAGTTGTCAAAAACAGCGAGCAAGTAAGCAAGCAAGGTGGTGACTAAAGAGGAGTTTGGGAAAGCTTATAATGAAATCATACACGGGCAGGACAAGATGATGACGATTCTCACCCGTATCGATCAGGAGAGGGCTGCTACCACGGCGCGGATCGATCGGATAGAAAGCGATGTAGAAAGACTAAAAGCGAGATAGACAAAAGCAAAGCGGCGTGATGTCTATCAGCGATCAGCTTTCAGCTATCAGCGATCAGCGAAAGAGCTTTCAGCTACCAGCCGTCAGCAATCAGCGAAAGAGCTTTCAGCTACCAGCCGTCAGCAATCAGCTTTCAGCGATCAGCTTTCAGCGATCAGCCATCAGCGATCAGCTTTCAGGGTCGCTATAAACGAGGTAAGCATCCGCTTGATCTCAACCACCTCGCCTGTTAGTTGCTCGTAGATGGGAAGTTTCAGGAACCCCAGGTCGCGGGCAAGCAACAGGTGGTACTCAAGCTCACTAGCTGATCCCCTGCCCCGTGAAATAAGAACCTTCTTAGGTATTTCACGGGGCGAGCAATCTGGAGGAAACGAGCAAACTCAGCGTTACCTCTTCCGCCGCACCCCTTGCCCCGTGAAATGGACCTCGCGATTGTGGCTACAAAAATCTACCCATTCAGTTTATTCAGATATCGCCTCAATCTGTTCTTGATGTATCTCTTACCATAGGAGCTCTTCAAGTACTTCTCCCGATGCAGTGCGTCCCTTTGGTTGAGGCATGCCTCATAGTAAACCAGCTTGAAAGGTCTACGATTTTCGGTCGCTTCCACCCTCCCTTCGTGATGAAGTCTCAACCTACTTCGCAGATCGACGGTGTATCCAACGTAGAAGTTGCCGTCTTTGTCGCTATGCAGAACATATATGTAATACATGTTATTCCACAAGACCTATCTTGTAGAACACCCTCCCTCTCATGTATTTCACGGGGTGAACGATATTCGCGGGGATCGAAGCGCTTGCTCGCCGGATCTGACTCATCAAGCCGAACTGTTCGGTACGAGGAAAGGTTGCCGTAGCTCTGTACACTGCTAGAACCAGCCGATGGCTCTTCTCCCATACCTTCAATTCTCTAAAATCACGCATGGCTCTCCTGTTTTTCAAACGGTTCTCATCACTAGTCTACATGAGATCTGCCAGACCGACAAAACCAGCAATAAGAAGATTTTGCTAATTACTGTCCGTTTTTAGCTTTCAGCATCAAGCAGGAGCGTTTTCTTTCAGCTGATAGCTGACCGCTGATCGCTGATGGCTGATCGCTTGTTGCTCCTGATTGCTTCTTCTTCGCTAATCGCTTGTTGCTCCTTCTTCGCTGATAGCTGACCGCTGATGGCTGATGGCTTGTTGCTGCCGATCGCCAATCCGGACACCTGTCCCCCCCTCGCCGGACGGAGAGGCGCATCAAGCCACACCGAGCTCCTTCACCAAAGGGAGGGGGCAGCGTTAGGTTCAGGATGAAATCATCTCCCGTCTAAAGTGAGGTGGGAAACAAGATGTCTGGATTGCCGATTAGCTCCGGTGTTAGTCCCATCGACGCCTCTTGCGGCCGTAAGAGGCGGTTGATGCAACGTCGCGGTGATCCTTTCTGGACTTGACACGGGTTGTGGTGGTGTGATAAGATGCTCGAAGTTTGTAACTATAATTTGGATGGGGTGGGTGCGATACCCGTGGTCATTGACAGATTGAGAAAAACTTCGCCTTTGTCGATAGAGTGCGTTTGTGTTGACAGATGCCTTTACGGCGTGTTAGGATGGGGCAAAAGCCCATCTAGGCTAAGGCGAAGAAAGGATACACTTAAAAGATGGGATAATATTGAGGGGGGTGGTAGGAAAATCTAGAACCACGTGTCCTATGACACAAAAGGAGGTCAACGAGTTTGCAAACAATAATAAATAGAGAAGATAGTAGCAAGCGAAATCGAAAACCCGAAGAAGGAGGTACGACCTTGAAACGAAGATACGTAGTAGGGAGTGTCCTAGCGATTATGCTTGTGGCGCTCTTTGCCCTGGCTGCCCTTGCGACCGACGCGGAGATGTACTTCGCCTCGGACTCAAACGGGGCAAACCGGGTAACGAATATACAGGAAGGAGACGAGATCTGGATCGTCATCTACGATCCGGACAAGAACGACGACTGCGATATCCGCGACAAGTTCACCGCGGACGTCAAGATCATGGATCCCAAGACCGGCGCGTATATCATCTGGAACAAGGTCAGCAGCTTCAATGAGGCCAGCCCGACCGGCGACCACTTTGAGGAGACGGAGGCCGACTCGGGGTTATTCGTGAGCCATCGGCCATTCCAGGTGGGTACACGTGAGGCATTTACCGTTGGTTCCATTCCGGATGCGTACAAACTGTTTACGCACGTCGTGGACAACGGCAGCACGCTCGACGACTTCCAGTGGGGACACTATCTGTACACCGACATAGCTGACGGCGAGGGCGACGCCGACGAACGTGGCTGGCTGGATGAAGACCACTCAACGTGGCACGGTGGTGTGATGACAGGCACGTGGGCCGATGGGCTGCTTGGCACCGGAGTGCTTCCGCACACAACCAATACCCAAGCTACCTACACGGTTGGCCGGTTCGAGAACATGGACACCTTGGTTGGTATGTACCAGGATCCGAAGGACCTGACCGACGTCGCGATCGCGTTGATGAAGATCATCGACACCGAGGCTGTAATCTCCTGGGACAAGGAGGTCTACAAGGACGCCAACACCGCGGCGACGATCACCGTCGTCGACCCGGACGAGAACCTCAACTGTGACCAGATTGAGTATGTCCCGGTGTTCATCCTTGTCAACCCTGGTTCGTGGGTCCAAACAGGGAGCGCCGTCATCAACAACTTCTGCGAGCTGAAACGCCAGGGTGGATACACAAGTGTTCCTGCAGACAAGCCAGCAATTCGGTGGTACAACATCTACGAGGATCGCTACATCTATTACCCGGTTTTGGGTACGGATGCCTTGACTACGTACAAAACTCTGTTCGATGTGGAGAATTCTTTGACTCCGGTGGTCTTCTTCGCCAAGGAGACGGAAAAGTCATCGGGTGTGTTCGAGCTAAAACTGAACTCGATCCTGACGGAGCTGAAGTTTAAGAGTCTGAACGTGCGTGACGTGCTCGTGGCCTATTACTTGGACCCGAACGACTTTGACGACTTCAAACTCGCCACGAGCTATATCGAGGAAAGGCAGCACAGCCTCACCTCCTTCACCGATGCGAGCCGCATGGACAAGTCCCTGTACTGGATCGGGCGCGACCCGGTCTACGTGCAGGTGATCGATCAAAACGCGAACGTCGATCCGTGCTGTCCGGAGCAGGTTGTGGTTCACATCTGCGACCCGCACGGCGAGGACGACTCCGAGTGGGTTGTGCTCGACGAAACCTCGTCCAACTCTCCGGTCTTCTTCACCAACGCCGGCACGCAGCTTTGGCCGGTGTGGGACGCGCTCGGCGTCGGCCTGACGACCGGCATCGGCGGCTATCAACTACAGCTCGATAACTGGAAGCTTGAGGTGTTCAACGAGGACGACGTGTACGCGCGCTACAACGACGTGTACTACACTCAGACCTCAATGAATGCTCTAGGCAATCAGGTCTACGCCGTTCCGGTGATCGACCGAGTGCGGGTCTTCAACGACGTCTCGTTCGACCTGATGTCGATCTCTGATACACAGGTCTACAACGGTCAGAGTACGAACATGTACTTCCTCGACCGTCAGGGGAACCGCGTCAGCGGTTACGTGAACTCCGACTGCGTGTTTGTCGAAGTGATCGACCTTGACCAGGACGAGGACCAGTACCGCCGCGAGCGGATCAACGGCTACTGGGACGGCGGGCAGAACGTGCCGTTCGGGCCGCAGGCGTTGAACGAGTTTAAGTGCGACACAACCTTCCCGTGGCGCCACGGCGTGAACAAGCTGTTGGGTGACACAAACATCTTCAACGACAGTCCCTTGACTAGCCTCACTGGATGGGGGATTGACAAGATCCAGACCTCCAGCAGCACCACGGATAAGGAGGACGTTGGCTGGGCGAAGCTGTACGTGCTCAACCCGAGAAGCGGACGCTGGGCGGCGCTGGATCTTCTGGAGACGGGGGTCGCCACGGGTGACTTCATCTCCGTGATCTGCATCGACCTGGTGAGCGTGTACAGCGAGTGTGTGCCAACGCTCGAAGTGCTCCCTGGTGACACGATCGTTGCGGTGTACCAGGATCCGTCCAACCACTCTGACTCGGCCTGGATCTCGATCAAGGTCGGGATCGGCGGTGGCGGCGTGCCTCCGGGTCAGGCCTCGAGCACCGACTTCGTCGATGCTCAAGGCAACACGGTCACCACTTACACCGATGCCGATGATGCCTACGTTAAGGTCATCGATCCATCCCACGCTGGTGCGGATACCCTGACCGGTCTGGAAGTCGAAGGGATCGCCTACGACCTCTCCTACCTTGAGGGTGCGAACACCGACACGTTCATCACCGAGGCGATTCCTATGGTCGATCTCGGTGCGGTGGCCGGTGATGAGATCACCGCAAACTACACCGACGCGACCGATCCGCTGGATACCTCCACGGATACGGTCCCGATCATCTCGTCTGAGCTGGTGTTCGAGAGCTTTATCGCTAAGCCGAACCCGTTCTCCGACGAGGTCACCTTCACGTTTGAAGGTGCGGGCATCCCCGAGACCTTCGCGGTCACGGTGTACAACATGTCAGGACACCTTGTGTGGAGTGAGGAGCTGGCCAATGCCACTGAGATCGTGTGGGACGGCACCAATGAGGCAGGAATGCCTCTGGCCAACGGGCCATACATCTACGTGGCGATGATAACTGACGGAACGGACACCTACACCGGTAAGGGCAAGGTGTTCATCAACAAGTAAATAAGAGAGGGGCTCTTCCGGGGCCTTGCGGCCCCGGAGGGGCCTCACTCGATGAAAACCTTAAAGGGGGTATAAACGACAATGAAACGAGTGATAGTCGTAAGTCTAGCGCTCATCATGGTCCTCTCCGCCTTTGCCCTGGCTGAAGGTGTCGGTGCCTTCGAAACCTTCAAGAGCGGTATTGGGGCACGGGCGCTGGCCATGGGTGGAGCGTTTGTCGCCGTTGCGGATGACGCTACGGCAGTATGCTGGAACCCGGCCGGACTGGCACAGGTTACGGACACCCGTATTGCGGGTATGTCAACTGACCTGTTCGGCATGGACTCTACCCACCAGTACGTCGGCGCGGTGACCACTTTTGCCAACATCGGAATCGGCCTTGGTTGGGAGCGTGCCTCTGTCGTTGGTGAAGGGGTTGATGAGGACGGGAACCCAACTGGGAGTTTCAGTTGGGACGAGTCGGCCATCATCGGTACACTGGCGACAAACATCATGGACATCGGCCTTGCCGGTGCCACCGCCAAGTACTACATGGCCAACGGTTACGACAGCACGGCCAGCGGATTCGGCTTTGACCTTGGCCTGCTGGTCAACCTGGGTGATATGTTCACCATCGGTGTAACCGCGATCGACCTGGGTGGAAGCACGATCACCTGGGACGATGCTGATACAGATAAGATCTCCGGCATGTACAAGGCCGGCCTCGCGATGAAGCTGGTCGATGACATGCTGGTCCTGGCAGCCGACATCGACTTCGACGGGACCGATCTGGGCGACGCCCACCTCGGGCTGGAGTTCAATGTCATAGAGGAGCTCGCACTGCGCGGTGGTGTAGTCCTGACGAACAACTTCCAGGACTACTACTTCAGCGTTGGTGGCGGGATAAATGTCGCCGGTCTGTACGTTGACGCAGCCTATCTCCTGCAGGAGTTTGCCTATGGGGAGACAGGCTACACGCTCATCCTTTCGGCAGAGTTCTCGCTCGGTGACCTCCTGGGCGGGGGCGAAGAGGAGGAATGGACCGAGGCTGAGACACCGTAACCTACGGGTTCTAGATTTCCGCTTTAACGACAAGCGGGGGGCTTAAACGCTCCCCGCTTTTCTTGTAATGTAGAGATCAGAGATGGCTTTTTCGGTTCCTCGTTATTCAGCCTGCCTGCTGCAGACAGGTGTAGGCAACCTGTCAAGAGATATCTGTTGCAGACAGGTCTGACCTTAGGTTGCTCGCGTAAACCAAGGATCGTTTGATCTCTTAGGAAGCCAGGAATCCAGGAACTTTGTCTAATCCAGGCCTGAATTCTTTTTCAACCCCCACCTTTGCTGTCTTCCTGGGTTCCTCATAAATTCAAGGCTTCTTTTGATCTCTTAGGAAGCCAAGAAACCAGGAACTTTGTCTAATCCAGGCCTGAATTCTTTTTCAACCCCCACCTTTGCTGTCTTCCTGGGTTCCTCATAAATTCAAGGCTTCTTTTGATCTCTTAGGAAGCCAAGAAACCAGGAAAGATTATCATTTTTTACCTCTTGTCTCTGAGTTCTCATGGCTTCATGGCTTCCTTAAGGTTGTCCGCTTGAATCTTGAGCTCTTAGGAAACCAAAAAAGGGGTTGGTCTTTTGACATATCACCCTCTTCACCTCTAGCGTAGGCTTTGCAAAGTTTAAAAGCAATCCATGCTCCCTCCCAATTGCTCTCAAATACGACTTCACAATGGCAAAATGAACATTCTCCAGGTTCTTGATCGCCTTCAGTTCCACCACGATCGTTTCCGCAACCAGAAGATCAAGCCGGTGTCGTCCCACTTCGACTCCCTCATACTCTACAGGCACTTCAACCTGTTGTTCTACCTTCAGCCCCCGTTTGCGCAACTCCACGACAAGGGCGTGTTCGTATATGGATTCAATAAAGCCTGGCCCTAGCTGACGATGCACCTCGATAGCTGCTGCGATCACTCTTGAGGTCAGTTCCCCATGTTCCAGTGTCATCCGTTATCCCTCATACCTGAGTTCTCATGGCTTCATGGCTTCCTTATAATAAGATTGTAAGCCAGTTTGACCTTAGGTTACCCACTTGGAACAGCGAGGAGCCCGTAAACTGGGATGATACGCGTTTTGTGCGAATAGCTTGTAAGACTCTCTGGCGTTCTG
>Ga0307430_1002440_pt1 | contig 12371 bp, 16 predicted proteins | sample SalMarWE160130MG_FD_202159 | JGI IMG/M metagenome (GOLD analysis project Ga0307430, IMG submission 202159) | Salt marsh sediment microbial communities from the Plum Island Ecosystem LTER, Massachusetts, United States - WE1603-130 | ecosystem: Environmental > Aquatic > Marine > Intertidal zone >... | reverse complement strand
CTGCTCATTGCATTTATGAAAGCGAGAGAGATAAGGTGAAAATCAAACGCGTTGACGGGCAATTTCAAGTCGAGCATCCATTCGGCTTTAAGAAGCCGTCTGGCAACATCATAGCTGTATATGCGACAGCAGAGGTCGAGGGGGTGAGTCCTCAAACTATTATCTTGCGAGCGGAGGAAGTAGAGCAATACCGGCAGATTTCAAAGGCCCCGGATTCACCTGCTTGGAAGAATCACTATGAGGCGATGGCGAAGAAAACAGCGATAAGACAGCTTGCCAAATTCCTGCCGAAATCGATAGTTGAGGATTTTGCCAGAGCGGCAGCAATAGACGAAAGAGAGAACTTTGTCGAGGCGCAGGTATCGGCAGAGGAACAGATAAAAGCCGAAGCTGGCAGTGAGGTTATAGACGTAAACTTTGAAGATGATAAGTCAATTGAAAACGAAGAGTCGGACCCGGAGACGAAGGCCAAAGCGAAAGAGCAAATCGATAAACTGAAAACAGCAGAAGGAAAACAAGAGCCCGCCTTTATGAAGGATTGAGAAAGGAAAACAATGGACCAGGTCGAAATATGGAAAGACATAGAAGGCTTTCGGGGCATCTATCAAGTATCAAATCATGGTGGATTGAAGAGTTTTAAGGCTAAATCATATGGCCGCATTCTCAAAAATACCAATGCTAAAGGGGGGTACTACTCTGTAGTCCTCCGTAGCCACAATGGCAAGGTGCGTTTTACGCGGATACACCGCCTTGTCGCTGAGGCATTTATCCCTAACCCCAACAATCTCCGAGAAGTCAACCATAAGGACGGCAACAAACAAAACAACACGGTAGAAAATCTTGAATGGGTAACGCCATCAGAGAATATTCAGGACGCAATGAAAAGGTCGCCTCAAATGGTCAGCGGTATGAATCATTATAACCAATTTGTACGTCCTAAAACAATCGTACAGTTTAGTTTGGACAGCAAGTATATAGCAGAATATCCCAACGCTGCTGAGGCAGCAAAATCTACTGGGGTTTGCCAACGGAATATATTACAAGTTGCCTCAAAAGAGGAATACAAGCCAGGCAGAACCCGAAAACAAGCTGGCGGATTTATCTGGAAATACAAAGAAATCGAGAAGGTGGCTATATGAAGTTCATTCAGCATTACTCTGGTTCGAGCGGTAATTTATACGAGGTCGTGAGCAATAATGGTAAACGACTACTCATTGAAGCTGGTGTCGTATGGGCTAAAGTACAAAAGGCTTTGAGATACGACTTAAAAAGCATCAGTGGTTGTTTACTTAGCCACGAGCATCTTTGACCACAGCCAAGCCGTATATGACCTTATTGAGGCCGGCGTTGATGTTTTTGCAAGTGCCGGAACATTTGAGGCGCTGGGAATAACGGAAGGCACGCCGTTCTGGCGCAGGGCGAAAGTCATAGGAGATAAAACGGTTGTTCGGTTTGGCAGCAATTTTAAGGTTCGGGCTTTTGCAACAAATCACGATGCGGCGGAGCCGTTGGGATTTGTCGTAAAGGAAATAACGACCAGCGAGTTTATGCTGTTCGCTACTGATACCAGCCATATCAAACAGAGCTTCAAGTTTCCGTTTGATGTCATAGCTTTGGAGTGTTCTTATGATGGTTCGATATTGCAGAAACGAGCAGAGGCCGGAGACATACACGAGGAAGTGGCCAAGCGACTGCTGACAAGTCATATGGAGAAAGGCGAAACCATAAGGTATTTAGAGCAGTTCTGTGACTTGAGCAAGTGCAGAGAGATAGACTTGTTACATATGAGCAGGGATAACATAGATATTGGGCAAACCAAAGTTGACTTTGAAAAACGGTTTTTTATTGAGACAAGGATTGTCAATGAGCATCTACAGAGTTGTTGAAATCATAAATGAACAACCTACCTTTGAGAAGCCGATTGAAGATATACTCAAAGATTGCAAAGAAGGTGGGGCTATAAAAATACTAAATCCTGTCGAATATCATACGGAGCAGCAGCGCAAGTGGTATAGGGGGGTCTGCTTAAAACAACTTTCAGATTGGAGCGGAGATACGCCTGATGAATGGGATTTAAAATTGAAAGCTTTGTGTAATGGTAATGAATTGTTGAAGAAGGAGACCATATATTTGAGTGAGGGCAAGACGTGCCAGAGATTAACAATCAAAGGGGTCGGCAAAAAGAATCTAACACAGTTTATCGAAAACATCTTATCGCTGGCAGTAACAATGGATTGGCCTGTCCCTCCGCCAGACCCGGAATTGAGAAGCCCTCAGAAGAATAAGGACTCCTTCGTTTCTAAGGTGTGAGTGGGGGACGGGTGATTATCCCCGTTCCCTGCTCATTTTTGCTCTTTTATAAAAAGGAAACCAATAGATGGATTTGCAAAAAGGGCTGGGGTTTATTCTCCATACTTCCCTCACCCCCACAACCCCAGCCCTGCATTTTGAGCCAGATTGAAGGTGCTGGCATCGATATGAGGAAAATAAAACTTAAAGCGATAGAGTCATTGAATAAAGAAATTGACCGAAATTTTACTTTAGCGGCAATAAAAGAATTGGTTGAGCAAGTTATATCTGAGGCCGAAGGGAAGAGTTAAAAAATGATAGGAAATAAAATCAATATAGACATTTTATTGGGTGCTGCCAAATTAAGTTTCTACGATAGGGCTGAAATCGTCCATCGTTACAACACCCAACCTGAACTACTGGCTGCGTGCAAAAAGAGTTTAGCTACTATTGAAAAAATTGGGGATGGTAAAAAGGGCGGCGTTTATCAATTAGTATTAAAGGCCATAGTTGAGGCCGAAGGGAAGGAATAATGCGTAAGTTTACATTTTGGCAGATTATAAATGGTTAAAGGAGGGAATCAAGCCGTTGGATAATGGTTCAATCAAGTTTTCACTTGATGGCGTTAGTATCTCCATTAAGCCAAGAGATGAATTAGTCCAAATTAAATACCCATCTGTAGAAGATGAGTAATAACACAATGACATGAGTCAAAAACTACCAGCTCTACAACTATATACGGGTGATTGGTTAAAAGACCCAGCCGTTTCGATGTGTTCGCCAGCTACTCGTGGTATCTGGATAGATTTCCTTTGTGCAATGCACGAGTATCATCGCAGTGGTGTAATCTCTGGCACGATAGAACAATTAACTCGTGTTGGACGTTGCTCTGTCGTTGAGCTCGCCCCAGCACTTAATGAATTATCCACGTCCGGTGCTGCCGATGTAACGAAACGTAACGAGGTCGTAACAATCATAAATAGACGTATGAAAAGAGAAGCAGACGAACGTAAAGCCACAAATAAAAGAGTTAGACGACACCGTGCAAGAAAGATAAGTAACGAAAAAGAAACGCCCTATTCTTCATCTTCATCTTCAGTTACAGAAAAAGAAAAATTAAAAAAAGCAAAAGAAATTTTTGAGCAAGCCAGAAAAATCTATCCGGGCACAAAGCGAGGTTTGGATACGGAGTTTGTCTATTTTTGCAAAATGCACAAGGATTGGCGGGATGTATTGCCGCTACTGAAACCGGCAATCGAACGGCAAATATCTTATCGCAAAAAAGCCAAAGGTTTTGTGCCGGAGTGGAAGCACTTTAAGACGTGGCTTTACAGCAAAAGCTGGGAAGAGGAAGCCGCCAATTACGGGCAGGCGGACGACGAATCCTGCGTAGTGTGCAGGGCCGAAGGCAAAAAGTTCCAAGTCAACGGGTCTGGCAAAAAGATTTATTTATGCGATGAATGTTTTGAGGCATTCAGGAAAATCCGCAACAATTGGGTTAATTTACCTTTGAGTGAAATCGAGAAAATTGTGCTTGAAGGAAAGGCGAAACGTTAAGGAGAAATTATAATGATTACTGTAGGTGGAATAGTTATTGAGTCAGTAAAAAAGTTAAAAGAAACTTGGAAAAAAGACGGTCATCAATATACATCGCCGGACGGGAAAATAATTATAAGTATTTATGGTGATGTAACGATAGGGAGCAACAGTTCGATAGGGTATGGCAGTTCGATAGGGGACGGCAGTTCGATAGGGAGCAACAGTTCGATAGGGAGCAACAGTTCGATAGGGTATGGCAGTTCGATAGGGAACCACAGTTCGATAGGGAACCACAGTTCGATAGGGAACCACAGTTCGATAGGGAACCACAGTTCGATAGGGGACAACAGTTCGATAGGGAACCGCAGTTCGATAGGGAACCACAGTTCGATAGGGGACATCAGTTCGATAGGGAACGACTATGAGTTGCCTGTGCCACCTCTTTGGTTCAGCGGGCCACAGTATCCCATTGGTTATCATTCGCCAGGGATGATTGCTTCCGGCTGTATTATCAAACCAGTAAGTTGGTGGTTGGAAAATATTCGTAGATGTGCTGAGGAGTATCATTATTCGCCAGAAGAAATAGATGAATACGAATGGAGGGTGAAGGTTTTGGTTGACTGGATGAAACGGCACGAACTTTATAAAGCAAAGAAAGAGGAATAAAAAAACGATGAATGATAATTACGACTATAAATTGGCTATTTTAGGGCCGCCAAAAGCACAAAAGCGCCATAGGGATAGGGAGGCGATAGAAGTAAATGGTAGATATGTCGCCCCCAAATATGACCCATCTGCAAAAGATAAAAAGAATTTACGGCAGGTAATACAGAGCCAAGCCCCACCGAAACCATTAGAAGGGCCATTATTGGTAGATGTGTTTATATATTTTCAACGCCCCCAAAATCATTATGGAACAGGACGAAACGCTGGCACACTAAAAGCCAATGCTCCTAAATGGCACGCCAAAAAACCGGACAGAGACAATCTTGATAAGCTGGTATTGGATGCCTTAAGCGGTATCTTTTGGAGAGACGATAAGCAAATATGTGATGGGCGGATTGTAAAACAGTATTCAGAAAGGCCAAGAACAGAGATAGGAATAAAGGTATTAGAGTGAAGATTTTTGACGAAAGCAAAATTAAAATAAATCTACCCAAACTAATAGATTCACGGATGCTAATTTGTGCAAATTCGGGTGGAGGTAAATCATATACAATCAGAAAAATCCTTGAGACTGCGGGCAGTGACGTAATGTCTATTGTCCTTGATGTTGAGGGTGAGTTCAAAACTTTAAGAGAAAAATACGATTATTTACTAATCGGCCAGCCAGGTGATGTGCCAGTGAACATTAAATCAGCACCGTTACTGCCACGCAAATTGATGGAGTTAAATGTTTCAACGATTATCGACCTGTCAGACCTGAAACTGCACGAGCGAATAATGTATGTTAAAAAGTTTCTTGATGCTTTAATGGAGTTACCTAAAAAGCTTTGGCAACCTTGCTTGGTCATTGTAGATGAAGCACATATGTATGCTGGCCAGAGGGAGAAACAAGAGTCTACAAGGTCGATTATTGACCTTATGACAAGAGGTCGCAAACGTGGTTATTGCGGTATCCTTGCTACGCAAAGAATAGCCAAACTTCACAAGGATGCGGCTGCAGAGGCAAACAACTATATGGTCGGTAGGACTGGCCTCGATGTCGATATGAAAAGGGCTTCTGAAATTCTCGGCTTCACATCAAAGCAAGATATGCTTTCTCTGCGAAATCTTGAGGCCGGCGAGTTTTACGTGTTTGGGCCAGCAATAACAAAGGGCGTAGAGAAGGTTAAAGTTGCCAAAGTGAAAACCACACATCCGAAGGTTGGTATGGATTTGCGGAGCAAAATATCACCACCGACTGAAAAAATAAAGGCGATGTTGTCTAAACTCAATGACCTACCACAAGAGGCCGAACAGAAAGCGAAAACCATCAAGGAACTAAAGCAGCAGGTTCGGGAGCTTAAGTGGGAATTGAAGAAAAAACCAACCTTGGCAATTGATGAAAGACAGTTGAAGTTTGCCGAACAACGTGGTTTTGCGAAAGCTGAAAAAGAGTTATCTTTGCAATTGCAGGAACACATCAAAAAAACCATAAATTTAATCCGACGTAGAGGTGGTCAAATAGAACTAACAGTGGAAGGAATACAACAAATACCTAATTTGCTCAATTCTGATTTGTCCCTGTGTGAGCGGGTAGATATTAGTAATTGGCAAAACAAGTTAAGCAAATGCGAGAGGACCATATTTAAGTTTTTGTTGGATAATCCTGAACAGGAATTTACTAAACAAGAAATTGGTGAAAACACTGAGCCGTCATACGCTTTTAATTCAGGCGGCTTTAACAATGCTTTGTCAAAACTCAATTCATTAGCCCTTATATCGCGTTCAGGTGGGCATATTAAATTTAACGAGGAACTTTTAGAACTTTAATTTTAAGGAGAAACAAAATGGGAACTACAGAAATGGGATTGATATTGAAATACGGAATACCTCTGGCAATAAAACTATTGGCTGGGGGTAAGGATCAGGAGGAAACTGAAGAAGCTGTTCAAGATGCGGTAGGTGGGATTGCCAGCGGTGAAGATGTTGGTGGGGTTCTGCTTTCAGCCGATGAGCAACAGGCTCAAACAATTATTGATGGAATGTATGATGTTATTACTGGCGCAACTGGCGCTTTGTCCAGCCTCATTGATGGACTTGCTGCTCTTTTCGCAGATAAAAAAGGGAAATAGCAATGTTGACATTCGCCGCCCTAAGCGACCTGCACAATATCTACGGACATTTACCGCAATTAAAGCAGAAATTTCCCGAAGCCCTGTGGCTGATAACGGGTGACATTACCGATAATGGGTTCGATGTGGAATACAGTAAAGCCCGGGCTGCGTTAGCGGTTTTAGGTTTTTATTTGTGCGTGCCAGGTAATCATGACTATGGCAGGATGGGGAATTTCTACAACTCTGCCGCAGCAGATAGATTCGATGATACTCTGACCGAACATTGGAAGGGGCAGAAATTCAAACACAACAAGCCGGCAATAAAGTTGACAGACAACGGTAGCGAGAAGGTGTGCATCATCGGTCTAAACTCGAATCTAAAAACCATCCTGCCATTCGATTTTGCGTGCGGGCGGATTGGTCTAAAGCAGCGATTATGGTTGTGGTGGTATCTGCATAAATACAGGGATTACGTGAAAATTATTATTTTGCACCATCACCCGTTTATGCACACCAATCCATTTATGTGGTTGCAGGATTCCGAAAAATTTATGAAGCTGATTGCCAGCAAGGTGGATGTTTTGTTATTCGGGCACCGGCACCGGTTCGAGAGCAAAGAAAGGCAGGCGGCGAGGTATCGGATAAAACACATTCTGGCTAGCGGCTCACCTAAAGAAAAATATCCTAACAACAAATTTTGGCTTCTGCGAATTGAAGGTAAAGACGTATATATCGACCCGCAGAGTATAAATGGGAAGATGTGAAAGATGAAAGTTGGATTGATAAATATCGAGCCGAAGGCGGATGTTTTGAAGATATTGGAGAGTTTCGAGAAATATCCCTACTGCCCGAAGTGCGGGGCAGAACTGGATTTCGAAGGATTGAAACAAGAGATAAGATGAAAGCAGAATTTGAGGAAAAATATAATTGGCCCCCCTTATGGTGTATTACAAAAGATGGAGACCCTTCGGCCCTTGCTTTAGCAGCTCATCATTATAGTTGGCGTAAATATAAGGATGGCAGGAAGAGAAAATTATTTGTCGGGCCCGGAGAAAAAATTGTTCTTGTAACTCCAAGAACTGATGCATTGTTTGTCTGGCGAAAATTTAGGTCTATGGATAATCAACAAGGCGTGAATTGCTCTATTTTCAGAAATGAAAGTAGGATTAGAAGCAGTTTGCTCATTGAAGAGGCGGTTGAAATCGCTCAGCAAAGATGGCCCGGTGAGCGGCTTTATACATACGTAAATAAAAAAAAATTAAAAGTTCAAACCCGGGTTATTGTTTTTTGTGTGCCGGTTGGCAGAAATGTGGTCAAACAAAAGGCGGCTTGATAATTTTAGAAAAATTACCAAGTAAGACTATTTGAGTGACGCAGGATAGGTTAATAGGATTATTGCAAGGAGACAAAAATGGCAAAGGACGAAAAGGTTAGAGAGCGGATGCTCGATTTGCAGAACGGCTTAGCGATATGGAAGGTTCATGTGGATTTGCTCAGGGAACAAGATAAGAATGCCAGGGTAATGTCGCCACATAAATTTGAACGATTAGTGGCTAATATCAAACAGGATGGAAAATTAGAGTCTTTGCCTTTAGTGATGAAAAAGGCCGATAGGGATGAGTTTGAGATAATCAGTGGACACCACAGGGTAAGGGCTGCAAGAGACGCGGGCGTAAACGAATTATTCGTTTTGGCATACGAAAAGGAATTATCAAGAGACTTAGTAAAGAGTAAGCAGCTTGCTCATAATAGTTTGATAGGGGTGGACGATGAGCAGGTGCTAAGGGAGATATACGCCGAGATACAGGATTTAGACGCAAGGATAGCTATAGGGCTGAAACATCTTGAGGACGAGCTTGATATTGGGACTATAAACGTGGACGAGGTTGCTGATGATAGAGAAAAAGGCGAATGTTATAGTGGAGAATTTAGAAAGCTTTGAGCCGTTTAAGGACGCTTTGAGGGAGGTCGGGTTTAATGAAAACATTCGAAATATAAGTTGCATACTTGGTAAAATGGCTGATATTGTGATAGAATACTATGGGATGAAGGATAAAGAGTAATAAAGATAAGGGCGAAAGATGGAACAGGAAAAATGGGAAAGATTAAAAGCTAAGATGGCTGTTAGAGTAATAACTATGGATTTGGCGGATAGGATGGTTCCGTCCGTAGAAGGGGAGCAACGAGCTTTGAATTTACAAAAACAGCGGACTCAAGACTATCTAAGTGTGGAATACCGGATGGGACAGGCATTGATAGCTCTTGAGGAGATGGGCTATAAAGTAAATGGCTAAGAAGCTATCACAAAAGCAGTTAGATGAAATGTTTAAGGTTTGGGTGGAGAGGCAATCTGTAAATTTTGTAGCGAAAAAGTGTAAAGTATCACACACAACCGTTGAGAAATACAGGAAATTACACGATTGGGACGGTAGATTGGCCGGAGTCCAGCAGAAGGCACAGGATAAGCAGGACGATAATTTAGCGAAAGTCCTTGCAGATAACCTGAAAGTGGTAAAATACGCAAAAGGCAAGGTTATTGAGCTTATGCAGGCAGGGGGTGTTGTTACCAAAAACCCTGTATCAGATCTTGATAAGATGATACGTTTGGAGCTATTACTGAGGGGTGAAGCCGATTCAAGGACAGAGACAGTGGATAGGAAGCTAAAAGATATATCTACGAAAGACTTACAGAAAATGCTTAAAGAATTGGAAGGTAAAATAACGAGCAAAACCAATGCCGACCACTCAGGAGATTGAAAAAGAACTTGAAAGCAGGAGACAAGAGGTTCAGGTAGAGCTTGCCTGTAGGTCGCTTCTCAATTTCACTTTATACACTTTTGAGGGGGAATATCAGGTCAATTGGCATCATAGGTTGGTTGCAGAGGAGATAGACGCTTGGCTAGACGCTGAGGAGCCGTATAATCTTTTGGTAGAAGAACCGCCGAGACATGGTAAACAGGTTGCACATTATACACCGATATTAACTGTGCAAGGTTGGAAAAAACACGGCGAGCTTAAAATTGGAGATTATGTTTTTGGTGAAGATGGAAAACCTAAGAGAGTGGAAGCATTAAGTCCTGAATCATACGAAGATTATGAAGTTGGTTTTTCAGATGGGTCGGTAATTCATTGCCACGCTAATCACGAATGGAAAGTGTTTGTAAGGCGAAAAAAGTGGAAGCTATTAGAGACGCAACAACTGGCAAAAATGCTGTTAGAAAGCGGTGGCCGGGAAAAGAAGCGTGGGCATAGATATAATTTACAGGTCGATGGCTATAAATGTCTAAGTTTGTCCGAAAAACAACTACTAATCAACCCCTATATATTAGGTGTATGGCTCGGAGATGGTTCAACTACAAAAAATTGTATTACATATTGCGATGCCGACAATGCAGTTATAAAAAAATGTGCGAAATTAGGATATAAGCCAACAACGAATAATGTTCACCCAATTACCAAAATCAACACCGATTATATAAAAAGGCTATATGGGGAACTCAAAGAAGAGGGATTGCTTGGCAATAAGCATATACCTGATAACTACTTGCTTTCATCGGTCGAACAAAGAAAAGAACTGTTGGCTGGCTTAATAGATACAGATGGCCACGTTGACAAAAAGGGCAGGGTGCGGATAGTTACTGTGTTAAAAGAAATGGCCAAACAAATAAAAATGCTGGCCAATAGTATGGGTTTTAACTCGTACATAACATCCCAGAATCCAGTGTTGTCATCCAGCGGTATTCAGGGCCGAAGAAGAGTTTACACCGTTGGTTTTAACTGCGATATTCAATTGCCAGTAGCTTTAAGCAGAAAGCAAACTGGTAAAAAATATCGAAAAACAAAAAGAGCAATTATATTTATCAGAAAGGCAAAGCAGGAAAAGGGCAGATGTATACAAGTTGAAGGTGGTATGTATCTTGTGGGTAAAAATTTCATACCAACTCATAACTCTGAGCAGTGTTCAAGACGATTGCCAGGTTATATTTTCGGCAAGAATCCCAATGCACAGGTTTTATTTGCAAGTTATTCGGCAGAGTTGGCTTCTGCTATGAGTAGAGACGCTCAAAGAGTGATGCTGAGTAAGTCCTATTCGCAGATATTCCCCAAAACGAGACTGGTTACAAAGGGGCATAGCCACGATGAGACGGCAATAAGGCAGGCCAGCGAATTTACTATTGTCGGTAGAAAGGGCAGATTCAGGGCTTCTGGTGTTGGCGGTGGTATGACGGGGCGTGGTGCTGATTGTTTGATTGGCGAAACTGTAATTCAAACAAATAATGGACAGAAAAAAATTAAAAATATCAAAATAAATGATATGGTACTATCACTGGACGAGGTGTTATGTTATAATAAGGTACTTGCAAAACGAAAAATAAAAACAAAGGTACTTTATGAAATCACAAGTGGAAGCCATACAATTAGAGCAACTAAAGACCACCTTATATTCGTATGTGGCCAAGGATACACAAAGGCGAAAGATTTACAAGTCGGAGATAAAACGTTCACGCTCAAACAAGAAATGTATAAACTGCGGAGCGGAAATAACGGGGCGGGGATTACATTGCCGGAAATGCTACAACCTAAAGAGAAAAGCGGATATAAAAGTTACCTGCGATTGGTGTGGCAAAGAGTTTTACAAAAAAGCATACGATGTAAGAAAAGCCAAAAAGCATGGACACAAAGCATTTTACTGCTCTTTAGAATGCTCACAAAAACATCATGCCATAAAAAACAGCAAACCATGTCCTATATGCGGCAAGCCAATAAAAAGAGGCAAAAGATATTGTTCAGATATATGCAAACAAATAGCAAAAAAAGAACGTGGAAGTTATCGAAGGAAATTGAAACCTATTTTTTGCAAGTTTTGCAATATACAATTTCAGCCATTAAGTCATTTAACGAAATTCTGCTCTTTGGATTGCAAAAACAAGTTTCATTCGCTGAAAATGGCAGGAAAGGGCAATTCAAATTACAAGCATGGATTGGGACTGGATGTTTATCCCAAAGAGTTTTATCAAATAAGAGCAAAAATAATAAAACGAGATGGGGGAAAATGTTTTGTTTGTGGCGGACGAAATCAAATTGTAGTGCATCACAAAGATTGCAATCCCAGAAACAACAAGATGGACAATTTAATAACAGTATGTGCTCATTGCCATATGGTACACCATCAATCAAACAAGACACCATTTCCTCAATTGCTATCATAGAACAAGAAACCGATGTTTTTGATATTCAAGTGGAAACTGCGTGTAATTTTTTTGCCAACGGAATTTTTGTTCACAACTGCGGTATTATCGACGATCCTTTTAAGAATAGGCAGGATGCAGAGAGTGAGACGGTAAGAGATGGAGTGATTGAGTGGTATAAATCTACTTTCCGGACAAGATTAGAAAAGGGCGGACGGATTTTAATGCTTCTGACTCGTTGGCACTTACATGATTTGGCAGGCTGGTGTATTGATAAGATGAAAACCGACCCTGATGCTGATAAATGGAAGATTATATCGTTGCCGGCTATTTTTGAAGCAACAGAATATTCCCATCCTGACGACAAGAGAAAAGAAGGAGAGCCTTTATGGTATGGGAAGTACCCGAAGAAAGATTTACGGAAGATAAGAGCAAGTATCGGTACGTACGATTGGAACGCCTTGTATCAGCAGCAACCAAGTCCACCTGGTGGTGCGGTGTTTAAGAGAGAATGGGCGAAAGTGATAGAGGCAGAGGACTTACCGCCGAATATTTATTGGGTTAGATATTGGGATTTAGCGGTTACAGCCAAAAC
>Ga0307430_1002437_pt1 | contig 12375 bp, 12 predicted proteins | sample SalMarWE160130MG_FD_202159 | JGI IMG/M metagenome (GOLD analysis project Ga0307430, IMG submission 202159) | Salt marsh sediment microbial communities from the Plum Island Ecosystem LTER, Massachusetts, United States - WE1603-130 | ecosystem: Environmental > Aquatic > Marine > Intertidal zone >... | reverse complement strand
GATTTTGCATATTTAGTAAAATGGTTGAAAAATTCTTTTGGGCAGATGCAATTGCTGAAAAAATAATAAAAGAAAGACAAAAGGCAAAGCCTTTAGCTAGTTCGTCCAAGCGTGGTCAAACTAAAGGGAAGAAAAAGGAGTATGTTTGTGCTTCAGGAATAAGCCCGTCAGGGGTGATTCACATTGGGAATTTCAGGGAAGTTATTACAACTGATTTGGTTGTTAGAGCATTAAAAGATAAAGGAAAAAAAGTTCGTTTTATTTATTCCTGGGATGACTTTGACAGATTCAGAAAAATACCTCTGCATGTTCCTAAAGATTATGAAAAATATATTGGAAGGCCATTAAGTGATGTTCCTTCTGTTTCTGGAAAAGGAAGTTATGCAGAAGACAATGAAAACCCATTTGAAAATTCATTAGAAAAAGTCGGAATTAAACCAAAATTCATAAGACAGAGTTTGATGAATAAAAGGTGCAAGTATGCTAAATTGATAAAAAAAGCTTTGGAGAATGTTGACAAAATAAGAAAAATCCTAGACAAATACAGAAAAGAGCCTCTAAAAAAAGACTGGCTTCCTGTGGAGGTTTATTGTGAAAAATGTAAAAAAGATTCAACAAAAATAAAAAATATTGATGGATATTTTATTGAGTATGAATGCGAGTGCGGGTTCAAAAATAAAATTGATTACAGAAAAGCCGGGGTAGTGAAATTAAAATGGAGAGTTGACTGGCCTGCAAGATGGGCTTATGAAAAAGTTGATTTTGAGCCAGGCGGAATAGATCATAGTGTTTATGGAGGGAGTTTTATGACTGGAAAAGAAATTGCAAAAATTTTTGATTATGAATTCCCAATTTATACTTTTTATGAATGGGTAAGGATCAAAGGCGGAAAAGAATTCTCAAGCTCAAAAGGAAATGTGCTGACACTTGACGAAGTTGAAGAAGTTTATGAATCAGAGGTTTTAAGATATATTTTTGTAAGCACGCGCCCGAATAAGGGATTTCAAATAAGTTTTGACGCAGATGTAATTAAAATTTATGAAGATTTTGATAGATTGGAAGAAGGTTATTATAAGGATGAATTAGATCCTCAGCAGAGGAGAATTTATGAGTTATCAAAACTAGACATTGCTAAGAAGAAACCAGAGAGAACATCCTTTAGGCATCTTATTACACTTGTCCAGACCGGGGAAAAAACTGATAAAAAGGGTAAAGAAAGGTCTGAAAAAGTCAGGAACTGGCTCGGGAAATATGCGCCAGATAGTTTTAAATTTGAAGTTCAAAAGAAGATAAAATTTCCTTTTAAAGGAAAAGAAAAAGAGGCTTTGATTGAATTAAAAAAGATTCTCAAAAAAGAAAAGCTTACAGAAGAAGAATTATTTAATGGGTTCTATGAGATTTGTGAAAAGGTTAGCATAAAGAACAAGGAATTTTTCAGGGCAGCGTATTTGGCAATTATTGGAAAGGAAAAAGGTCCGAGATTAGCAAGCCTTATATTAATGATTGGCAAGGAAAAGATTGTGAAATTATTGGAACAGGTTGGGTAGAATTAAGAAAAATAAAATCACATTAATTCTTTAGTTGCATAGTGGGTCATAATTAAAATTGCAACTCCCAACACAACTGAAACCCAAAGACTCAAGGGATAATTATCAGGAAATAAGTATTCGTCCATTAACCCCCAAACACCTCTCCAGAAAGATATAACAGCAAAAGCAATTAAAATTGCAAAGAAGATTTGATGTTTGGATTTCATTCGACCTATTCTTTTGAACATGTTTATTAGAAGAGAGATTTCTATTTAAATTTTTCTGGTCGAGGAAAAAATTATAAACTAGGAAAAGTTTATACTAAAATGACACTAATTGTTAGATCAAATATAAGAAAAACAGTTAAAGAACTTGACAAAGAAAACGCGGTTTCAAGTGTTGCAGACGAAGTTGGCACAGCTCTGGAAAGGAAAGTTGAGGAAATTTTGCAGGATGCGATAAAGCGTGCAAAAGCTAACGGACAAAGAACGATCCAAGCTAAAGATCTGTAGTTATATTTTTATAGTTATTATAATTTTATCAGTTATGAAAGAGAATTCTCTGAGGGGAAAAAGAAATCGTGCTGCTGGAAGAAGATTTGAGGCAAAAGTCCGCGCTGAACTTGAAAAGATGAGGTGGATCGTAAGCAAGTGGATGAATACTGTTGATTATGATAAAGAAGGAAAAACAGGAAAGCTTATTCCTGCAAAAAGAAAATATAATCCTTTTCTAAAAGCCCTTAGCATAGGAACAGGATTCCCTGATTTTATATGTTTTAAAAGGGATCAAAAGGGGAATTGTGAGGTAATTGGCCTGGAAGTAAAAGGAAATGGATACCTTGACCAAGTTGAAAAAGGAATGTGCCACTGGCTGATTGACAATAAAATATTCCCAAAAATCCTTATCGCAAAGAAAGGAAAAAAGAGGGGGAAAGTTGAATATATGGATTTTGCAGAAAAGTATGGGAAAAAACACAAAAAAATTTAAAATTGGTAATTTATTTATTTTTTCATGAAAAAATTATTATTGGTTTTGATTTTTGTAATTTTGATTTCTTCTGTTTCAGCAATCAGGATTAATGAAGTTGAGATGAATCCTATAGAAGGAGGTAGCGGGAAAGAGTGGATTGAATTATACAATGATGAAGGTGAGGACATTAATATTTCTGGATGGGAGATATGGGATGGATTGAAAACCCCAACAAGAAGAGGTATTGTCCCAAATGGAACAACAATTGAAGAAGATGATTTTTATGTTATTGAGTTGTCTAAATCTGTCTTAAATAATGGAGGAGATTTTGTAATTCTTTATGATGGAAAAGGAGTGGAGGTTGATAGAACTGAAACCTTAGAGGATCCTGAATGGAGCGCTGAAACATGGCAGTTATGTGATTCATGGGAATTTTCAGAAGCCACTAAAGGAGAAGAAAATAAATGTCAGGAAGAAGAAACCCCAGAAGAAAAGGATGAAAAGGAAAAAGAATCTGAAGAGGAAGAACCTCCTGAACAAGAGGATGAGGATGAGGAAGAAGAGGATATGAAAGAGATTATAGAATTAATAAAGAGTGTTAAAGGAAATCCTGAAAACCAAAGTAATGAAGAAGAGATAAAGCCAATAATCCTGAACCCGCAAAGTATAAAAACAGAAACTAATTCTGGAGAAGTGAGCAAAAATTATGCAGTTTACAGCTTTATAGCTTTCTCTGTTTTGCTAGCGCTGTTATTTTTAATGAAAAAGAGAAAATATGAAAATGAATTCACGTGATCAAAGCGAGACAAGTGGAGGAAAAGTAAATGCAATTCTAATAATGGATATTGTAGGCAGACCTCCAGAACATCTTGTTGAAACTCTAAAAAAAATGATGGAAGAGATGGAAAATGAAAAGGGGATTACTGTTCTCTCCAAAAAGATAAAAGAGCCAACATTGATAAAAGACCAGAAAGAGTTTTATACAACTTTTGCAGAAATTGAGATTGAATCTGAGGATATCCTAGGAATTGCAATTTTAATGTTTAAATACATGCCTGCGCATGTGGAGATTCTTTCACCAGAGATACTTGCAATGTCAAACAACGGCTTCAACGACATCTTAAACGAATTAATAAGAAAGCTTCATGCATATGATGAAATTGCAAGAATAATGCAGATAGAAAATAAGAAGTTAATAGGTAGAGTTAAAGAACTTGAAGACGGATCAGTAAAAAAAGAAGATAAAGATGAAACTTCAATGAAGAAGACTAAGAAAAAGAGTAAGAAGAAAAAATAATTCTATTTATTGAGGAAATATAAGTAATCTTTCTTTAGCTTCCTTTTCTAATTCACTATATCGGGGGATATCCTTAGCATGTGGCTTTCTCACGATTCTCTCTCCAGAAGTCCAGTCTATTATACTATCTAATGAACTAAAAGGTTTCTTGTCCATATATGCAATCCTTCTATCCTCGGGATCGTAAATTGTTACTCTTTCTGGATTTTGGTCATTAGGCCAAGTTACAACAGGAAGTGTCCTAGGAAGATGCTTGTGCATATAGATAGCCCCGGCTATAATTCCTGTTAAAACCAATCCGGCGACGTATTTTCCTATTTTCATTTTTGTTTCCATATAATTTAGTTAATAATAAGTAAGTCTTACACTTTATATATCCTATTTCCTCCCAAGGAGGATATAATAGAAAGATTTAAATATTTTTTACATTCTTAATTTATTATGGAAACAAAAATATTTGAAGAAATAGGATTTACTCAAGGCGAAATTAAAGTTTATATTTCTTTATTAGGGTTAGGGGAATCAACAATTGGGCCAATATCCAAGAAATCTGGTGTTACTCCTGCCAAAACTTATCCAATTCTTGAGAAGCTCAAAGAAAAAGGGTTAATAACTTCTATTATCAAAAGCGGAACTACTTTTTTTCAATTATTAAATCCTAACAGAATCCTTAATCTTTTAGATGAAAGAGAGAGAAAGATCAGTCAGCAAAAAGACGAAATAAAAAATCTTTTGCCTCAACTATCCGCGCTTCAAAAATCAGAAGCAGAGCAGTTTGCTTCCATTTATGAGACTTTTAATGGAATAAAAACTCTTTATGATGAAATTTTAGAGTATTTGAATAAAAGTAAAGAGGATTTTATTGGTTTTACGTTGGGGGGCGAGTATCAAAATGAACAAGCCAATCTTTTTTTCAAGAACTATGATGCAAAAAGAAAAGAAGCAGGTATTAAAACGAAATTAATTGGGTTAGAGAAGCAAAAAAAATTCTTAAAAGAGAATTACTCAAAAAGGAATGATGTTGAGATAAGGTATGTTTCTCACTCTGTTCCAACAGGAGTAATTATTTTTGGTAATAAAGTATCTACTCTTTTATGGGGAGAGAAACCTGTTGCATTCGTTATACATTCAAAGCAGAACGCAGAGTCTTATCGAAACTTCTTTTATAGCATTTGGAAAAAAGCAAAGAAATAATCAGTTCTTTCTATCTCCTTCTTCCTTTTGCAATTCCTAGCAAATTAACTTTTGGTCTGACTCTTTTATATCTCTTAAAAAACCAGAATAAAAAAAGCAGGACAAGGACAATAATACTCCAACCTATAACTTTTCCTCTTGAGGTTTGTTCTGGCTCTTCGCAAATCGGAGGAGCAAGACAGCAAACACCGTCTTTAACTGACTTTGTTTCTCCGGTGCATATTTCTCCTTCTCCGCAGATTACTCCGCCAAGTTGAACACAGGTTGTCACAATAAATTCCTCTTCAGAGGTTTCATTTTCAGGAATAAAATCAGATATAAATTCAAGAGAAACAGAAAGTTTTGTTGTAAAAGTTTCATTTGTCTCAGATTCTACTGTTGCGGTTATCCAGCCAGACATATTTTTTTCATCTTCACCAGATTCTATAGAAATTTCAATTTTCTCAGCAGAATCTTTACTTATGCTGCCTATTTCCTGAGGAGAAACTGCTACATACTCTTCAATTCCCGAAGAAACAGAAAGTGAAATGTCCTCGGCCTCTCTGCCAGTATTAAGAACATAGACTATTCTCTTTGAATCAGAATTTGTCGGCATCTGGACATTTATTGTTTGTGGTTCAAATTTAAAGCTTAAATTTGATTCCTCGGATTCGTTATCCGCAGATCCAGAAATATCAAAAGAAACAGGCACACTATAGGAAGTATTCTCAGAACTAAGATTAATATTTCTCAAGATTTTTTGATTTGCATTTATTTGAAAATCTATTTCTTTAATCTGGCCTGAGGAAAGTTCAAAAGAGTTTTCTGATGTAGTAAATTCTTCAGGATAGTCAAGTGTTATGGTTATTTTTCCTTCCTGAAGGTTCTGAACTTCGAGAGAAAAATCTTCAGAGGTAATCACAACTCCTGGATTGACAGAGAAATCAGCTGTGTTTTCAGTGATTATAAAATCCTTCACAATATCCTCATCTGTCATTTGCGAACCTTTCATATATCTCACATCGCGGATAACAACAGAATAATTCCCTGGCTGCTTGTCTGCAAGAAGCGCATAAATATAGAAATCCTCATTTATTTTTTCTACTTCATAAATCATTGGAATCTGAACATGGTCATGGAAAAACAAAACATTGTCTCTGGTAATTCTGTCTATGAAATTCCCTGAAACCACTGAGATAAGAGTTTCCCCCTGATCAAATTCTGACTTTTGTTCAACAATAGCAAAACCAGTAATCTTTGTATAAGGTGAATAAATTACAATCAGTACTGTTAAGACCATAACAGATAAAAATATCAATAGTGTTCCTTGCCTCTTTTCCATGACCCTTAAAAGAAAAAACAGTTAATAAATTTTAATGTTTTTCAAAGCTGTATTATTTACCCATCTCTTTTAGTTTTTTAAGAACTTCATCAAGCTCTTTGTTTGATTTTGGTTTTGGTCTTCTGGATATTGATGCTGGGCGTTGTGACTGCGGTCGCGGCATCACTCTTCTTCCTGTTCTTCTTGGTAAACTTCTTGTTGGATGATTGTAAGGATGATATGGCGGACGACGTGGAGGCCTTGGTCTGTATGCTGGCCCAGGCCCTCTTCTCTTAGATTTAGATTTTATTTTAAGAAGCAACTTCTTTAGTTTATCTTTGTAGACTATTCCTAAAATGACTAATATAATTAAGATTGATAAAATCCATATCCAAGCATAGCTTTTTCTTTTTCCAGAAGGTATTTTATCTTCTGGCTCCTCTTCTGGGTCTTCAATAGATGCTGGCTGACAAGCTAATGCACAGCAAACTTCTCCGCTGCGCAATCCAGAAACACCTGAAATAATATTTCCTGATGGACATATCTGGCTTGGAGATTTACAAACATATCCTTCAAGCTCACCACAAGTTAGTTCTTTATATTCTTTAGTACAACAAACAGAAATTCCGGGGCATGAAAATTCTTCAAACACAGCACCACTTGCTTCTATACATATCGAAGCACTACTTACACAATAATATCCTGCAGATTCGCAGCCTTGAGTAACAACTCCTCCACCACCGCCACCGCCAAAATCCTTAGGCCAAATAGAAGCCAAGATAAAAGCAGTATTTCTTAAATTGTTACTATCCCAGCAACCGCTCTCATCCTGAGTATCAAGAAGCCATTCTTTGGCGTTTGTTTTTTCTGGAGGGGTCTCTCCTTGGAGAGGGAAAAGCGCAACAGCTGTGTCATAATATTTCTCACCTGAAGCAGACCACCACTGGTTATTTATTTGCTCTGAAAGTAGGGAAGCACGATATTCTATATTAGCTGTTATGTGATACAAAAATGCAGCAGGCAAAAATTTTTGATTGTTTTCGTCGTCTGCAAGAGTTAAAAGATAAGGAAGATAAGCAGAAACATCTTTGCCGAGAGAGTTAAGAACAAGAGCTGTCCAAAGGCTTCCTTCATAATTGCAGACATTGTTTTCTGCAAAGCAAAAGGATTTTACTTTTTCAGTTGTTTCTCCTCCGCCTGATGAAGAGCCGCCTCCTAAGACATGAATTGTATCAGAACCCTGCCTCTGAAACAAAAGGTTTGTTCTAAAATTCTCGTCGCAGGAAATTTTTATTTCTTCATTATAACATGTAGGAGAGACCTGAAGCCAGAATTTATTTCCAGAGAGAGAAAGACAAGAACCTGCTCCACTGCTTATTTTTTTATCTTCTCCTATGTTTATTGTGTATTGTTGATGTTTGTAACTTATTGTGCATGTTGTTTTTTCAGAACTTTCAATCTGAAGATACCATACAAGCTGAGGAGGGGTTGTATTTTGTGAAAGAAGCCAGTTTTGTGCAGTATCAGTATCTTTATTTGTGTTGTCGAGTGCAAGAACTGCCTGTGCTGTTGTCTTTAATTGACAATCTCCTTCTGGCCAGCATTCTCCGCTGCTTGAATCTTCATCCACCTCTGTCCCGCACTTATCAAGCGCAAGCAAAGAGAAGATTTTTTCTTCTGTTGAAAGACTTTCACAAGTTTTCTCATCTATTAAATCTGAAAGGCACTCATATGCTTGGTCAACTTTTCCTGTCTCGTTTGTAATTGTTTGTGCCTGCAGAAAAGACAAGCTTGCGAAAACTAAAAATATTAAGAATACTCCTAATAACCCTCCTTTTCTCATGATATGTAAAGCCAATACTTGTTTTTAAATATTTTCAAGAAAGAGTATCTATAATTTATGCGAAATTTTCTTTTCATGGTTTTCTGGGCTTTCTTTTCTTACTCTTTTTATTCTGACTATTTTTCTGAAAAGTTTTTCTTACAATATAATTTAAAGGGTTTTTGAATCTTAATTCTTCTTCTGTTGGTGTTATGCCTATCCCCTTATAATAGTCTTTATCATAATTAGGAGGAGGCACTGGCTTATTTCTATAGCTCCACGCAATCTGGGTTTTTATATAGCCTTTTTTAAGAGGAATTTTATTTCTTTCATTCCATTCATAGATTCTTTTTTCAAGCTCCTCCTTCTCCATCCCGATTGACCTAAATAAATTTAGTAAAATAAACACTGCCCTTTTTCTCCCGTCATTTATTCCCTGCAGAATTTTTTTAATTGAAGGCGGGAGAAACTCGTCTGAAAGATTTAAGATTTTTACAGGTTTGAAATCTCTGGGTTTTGTGGTTGTGTTTATTTTTTCTTCAGGATTCTGGTTTTTGTGCCAGTCAAGAGCTTCACGCAAAAGGTCTGCTGCCTCACCTTCAACAGAATCAGGCATGAAATTTTTAATAGTTACTTTCAAAGGGTCTGCATCTTTTGGCTGAAAATCCTCTAGCTCTTTTGGAGAAAGAACAACACTTGCCAGAGCTGTTTTTTCATGCAAGGAATAAGGAGCACGGAATAAGTGCCTTGATGAAACAAGAATTAAATCAGGCATTACCTCTTTTGGAGCCTGGAAATCTTTTACATACTTGCTTGAATCAGCTTTTGCTGTTAAAATTGTTACTCTTTTAATTAGCTCTTTTTTCGAAGAATCTATTATGAATTTTGTAACTATTCTCGGCCATTCAGGGAACATCTCAGAAGTTTTCACATTGTTTATTTCTTTTGGGAAAGCTTTCCACGGAATAATGATATGAAATCCTTTGCTACCTGAGAACTTGATACCCACATTTTTCACACCATAAAAATTCAGGATCTTTACTATAATCTCTGCAAATACCTTGCTGTAATCAAGATACTTACTGTCTATATCAAACAATAAATCCCAGCCAGTCCTTAAATCAGACATCTGGTCTTCGTTCATCCCTGTTGAAAGCTGCAAAGGGTCTTTCCACAATTCTTCAGAGCAATGAAAGGAGGTCGCTCCTTTTTTGACAGATCCAAAAACATCACCAGGATACTGCAGACTGTCTGGCCGTTTTCCAAAACTCTCCATCATATAGCTTGGGACGACCTCTCTGTTTTCTGAAAAATCAAAAATAGCTTTCTGAACATCTTTTCGCGAATAATATAAAGTAGTTAAACTCCTTATCCTTTTCTCTTTTGTACCTAGCTCTGCCTTTTTCTCTTCTTTTTGGTTCATTATTGGATTTATGAACAAAGATTTATATAATTACCTTAAGTAAATTTTATGCTTAAATAGAAACTAGAGGATAATAATACTTTAAAACCAAAGGGGCTGTAAAAGAGTGCAAAGAATTCACCCCCGATTATTAAAAAATGTTGATAAAACTTGAGAATCCCGGACTTTTGTCCAGAGTTGTAGAAATTATTTCAGAGCTTGTGACAGAAGTTAGGATAAAGGTCAACGATGATGGTTTGAGCATAACTGCTATGGATCCTGCAAACGTCTCTATGGTAAGTTTTGTTCTTCCTAAAAATTCTTTTTCAGGGTTTGAAACAGATCCTGAAGTTCTGGGCATAAATCTTGAAAATCTGAAGAGGATTTTAAGAAGGAGTGGGGCTGGAAGTTCTTTGATTATGGAAAAAAAAGAGAATACTTTGAACATACAAATCCAAGACAGAATAAAAAGGAATTTCAGTTTGAGCTTGATAGATATAGAGACAGAAGAGAAAGAAATGCCTTCTTTGGAATTTAGCAGTATTGTTGAATTAAATTCGCAGGATTTTATTGATTCTGTCGAAGATTGTCTTGTTGTTTCAGATGCATGCTCTTTTATAATTAAAGAAGAAAAGTTTGTTGTTGAAGCTCACGGATTAAACAGTGCAAGGTCTGAGTTCTCTGGAGATGAGGCAAAAATCCAAGCAGAGGACTGCAAGTCAAGATACAGCCTTGAATATCTCCAAAAATTCATAAAAGCAGCTAAACTATCAGACAAAACAACGCTAAGATTTGCAAATGACCATCCTTTAAGGATGGATGTAAAAAAAGATTCTATGCAGATTTCTTTTCTTCTGGCACCACGGGTTGAGACAGAGGATTAGCACGAGACTAAATAATCACCTAATAACGAGGGCTAATCCGAGCTGAGGATTAAGGCTAAAGAGAAATTAATTTTTAATAACTAAGACTTAGTCTGAGTAGAAGATTAGTCCTTCTTGCCTAAAGTTTATAAATAATATTATCGTAAAAAAGATATGAAGGATGATAAAGAAAGAGGGAGAAATTATTATAGTATTTCAAACAAAAAAGCGCAGGTAACTATTTTTATTATAATTGCAATAGTAATTATTGGTGCTGCCCTGCTATTTTATTTCCTGATTCCAAAGGCAGAGACTGAAGCTGTTTTTGATGAAACAAATCCACAAGCATATATTCAGACATGTATTGAAGATAAAATAAAAGATACTGTTGAGATACTTTCATTGCAGGGAGGAAGCATTGAATCAGAAGGATATATTCTTTATCAGGGAGATAAAATAGAGTATCTCTGTTATACAAGCGAGTATTATGTTCCTTGCAAGATACAGAGACCTTTTTTAGTTGAACACATTGAATCTGAAATTGAAAATGAGATAGAAGATGATATGAAAATGTGCTTTGATGCACTTGTTGACTTTTACGAAAGAAGAAATTATGATGCGAACCTTGAAGGATCAGGGGATACAACCGTTGAATTGCTCGCTAAAAGGATAAAAACAAGCACTGATTACACTCTGACGGTTTCAAAAGGAAGCGGGACAGACAGGTATGAAAGATTTAGTGTGCTGGTAAACAATAATCTTTATGAACTTGCCAGTATAGCTAATGATATAATTGACTGGGAAGCAGAATATGGTGACTTTGATACAACATATTACACAACAGTTTATAGCAATATAAAATTCGAAAAACACAACCAGCAAGAAGGCTCAACAATTTATATTTTAACAAACAGGGATCAGGGAACTAAATTCCAGTTTGCGTCAAGAAGTGTTGCATGGCCTCCTGGCTATGGAGAAGTTCCAATATTTGATTGAAGATGACAAAAAAAAGAGGAATGAAAAAGAGAAAAGAATTTTTTTTTATACTGGCAGTTTTATTAGCAGGGATTTTGTTTTTAGTGTTAAGTCCTGTTAATGCAGAGGAAAGTTCTTCTTATTTTTGTGCTGAGAGGACAACAAACGGCTTATGGTGTATGAATGTTCCATGGGACGAAGTTAACACAAATTATGATTACACACAAACTTCTTGCGAAGCAACTTCTTTTTGTAAAGCAGGAACATGTGTAAATGGTATTGAAGGTTCTTGCAGGCCAAATGTTCCTGAGGTAGTTTGTGACGATGCCAGAGGAATCTGGAAACCAGAAGAAAGAGATGAAATCCCTCAGTGTCAGTTAGGCTGTTGTTATATAGGAAGTGGTGCATCATTTGTGACCCAGACAAAATGTTCAAGCCAGTCTTCCCGTTACAGCGTGGAAACAGTTTTTGACCCAAGCATAAAAGACTCTGATAAATGCATTGCAAGTGCTTATCCTGAAGAAGAAGGCGCATGTGTATTTGACGATGGATTTGTGAGAAACTGCAAAAGATTAACAAGCGCAAAATGTGATACAGAAAAAGCAGGTGCTGCAGAAGGCACAACAGTAGAATTTCACAAAGGAACATTATGCACTGCAGCACATCTTGAAACAAAGTGCATTCCAACAGAAAGAACAAAACTGGAATCAGAAAGAGATGAAGTCTTTTTCGTAGACAGCTGCGAAAATACTGCAAATATTTACGATGCTTCAAAAATAGATCCTGTTGTTCAGGATTATTGGGACTATATGATTGACAAATCCAATAGCTGTGTTCTCTCTTCTGACCTCAGAAATGCAGATGTTTGCGGGAACTGTAATTACCTTGAGGGAAGCATTGGCAAAAGATATGACAGAGGAAATTCTCAGATGTTTTCTAAGGCTCCAAATTACGGAGATTATATTTGCGCTGACTTAGGTTGTGAGTATGAAGGAGAACATTATGAACACGGAGAAAGCTGGTG
>Ga0307430_1002436_pt1 | contig 12387 bp, 13 predicted proteins | sample SalMarWE160130MG_FD_202159 | JGI IMG/M metagenome (GOLD analysis project Ga0307430, IMG submission 202159) | Salt marsh sediment microbial communities from the Plum Island Ecosystem LTER, Massachusetts, United States - WE1603-130 | ecosystem: Environmental > Aquatic > Marine > Intertidal zone >... | reverse complement strand
CTCATACCGCGATTGTACTACAGCGGCAATTCTCGTCAACCGAGACGCCATTGTGGTGTTGAAAACGGCCCACCTAAAGGTGGGGGTTTCTACCCTATTTACAGACAATGATCAACCGTTCGTCGGCCAGCAGGGCAGGGAGGTCCAACACCGCCACCGGCGCGCCATCGTCGCGTGTGATTACTCCGCTCACGTATTCCGAACCGATCCCGCGGACTATGTCGGTTATGTCTTGGATGCGGCTGGTGGGGAACGGCTCGATGGCCAGTACGTCATCGGCCAGCAGCGCCACCTCCATCGCGGGCGTCTCGACGACGACCAGGTCCAGGAAGGGGGTTATCAGGTCATCTTCCTTGGTTTCGGCAGGCGCCAGCTCGAAGAAGCGCCGCAGGTCGAGCACCGAGAGGATGTGCCCACGCAGGTTGACCACCCCCGTCACCCATTCGGGCACGCGCGGCACCCGCGTGATCTGCACCGCCGGCCCGATCTCCCGCACGTACTGCACGTCGACGCCATAGACCTCGCAGCCCAGTTGAAGCAAGGCCAGCTCGATTTTCTCCCCCTCTTCTTCCCGAACCGGCGGCTTTGCCAGTTGGGACGCGCGCTGCGCCCAGACGCGCTGCATCAATTCGGGCTCGATTTCGCCGATTCCCTCCAGGGCGGCGCTGGCTTTGGTTATTTGCCGGTGCGCGCTCTCCCAATCGAAAGTGCGTTTCTGGCCTTTGTCTAGATCGTTTTCGCCCATCCCTTTTCCCTCTTTCTCGCCATCTGCGCTAGCTGGCCGCCTCGGCGCTCCACTGTTGCTGTTGGCGGATGACGGCGTTTCGCAATCGACCGGCCGTGATGCCGTCGGCGCCGGGTACCAGGGCGTCCTCGGCTTGCCCTTCTAGCAGACGGCGCGCGTTGTCCAGCGATTTGAGCGCTCTGGATAGTTGACTGTCGGAATGATAGAGATCTGCCAGGCCAAAGTGGCCCGGTACGTGGCGGCGGTCGATATAGACCACTTTCTTCATCGCGTCTATGGCCTGTTCAAGGTGGCCTTGGTGCTGGAGCACGAGCGCCAGCGTGTAATAGGCTTCGAGCACCAACCTGTCCACCTGGATGGCCTCTCGGCACCAGTGTTCGGCCTCCTCCCAACGCCCCAGGTTGGCATAGGCCTGCCCCAGCAGCGCGTACGTAGGCGCGTGGCGCGGCCCAGACGCGACCAATCCCAAGAGCAGATCGCACGCCTGCTCTGAATGACCATAGACCAGGAGTTCGCGTGCTTGTTCTAGGGGATCGATCTCCTCCTCGACCGGGGCCATCAGAACGGGGGAAGGCTGAACGTCCGGAGGCGGTGGGGCAGGCACAGGCCACTCGATCTTTTTTGCAACCTCTTCAGTCCGCGTGAGCCACGTCCAATCCTTTGGCCGTTCTGTGGTCGCGCCGGTGCGCTGATAAAGAATAGCGCCGGGAAAGTTGTGCGTCTGGAAGCGGCGATATGTGACGAGCGAGTGTTCCGAGTGCCCCACGACCAGCCATCCGCCGTCGGTCAGGGCGTCGTAGAATCGCTCGACGATGTACTGGGTGGTCTCTGCGGTGAAATATATCGTCACGTTGCGGCACAAAACCAGATCCAGGAACATAGTGTTGGTCTCGTAGGCCGGATAGACTTCCGCCGCCAGGTTGAGCTGGGCGAAGGTGACCATGCGCCGCACCTCTGGGATCAGTTCGTAGCGGTTATCCTGCTTGCGGAAATAGCGCGGTCTCAGTTGCTTGGCTCGCTCTTCGCGGAAAGCCCAATTGCCGTAGGTCGCCCCACGGGCGCGGGCGAGGGCCTCGGTGTTGAGATCGGTGCCCAGGATAGTGATGGCCCACTCGTCCACGTCGGGCAAGAGCTCGCGCAGCAGAATGGCGATGGAGTAGGGCTCTTCGCCGCTGGCGCAGCCAGCGCTCCAGATGCGCAGAGTGCGCACGGGGCGACGCCGCTCGATGATCTGAGGTAGTACGTGCTTGCGCAGCGCTTCGAACTGGTTGTCGTCGCGGAAGAAGTGAGTCTCGCTGATGGTGAGGGCGTTGATCAGCCGCTCGACGTAGAGGGCGCTGTTCTCGGGATCCTGCAATAGGTGATAATACTCGTCCAGATCGGTGCAGGTAGAGGCGGCGAACGCATGCCACACACCCCGCTCCAGCTCGGCGCGTCGCTTCTCGGAAAAACGCAGGCCGAAATGTTCCTCCGCCAGCTTGCCGAAGCGCAGATAGTCGCCGTGCTCCAAGGATTGGATGGTTCCGACCGCATGCCCTAGACCGCCGTCATTCACGCGTCGCTCCCTTGTTCCACTTCCTCCTGCCCATCTTCCCGAAAGCTGCGCAGTGATCGTGCTTTTCGATCCTCAATGGCTTGAACAGATTTTGCATATCCAGAGTTACTCTCTAGCTTTCGGGAAGATTGTCCGATTTGCTTTTCCGGCGTCGCCTGCGGGCTGGCTTTTTGGACTTGGCAGGAGGCTCTTCCGGCGCGCCTTTTTTCCGAGGCGTCGCCTTGCGCCGCCTGTGCGCTGGCTTGGCTTTGGTCGCCGCGGACGATTCCTCCGCCACCTTTTTGGCTATGGCCTCCCGGAGCATGTCAGCCGCTTGTGCCAACGCCTGCAACTGGTCGGGCTTGAAGAGACTCTCGTGGTCGAGCATCAGCACTGCGTCATCCGAGACGTACGTCAAGCCCCGAAAGATCGGCGCGTCTCCCAGCTCCTCCGGGAGGATGTCTGCAAGCTGGACCACCTGATCCGCCGACAGGTGGAGCACGTCGGTCACTTCGTCGACGATCAGGCCTATCGTCTGCCCGCCGATCTGTGCGAGCAGGATGGGCGTGTTCAGTCGCAGGGGCGCGTCCGAAAGGCCAAAGTGGCGACGCAGCTTGACCACGGCGACGGCCTCGCCGTGGACGTTGATCACACCCTCGACCACGGCGTCGAGCTGCGGGATGGACGTGACGGCGACCATGTCGATGATCTGCACGATCGGCTCGATGGGGAGGGCGTAGGTCTGTTTGTCCAGCCGAAACGCCACCACGTTTTGTCGTTCAGAGAGGGCCTGCTCAGTATTAGTGTCCACTGATCTCTCCTAGATATCTTCATGCCTCGATTCTTGTCCAAATGAGGCAAGATTTTGCGGGCCTTGATCTTGCCCGACCTCAGTTTTGCTTCGCAAAACTGAGCGGTGTTTCGAGCGCAGCGAGAAACGCCCCTAGTGGGTTTGTTTTACTCTGTTGAGCCGGGCAATTCTTTGGATGGCGGGCATCAGGTCGGTGTTCATCGTATGCTTGGAGACAAAACTGTCGGCGCCAGCGTTCAGCGCTGCTTCCCGATAGTCGTCGGTGTCGAAAAGTGTCAAGGCGATGATGCCCAGATCGGGCAGCGACTCGCGCAGACGAGGGATCAGCTCTAGCCCAGGCAGATCGGACATCGCCAGGTCGATCAGGGCCACGTCGGGCTTCAACCCCTGGGCCAGGGCGACTGCGCCTTTGCCACCGCAAGCGGTGCCAACGACGTCGACGTCTTTGCGCTTCTGCAGGAAGCGTGTCGCGCAGTGCAGGAAGGTGGGGTTATCGTCTACCAGCAGGACCGAAACCATAGCCATTTTGCCCATCCAATCCAATGCTAAACACCCCGCACGGGCGTACCCGGACGGGAACTGCTACAATGGTACCATGTCCTGCACGAGCCTGTCTATCCGTAGATCTACGGAATTTTCGTCGGGAACCTACGGAATTGGGTAGAATACTGCGTTTGCGGCAGGATTCTACAAGGAAAAAGCCTCGCGGGAGAATGCGAGGCGAGGGTATCTTGTGAGAAGAAGGGAATAGGAAATCCTATCGCCCTGTCCTTCGCTCAGTCCGAATCTCTGAAACACTACTCTGACGGGCGATAGTAAATTCGGAAGCTGGCAGTGCTCTGTCGCTCGCCGTCTATGTAGAGCGTGACGGTATAACTTCCACCGCCAAGAGGTTCTCCATCCTCATTGGCCAAGGTGACCCAGTGTGTCCCCTCGCTCCCGGCAACTTTTGCATCCCAGACATAGTCCTCCCTGGCCACCTCGGTGCCGTCACGGGTCCACACCACCGACCAACGCACGCCATCCCTCATCCCCTCATAGTCGAAAACGGCGTGCACGACGCGAGTCGCCCAGCCAAAGGGCGACCCCTGCGCCAAGATCGGCGCGCCATCGGGCTGCACACCCAGGGCGATGGTGATGCCGCCAAAGGCAGGAGGCACAGTCACGACCTCCTCCACCTCCCCTCCAATCGCAAAGCTCACGCGCCCCTGCTCCTCCCCCTCCACCATCACCGCGACCTCATAGTCACCGACGGGGAACGGCTGTCCCTCCGGTATCTGGAAACTGACCTGCGCCAGTCCCTGCGTAGTGCCATCCCACACTCCCATGTGCTCCTGTATCGACGCGCCCTCGTGGTACAGAACGCTGGAAACGTCCAGCCCGGGGCACCATCCCTCGTAGGCATAGCTCAGATAGATCGCCCGAGTGTTGGCCTCGAACCCGTCTCCATCAGATGGCTCGGGCACATCCGATACCCGCAAATCGAAGGCGCGGGGGGCTACATCCAGCACCTGAAACGAGCGCGCCCCCACCACTCGCTCATCGGCATAGACCAGCAGGGTATACTGCCCCGGTTCCACCTCATGCGCCCCGCCGAGCCGAATGCGGAAGCTGGCGTGCTGCGCGTCCTGCCCCCAGGGAGCCTCCGGCTGAGCGGCCACGGCCTCGCCCTCGCACCGCACCTCCCAACGCCACATCGTCACAGGCTGCACGCCCTCCAGCCTGAACTCGGCGACGATCTCGCGCACGCCCAGGCAGAAAGTATCTGTAGCCATCCCACCGTCGGTCATAACCTCCACCGTGGCGTAACTCACCGCAGGCGTTGAGGTGGGAGCAGGCAACGTCTCGATTTTACCCTGCGGGCGAGATAACCACGCGATGGCGACCAACCCCGCCGCGATGACGATGGCCGCCGCACCCCCGACGAGTATCCAGACGAGCGGAGGCCACGCACGCCGACCTGGCTCCTCCGGCGGGCGGACGTTCGCAGGGTCGAGCGGCAGCAGCGTGGTCTCTGGATAGACACCCGTACGCTCGTAGACGACGACCGCCCAAAAGCGCATCAGCGCCCGCAGTTGGCCACGCTCGGCCTGATCGGTAATAGACGCACCGGCCTGCCTCAAATCGGCGATCAGTATGCGCACGCCGTCCAGCAGCGCCTCCTCGTCCTCGCCGCTCCCCAGTTGATCCAGCTTCTCCTGATGCCTGCGTTGAAAGGCATCCAAAAGATCGCTCATGAGAACCTCCCCGGAAAACGGGCGAACAAACGTCCCATCTCATCCACTGCCGTCTTCAGTCTGCGACTGACCACGGCCAAGTGGCGGTGGCAGGCGCTATCCAACTCCTCGGCCAGCTCGAGCAGGCTCCCAGGGCTGAGGTTTTCCTCCTTCAGCGCATCCTCGATCAGCATCTGCAGGGCAACGATGTCCACCGCCCACCGCTCGCCATCCAACTTGCGGCCTTCGCGCCGCAGCGGGCGGCCCACATACTCGACCTCCTCGGCCAGGCCCGCCAGCTCGTCCACACACCGCTGGCAGGAACGCCACCTCTGCAACAGCGCCTGGCGCTCGGCCGCGCTGAGATCACCCCGCTCGAACGAGACGAGCAAGGAGTGAAAAGGAGCGAGAGCCACCAGCACGTCGTGGATCAGGCGATTCAGCGTCGCCCACTCGGACGCTTGGGCCTGGAGAGAGGTGAGCGCGGCGGCGACCTCTTCCAAGTCGGCCAGCGCCCCTTCGTCGGTCGACAGGGCCTTCTGAAGAGCCTCGCTCACTTCTGCAGCTCTCCGCTCGATCTGGCCGATGGAAGCAATCTCGCCACGGCCGGGCGTTGTCTCAGCGTCGCTCATTCACTCCCTTCCCACTCGGCTACAAGCTCGATAGGTATCTTGTCAATAAGCTGGAGGCCCCATCTTGCCCTACTTATTGAGAAAGATACCTGATAGACATTCGTCTCAAGCGGTGATTATAGGTCAGATACGCAGGCTTTACAAATCGGCTGACTTGTTGTAAAATGTCGCCCTACAGAACAAGCAAGTGGAGGATTTGATTTGGCTAACACAAAATCAGCGATCAAGCGGCTACGTAGTTCGGAACGCAGACGTCAGCACAACCGTGTGTTTCGCGGGCAGGCCCGCACCGCGGTCAAGAAGGCGCGGCAATTGATCACTCGGGGGAACCTCGAAGAGGCCCGCGAAGCCGTGCAGGTAGCAACCCGCGCGTTGGATAAAGCGGCGGCAAAGGGCATTATCCACAAGAACAACGCTGCCCGGCGCAAGTCACGCCTGATGCAGCAGTTGAATCAGACAGAGAAAGCCGCATAGCCCGGAGGAACTGCGATGTGACCCCTAGAGCTCCGCTGCGACACGCGCGGCGCTCTTTTGTTACCGTTAAAAGCCCGGAAGGATCAGCTCACACTACGAGGAGGTGCGACGATGGAGATTGCCGGTTTCGAGTTCCCTGATGATCTTTACTACGACAAGACACACGGATGGGCTAAGGCTGATGGGAACACCGTCACGCAGGGTCTGACCGACTTTGGCCAGAGGATCGCCCAGGAGATCGTCTTCGTCGAGATCCCCCGCATCGGGCGAGAGGTTGTGCAGGGGCAGACCTTTATGTCCATGGAGTCGGGCAAGTGGGTGGGCCGCGTCGAGGCCGTGGCCAGCGGCAAGATCGCCGAGGTCAACGAGGACCTGGAATGGGAGCCTTCCACGATCAATGAGTCTCCTCTCGAGGATGGCTGGCTGGTCAAGGTCGAGGCGTCGGACGTCGCCCAGTTGGACAATCTGATGAAGGCCGACTCCCCAGAATTCAAGGCTTTTATCGAAGAAGAGGCAGAAAAGTACAAGGACGTTTTGAGCTAGATAATCCGTTCGTGATAAGTAGACAAGTGCAAAGTAGACAAGGACCTGTATCCTTGTCTACTTACTGCTTATCTACTTCTCGTATCTCTAAAAGGAGCACCAGATGAAGCTCTACCGTCTTGAAACCGTTCCTTGGCAGGACTCGCAGCTTTTATATCACGCCCAGCCTCGCCTGGGGCGCGAGGGCCTGAACCTTCTCTCTCCCGGCTCGCCCTACTTTTGCCTCGGCTATTTCCAGGACGTCGAGCAAGAAGTCGATGTGGACTTTTGTCGCGAGAACGACATTCCCATCTTTCGGCGAGAGGTTGGCGGTGGCGCGGTCTATTTGGACGGCGAGCAACTGTTCTACCAATTGGTCATCCACAAGGATAACCCTTTGGTCCCGGCCAGCAAAGACGCCTTTTACCGCAAGTTTTTGCAGGCCCCCATCGAGGCCTACCGTGCGCTGGGCATCCCCGCCGAGTACAAGCCGGTCAACGACATCATCGCCAGCGGGCGCAAGCTCTCGGGCAACGGCGTGGCCGAGATCAGCGATTACATCGTCTTTGTCGGAAACCTGATCGTGGACTTTGACTACGAGATGATGACGCGCGTGCTGCGCGTCCCCGATGAAAAGTTCCGTGATAAGGTCTACAAGACGCTGCACGACAACCTCTCGACGGTCAAGCGCGAGCTGGGCTACACGCCACCCCACGAGGAGTTGTGGGACCTGCTGGCGGAGAAATTCGCTGAGGTGCTGGGGCCGCTGGAGGTGCAGACGACAGTGGACGACGAGTGGCGCGCCAAGGCGGACGAGCTGGCGAGACAGTTCCTCACCGACGAATGGCTCTACCAGAAACGCCGCCCCAGCGCCGACCGCGAGGTCAGAATTCGCGCCGGGGTGGAGGTGAGGCAAAAGATGCACAAGGCAATCGGCGGCCTCATCCGCGCCACGACGGAGGTGCAAGAAGGTACCATTGCGGCGGTCTCGATCTCTGGCGATTTCTTCTTCTTCCCCGAGGAGAAGCTGGCCGAACTGGAGGCGGCGTTGGTGGGCGTGCCGGTGACAGAGGCCGAGCAGGCCATCGCCAAGTTCTACGCCGAGCACAACATCGAAAGCCCTGGCGTCAAGCCGGCAGATTTTGCACAGGTGATCGGATAGACCGCCACAGAAGGGTATCTGCGTTTCGCGGCTATGCCAAGCTCACAGACCAGAGGGCTATTTACGCCGCGAAACACTAGGCGACGCCTACAACCTCCCCGATCAGCGACCACGGCCCGGCCCAGGTCACGCGCACGCTCGCCAGCTTTCCTCGCCAGTCGGCGCTATCTTCGAAAAAGACCAGCTTGTCGGTGCGGGTGCGGCCATACCAGCGCCCCTTTCTCTCGTCCCGACCCTCCACCAACACCTCCACCGTCTGCCCCATCAGGCGCGCGTTGATCTGGCCCACGATTTCGGCCTGCAGCTCGTCGAGCGCCTTGCGGCGGCGCTCCTTCTCCTCCGGCGGGACGTCGTCAGGGTACTTGCGGGCGGCCAAGGTCTGCGGGCGGGGGGAGTAGCGAGCGATGTGGGCCTTATCCAGCCGCAGCTCGGCCAGCAGGTCGACCGTGCGCTGGAACTGCCCGGCTGTCTCGCCGGGGAAACCGACGATGACGTCGGTGGCGATGGACGCGTTGGGGATACGCTCGCGGATGCGGGCCACCAGGCGGCGGTAGTCGTCGGCGGTGTAGCCGCGCTGCATGCGCGCCAGCACCTCGTCGTCGCCCGCCTGCACCGGCACCTCGATATGCTCGCACAGTTTAGGTAGCTCGGCCACCGCGTCTAGCAGTGCGTCCGTCACCCACGCCGGGTGGCTGGTGAGGAAGCGGATGCGCTGGAGGCCCTTGATTTTGTGAAGGTCGCGCAGCAGGGAGGCCAGCGTCGGCCCACCGGGCAGATCCAACCCATACCGATCCACGATCTGACCCAGCAGCGTGATCTCTTTCACCCCCTGGGCGGCCAGCGCCTGTGCCTCGGCCACGATCTCGGCGGCGGGGCGACTGCGCTCCGGGCCGCGACGGTAGGGGATGACGCAGTAGGTGCAGCCCTTGGAGCAGCCCAGCACGATGGGGATATACGCCGAGACGAGCGCGCCCTGCTCGCGGGCCGGGAGAAGCAATCCGCCATCCGGCAAGTGGTAGCGCCGCGCGGCAGCCTGTGACTCCAACGCACGGCCTTCGTCCACCAACCCACGTTCGGTCAGGAGCGCCAGCAGCGGCTCCGGCTCCGAGGGAGGCATAAAGACGTCGACCCACGGGAAGCGTTTTCGCAGCGGAGCTAGGTCACGTACGCCCACTAGGCAACCCATCAAACCAAGAACCATCTCCGGGTTACGCCGCTTGAGCGAGCGCAGGCTGCCCAGCCGCCCGACGGCCTTGTCCTCCGCCGACTGGCGCACGACGCAGGTGTTGAGCACGACCACATCGGCCTCCTCGACGCGTTCGGCGGGCGCATAGCCCAGCCGCTCCAACGCCGAGGCCAGCCGCCGCGAGTCGGCCTCGTTCATCTGGCAGCCAATCGTCCAAACGTAATACTTCACGGGGGCATTCTAACGCATATCAGGGGAGCGTCAAGGGGATGGGCTGTGCGCTGCCAGCACCTCATCCACGCCAGGCAGCGGGCGGACTCCACGAGTCCGCGTGCGCAGGAGCGCGCGGGCGCGGGAGCAATCGAGGGTACAGTCGAGTGGACGAAGCTTGTCCCTAGGGCTGGGGGTCGGAACGATGGAGCTCGGATCAACCCCTTGAAAGCGCAGCAGCCGCACGCCAAACTCGTAGCGCGAGAGGGGTTGCGCCCCGGCGATGTGCAAGACGCCAGTGTAACTGGACTCAGCCAACTCGACCCCCGCCGCCGCCAGGCTCTCCACCCAGATGGGACAGCGCACCTCGTCGGTCCACAGGCGCACTCGTTTACCGGCCTGCAGATCGTCTATCATCCACTGCACAGCGCGGGCCACGGTGGGCCGCCAGCCATAGATCAAGGACGTGCGCACGATGACGGCCTCCGCGCCGGAATCGCGCACTGCCTCCTCGGCCAGCGCCTTGCTGCGTCCATAGGGCGTGATCGGGCTGAGGGGATCCTCCTCGACGTAACTGCCTCGCTGGCCGTCAAATACAACGTCGGTGGAAAGGTGGATCAAGCGCGCGCCGACGCTTGCTACAGCGCGGGCGACGTGACGGGTTCCGGCAGCGTTCACGGCGTCAAAGTCGTCGCCCTGACCGGGGTTGAGCGAGGCAGTGTGCACGATCACCTGCGGGCGCACCTCGCCTACGAGCGCCGCCACCGCGGCCTCATCCCGCACGTCGAGCCGGCGCCAGTCGGCACCGGGATCGTCCACAGCGTGGGAAAGATACGTGGCTGCCACATCCCAATCGTCTTGAGCCAGCCGCACGATCCAGTTCCCCAGGTAGCCGCTGCCGCCGGTCACCAGCAAGCGAGGTTTGGCCATCACTGCTCCAGCACAAACTGGCTCAACCGCGCCATCGCCTCGCGCACCCGCTCCGTGGGCGCGGTGATGGAGAGCCGCACGTACCCCTCGCCAGCCGCGCCGAAGAACGGGCCGGGCGCGACGGCGACACCCGTCTGCCGCAGCAGCCCTTGTGCGAATCCCTCCGACGTCCATCCTGCTGGCACCTTCGCCCAGACGTAGAGGGCGGCGCGCGGGCGAACCGCCGCCATCCCCACCTCCGTGAGCGTCTCCAGGATGACGTCTACTCGCTCCGCGTAGATCGCGTTGCGCGCGGCCAGCCACTCGGGATCGGCAGCGAGGGCGCGGGCGGCGGCCTCTTGCAGCGGGCGAAAGATGCCCGAATCGAAATTCGACTTGATCTGGGCCAGCGCGGCCAGTGCCTCGGCGTTGCCCACCGCCATCCCCATCCGCCACCCGGCCATGTTCGCCGTCTTGGAGAGGGAGTTGAACTCGATCGCTACTTCCTCAGCACCGGGCACCTGCAGGAGGCTAGGGGCCACGTAGTCACCGTAAGTCACGTCGCAGTAGGGTGCATCGTGACACAGCAGGATATCGTGTTCGCGCGCAAAGTCCACCGCGCGCGCGAAGAAATCCAGGCCGGCGATCGCACCGGTGGGGTTGTTGGGATAATTCAACCACATTAGCACGGCCCGGTCGGCCACGTCGGCGGGGATGGCGTCGAGATCGGGCAAAAAGTCGTTCTCCGCCAGCAGCGGGAAGGTGACCACCTCACCACCCGCTAGACCAGCGCCCATCGTGTAAGGCGCGTAGCCGGGATCGGGCACCAGGGCGAGATCGCCGGGGTCGAGGCAGGCCAGCGCCAGGTTGACGATGCCCTCCTTGGAGCCGATGAGAGGTACGACCTGCGTGTCGGCATCCAGTTCCACGCCGAAACGTCGCCCGTAATAATCGGCCACGGCTTGCCGCAGCTCTGGGATGCCGCGATAGCCGGGGTAGCCGTGGCTATCGGGCTGGCGCGCCGACTTGTACAGCGCCTCGACGACGTCGTCCTCCGGCGGCAGATCGGGACTGCCGATGTCCATGCGGATCACGTCCAGTCCTTGATCCCGTGCAGCGTTCACCTCTGCCGCCCAACGGGCGAAGGGGTAAGGGGGGAGGTCGGTGAGACGGTTGGCACGTTTCACTAAAAGTTCTCCTAGCTACCCGACAGTTTCGGGAAAAAGCAGTCGACTTAGCCAGAGCGAGCACCCTGAGCCCGTCGAAGGGCGCTCGCGGAGGCTCCTTCGACTGGCTCAGGATGCCTTCGCTCGCTTGTTTTGCAAAAGTGTCGGTGGCTAGAAAGTTCTAAGCCTGCACATTTGCCACTTGCGGGCTTTCAGTCTTCCAGATGGTCCAGGAGCGCTGTCAGTCCCAACACGTAGCTCCGCCATCCAAACCCGCTGATCTGCCCCACACACACCGGGGCGACGAGCGACTTGTGGCGGAACTCTTCCCGAGCATAGACGTTCGAGAGATGCACCTCGACCGCGGGCAGGCCTGTGGCGGCGATGGCATCGCGGATGGCGACGCTGGTGTGGGTGTAGGCGGCGGGGTTGATCAGTACGCCGTCGGCCCAATCCATCGCCTCCTGGATGGCATCGACCAGCGCGCCCTCTTGGTTCGATTGCAGAATGCGCAGCTCTGCGCCGCGCTCGGCAGCGGCCTCTTGCAGCGCCGCGTCGATCTCGTCCAGCGTCACGCGGCCGTAGGTCTCCGGCTCCCGTCGCCCCAGTAAGTTGAGGTTGGGACCGTGGAGAACAAGAACCTTGGACATACTCGATCCTCCAAGATCTCCGAGGTTTGTGAAAACCTCGGAGATCTTAAAACTAGAGCTTCAACAACCGCACACTGTAAATATCCTCTAGCGCCTCGATCTCGGCCTGCACCTCCGCCGAGGCGGGTTCGTCCAACGTGAGCGCCATCAGCGCGTCGCCGCGAGGCTGC
>Ga0307430_1002430_pt1 | contig 12406 bp, 10 predicted proteins | sample SalMarWE160130MG_FD_202159 | JGI IMG/M metagenome (GOLD analysis project Ga0307430, IMG submission 202159) | Salt marsh sediment microbial communities from the Plum Island Ecosystem LTER, Massachusetts, United States - WE1603-130 | ecosystem: Environmental > Aquatic > Marine > Intertidal zone >... | reverse complement strand
TGCTTGTTGCAAGGTGAGCGCCAAAGAAATCGCACGAAAAAAGTATTTTATCCTCTTTAAGATAGGTTCCCATAGTCTCCGGCCAGTGTACCCACGGCAGGTAAACAAACTGTAGAGTTTTATCGCCTAACGAGAGTGTTTCGCCATCCTCGACCGTGATAAATTTGTCATCTTCTATGCCGAGCAGATCAATCAGCATACCCTTACACTTGGGATTTGTTACTACCTTTGCATCCGGATATACCAGCAGAATATCCGGCAGAGAGCCGGAATGGTCCTGCTCTGCATGATGCGCAACAACATAGTTGATTTTGTTAATCCCAAGTTTGATGAGGTTATCCAGCAAAAATTCCGTCTTGGTCGGATCCACAGTATCCAACAATGCTACTTTTTCATTGCCCCGTACCAGATAAGAATTGTAACTGGTCCCGTCCGGCAGCGGAATAAGTCTGTCAAACAGCCTTGCGTCCCAGTCAATTGCCCCAACGGCGTAAATGTTGGGTTTTAGTTGTCTCATTTTTCTATCTCTTTTACCGCTTTTAATGCCGCTTCATAATCCGGTTCGTCAGTTAGTTCATCAACTATCTGTATGTAACGAATAACACCCTCTTTGTCCACCACAAATACTGCTCGCCCCAGAAGCCGCAATTCCTTAATAAGAACGCCGAATGCGTTGCCAAAATCAGCTTTGCGGTGGTCTGAAAGCGTCTGGACATATTCGGCATTTGCCGAGCCGCACCAGCGTTGCTGTGCGAACGGAAGGTCCATACTGATAGTCAGCACAACTACATCATCACCCAGCGATGCAGCCTGCTCGTTGAACTTTCTGGTCTGCGTATCACATACTGGAGTATCCAGAGACGGGACTGAGCAGATTACACAAACCTTTCCCCGAAAGCTGGATAGTCTCACCGGCGTCAAATCATTGGCCAGCACTTCAACATCCGGTGCTGTGTCGCCGGCCTTGACCTGGTCGCCCACCAGGGTCAAGGGATTACCTTGAAATGTTACAACAGTTTTTTCCTCTGCCATAGTCTTACCTCTTTCTCTTCAATGTTTATGCTCGGCTTGGGCGACTGTGCCAGAATATGCCTCACGGAAACGACCCAGTAAAGACCTGAGTTTTTCCACGTTTTCAAGTTCGGTTGTTTGCTTCGTCTTCATAGTATAAACAAGCATCTCGTGGAGCAGCGTGAGATTCTTCACATAAGTACTGTATGCCTTGACATCACCTTCGGCTGGTAATTTTATTCGTTGAGCCATAAAATAATAGGTTATTATATTGCTCATTTCATCGGCGTGTACATCTTTGTTATTGACCCAGCGGACTATCTGGTTCATATTTGGCTTATTCTCAGCGGAGAGGGTCTCAATCAGCTTCATCGATTTCTCAATCGTTGTAATGTGCTCGGCAATCATACCAAAACGGGCTTCGTCGTCATAGATGCCGCACGGTATTTGACAATGCGAATAAGCAAATGAGCCAAAGACAATCGCCGATAGTAAGACAGCCCCCAATATGAGTTTCTTATTAATTCTTCTTTTCATTTTCCGTTCCTTTCCTTTGATTAGTAGTTGGTTGCTTCCAGCTCAAAATGAGCCTGCGGATGTGCACAGGCGGGGCACACATCGGGAGCTTCCGGGCCTTCGTGTACATAGCCGCAGTTTTTGCAAACCCATCTTACCGATTTTTCACGCTTGAAAACAACCCCATTGGTTATATTCTTAGCCAAAGCGACGTATCTGTCCTCGTGCCGCTTCTCAGCAACTGCAATATTCCGGAACACCTCCGCTATTTCATCGAACCCTTCCTTTTCCGCGACCTTGGCGAAGCTCGGATACATTTCGGTCGTCTCGTAGTGTTCGCCTGCCGCTGCCGCCTTTAGATTTTCGAGTGTACTACCTATCACACCAGCCGGGAACGCTGCTGTAATTTCCACTTCGCCGCCCTGCAAGAACTTGAACTCACGCTTGGCGTGCTCCTTTTCCTGATTGGCTGTTTCCTCAAAAATAGCTGATATCTGCACATACCCTTCCTTCCTGGCCTGGCTGGCAAAATATGTGTACCTGTTTCTTGCCTGTGATTCACCTGCGAACGCTGCTAATAGATTCTTTTCTGTCTGACTTCCTTTTAGTTCCATCTGCAACCTCTCTTTCTTCAAACATTAACGTCTTTTTAACTCTATAAAACGTTATTAACAAACACAATCACTCTATCTACACAAATCGCATAATCCTTCGAGATATACGGTTTTTCTCAGCACCGTAAATTTCTTACTGATTTCCGCGGGTAATTTTATATTGTCAAAAGGCTTATGATGAAAATCAATAATTCTTTTACATTTTACGCACTTAAAATGCTGATGTTCCTTTAATCCGCCGTCAAAACGCTTGGCGTCGCCCGAACCTTCTACCACAAAAGCCGCGCCAATCTCATTTAGCTTAAGCAGTGTTCTGTTGACCGTATCCAGCGATATACTCGGAAATATTGTTTTTACTTTTTCATACAGCATCTCCGCCGAGGGATGCTCGTCTGTCTTTAGCAGTTCTCTGTATATCGCTATCCTCTGTGGCGTAACTTTTAAGCCGAACTTTCTGCATTGCCCCTCAAACCAGAGGGTCTTTTCGTCTAATTGGGAGCAATTGTTTTTGTTTTTTATCTTATTCATAACAGATACTAAATAGTATTTACTACTATTTGCCAAGTGTGTTCTCAAATTTTTTCAAAAATTTTTCCGGTTTGTCACTGACGTCCGTCTCAAACTCCCCCATTTTAACAAATTGTTTAAAAAAATCGCCTCCCGTGTAAACTGAGTTAAGCCTGAACAGCTTGGCGCTTACAAACGTGCAAAATATTATGTTCCTGTAAGCATTTGAAATGTTCCATATCTAAAGCAGTATTTTGAATTTATCAATCAGACTTCGCAATTTCTCCATATCGAGTTCACGCTCATATAATGGTGCGTCTTTTTCCTGATAGAGGCCTATATTTTCTTCGAAAGTATGTTTTTCCGAATTTATGTAGAAAATACCAAGTGGTAATTTATCGGTTTCAGTCGCTTTCTTAAAAGCCCGCTGTCTGTCAGATGGGTCATGGTCTTCAAGGTAATAAGTATGCTCTTTGAACCACGGATACGTATTAAGTTTGTTAAACGAGACACAAGGCTGAAATATATCTACGAGTGCATATCCCCTATGTATAATTGCTTTTTTCAGTATTTCTTTTGTTTGCTCCGCATCGCCGGCATAGGCCCTTGCGACAAAACCGACGTCCAGGGCAATCGCTACTGCTAACGGATTGAACGGCTCAAGAAATACACCGTTAACCTGTACAGGCGTCTTAAATCCTATCTGACTCGTAGGTGATGCTTGTCCCTTTGTCAGGCCATAAACCATATTATTGTGAACGATATTGGTAATATTCGGATTTCTGCGTATCGTATGCAAGAAGTGATTACCACCCTCACCATACATATCACCGTCGCCGCTTTCAGCTATTACGGTAAGGGCAGGATTAGCTGCTTTGATTGCCGTCGCAGGCGGCAGAGCTCTTCCGTGCAATCCGTTAAATACATTTGTTTTGAGATAGTGAGGAATTTTCGCAGCCTGGCCGATACCTGAAACAAGTACAAGATTAGTCGGCTTAATTTCCAGCTCAGCTAAAGCTTGTTTCAGTATTTTAAGAATAGGGATATTGCCGCAACCTGGACACCAGGCAATATCAGTGTCAGCCATATCGAAACTTTTAGCTTCCATAGCTTGGTCCCTAATCCAATGACTCGTTCAATTTGTTTGATAACTCTTCAACATAAAAACTCAAGCCGTTATACTTGAGAATCTTGTTTTTAATATCAATTCCTGTGTGAAGTTTTATTAGCTTTGAAAATTGAGAGGTCGCATTGTTCTCAACTATTAAAGTTTTCCGAGCTTTTTGGAGATAATTGACCGTTTCATTCGGCAACGGATACACTTGTTTGAAATGCAAAACCGCGACATTCTCTTTGCTTAGATTTTCTACCGCCTCCTTTACGACATTATAAGTCGAGCCCCAGCATACTACCAGGTTTTCATAATCCCGAGGTCCTGTCAATTGCGGCGGTATTGTTTCATTCTTCAAAAGTTCAAACTTTTCCAGTCTTTTATTAACCATCCTGGTTCTTAAATCAAGGTCTTCCGTAATGTGTCCGGTTTCATCGTGCTCGTCGCTATCGACCACAATCAATCCTTGCCCCAATCCGGGTATTCCACGGGGAGAAATACCATTTGCCGTCAGCTTGTACCTTTTGTAATTGACGTCTGTTTTAATTACGTGTTTTTCAATATTTATGTCTGACAAATCAAGGCAGGCTGTATTGTAGTAGGAATCTATGAAATATTGATCAGTGAGTATGAATACCGGCACCTGATATTTATCTGCCAAATTGAATGCTTTTTGTATCAGATAGAAACCGTCTTCGACCTTTCCAGGCGCAAGTATTATTCTCGGAAATTCGCCATGCCCTGCATAGAGGGCAAGTTCGAGGTCGGCTTGTTCGGTCCTGGTGGGCAATCCGGTTGCCGGTCCGGGCCTTTGTGCAAGATGAATAACAATCGGGCTCTCGAGCATACCGGCCAGGCTCAAGCCCTCTGTCATAAGAGCAAAGCCCCCGCCCGATGTCGTAACCATCGCCCTTGCACCGGCGTACCAGGCCCCGATAGCCATATTTATTGCGGCTATTTCGTCCTCGGCCTGCTCGGCTATTATACCGAAATCTTTTGCGTGTTTGGCAAGAAACACCAATACTCCTGTTGATGGAGACATAGGATAGGCGGATATGAAGTTGCAACCACCAGCTATGGCGCCAAGAGCTACAGCTTCAGTGCCGCTTAAAAGAATTTGGTCTTCGACGTTGGTATCCTTGTTAACATTAAATCCAATCCCTGCAGAGTCCTGTAAATCTTCAGAAAGCTTATAGCCGGCCTTTACTGCGGTAATATTTTTTTGCACAACGCCACCGGATTTATCAGAAAAAAACTTTCCCACGAACTCACTTACCGTTTGCAGCTCAATCCCAAACATACGAGCCATTACACCTACGGCAACAACATTGGAATAAATCTTATCGCCAATCTCGGAGGCTGTTTTAGTAAACGGTACATCAACAAACTTGTGCCTGGTTTGGTCGAAATCCTCACCTATGGTCTCTTTGTCTGCCAGGATAACTGTCTGAGGAGAGATTCTTTTTTCAACATGTTGGATAGCCCCTTTGTTAAGAGGAATAAGGATATCAATCCTGCTTACAGAAGAGCCGATAGCTTCCGAGGACATTCGTATTTCCGTAGAGTTTGTTCCGCCACGAATACGTGACATGTACTCTTTGGTGGCGAAAACATTGTAACCGGCGAGCTTCAAGATGCGGGTCAGAAGGAATTCAACGGTCTGGATGCCCATACCGGCCTGGCCGCATAAGACAATAGAGACGTTGTCGGCGTTTTGGAATAATGAGTTAGTAGCCATAAGTTATGTTAGTTATCTGAATAAGCAGCTTGAAATTCTGCCAATGAAGACCTTAGTTTTTCAATATTCTTCCAGGTGATAAAACTCGGCATTTTCAAGCCAGGTTTCAGGACGAGAGACAAACTCGATTATGTTCTCCAATAAAAAATAATGTTTCTTTTCTTCGTCAGCCAGTTTCAGGAAGATCTCCTTTTGATATTTTTCTTCGACTTCATTTGCTTTTTCCAGGTAGAAATCCCTGCTTCTTTCTTCGATATCCTGAGCCTTCTTGTAAAGCTGGATCTGCCCTGTGTCATAATCGAAATTTTCGTTGGACTCCTTGATTTGAATGAAGATATTCTTCGCATCGGATAGAATCGTTGTTCCCACCATTTCCGGCTTGGCGGTTTTCATTTCTTCTATGGTTTTGAAGTGCTTGACCTCCTCGTCTGCGAGCATTGTCAGGATAGCTTGAAGACCCTTATTAGCAGTCTGCCGGGCCAGTTGACGATAGTACTCTTCGCCATCTTTTTCCATTTGCATAGCATATTCAAATATGTTCATAGTTCCACCCTTGGTTTGAAGGTAAGTTTTCAATAGACTTTTGTTATTATCCGGCCGGTATAATTGCCTTTGCCTCTTCACCGCCCCTGGCCGGTTGTTTCGAGAACAGTCTGCCATAAATGGCCGTCAGGGTCAACTTTCTTTTTCTTGAGGATAGTAAGCGATAAGGGGATATGAACGAAGTATTGATTCCAGTATCCTACTACCATATTTGTTCGGCCCGACATGCCGGCGTGCACAGCGTTTTGGCCAAGCATTACGCAAAAGGCTGAATCGTTGGAGTCGGCGGGTAAGCTGCGAATCATATAGCTGGGGTCTATATATTTCAAACTCAACGGCTTTTTCTTCTCTGCAAAATATTGTTTTATTCTTTCTTTCAGTATAAGCCCGATATCCTCACGTACGATATTTCCGGAAGCATCCCTCTTTTGAATACCGTTTGTTTCAGTTATCTGACGGCCTACACCTTCGGCTACAACTATTACAGCGTGATGTTTTTTATCCAGGCGTTTTTCAAGAGCCTGTAAAAATCCGTTTTCACCTTCAAGAACGAACGGCACCTCCGGAATAAAGCAGAAGTTCACATCGCTGTTTGCTAAGGTGGCATAAGCGGCGATAAAGCCCGAATCCCTGCCCATCAGTTTAACCAGCCCGACGCCGTTCCAGGCGCCTTTGGCTTCTGCGTGTGCACAGAGAATTGCCGGTCGTGCCGCTTCAACAGCAGTTGAGAAGCCGAAAGACTGCTCTATGCCACTTATGTCGTTATCGATTGTTTTGGGAATCCCGATAACGGAAATCTTCAATCCTCTTTTCTTTATTGTTTCGGTCAGGTCCCTTACCCCTCGCAGCGTCCCATCTCCGCCGATGGTAAATAATAAGCCGATTCCCATCTTTTCCAGAGTATCAACCATATCGTCAACATCCTGCGGCCCGCGGGAAGATGATAGAATATCTCCGCCTTTAAGATGGATGTCATCTACCGAGTCGGGCGTTAGCAGCATAGGCTCCTGGGGGGCTTTCGAGGATAGACCTGCATACCCATATCGGAAGCCAAAGACGGCTTTGACTCGGTACTGCCAGAGCAGGCTAAGAGTGATGGTTCGTATAACATCATTAAGGCCGGGACATAATCCGCCACAGGTAACGATGCCGCAGTTTATTTTTTCCGGCTCGAAGAAAATCTTTCGGCGGGGACCGGCCCTCTCGAACATTGGAAGCTCTTTACCGGTGCCTTTGGATGCTTTTAGATTCTCAGAATGTGAGTACAGCAGGACTTTCTCGTCGTCATCGGTAAAATGACGCCCCCCTACTATCAGAGGGGAATCTATCATTGGCGAACCAAGTTTCTCAATGGCCAAATCAGGCAGCTCATCCGGTCTTAAGTTATAAGCATCCATTTATTCTTTACTCCATATACGCCTTAACGGTCGAAATAAGTTTCGGCAGCAGGTCATATCTTTTCTTGAGCAAAGCATCGATAGTACCAAATACATTCGTTACCTGATTTTTCTTTGCGATAAGACTGTTGTAAAGAAAAACCACAACAAGAATAACCACCACGCCAATAATAATTGCGACCCACATTTTTAATCTCCTTCAAAAAAAAGATCCACCTGTCATTCCCGCGCCACATTTGTCATTCCCGCGAAAGCGGGAATCCAGAAAAACGCAAAGTCTGGATTCCGCATCAAAGCCTGCCCTGAGCAAAGCCGAATGGGTGCGGAATGACAGGCCTAAAATGTTAACCTGATTTTTTAGAAACAGCATCAGGTTGCTATTTTTACCGTACTAATAGACAGCTTGCCAGTAAAAAATTCTCGTAATCCCCATCTGGGTGTGGTGATTTTTTGTTGCAGTGCACAACAGTAGATGTGATAAGAAATTACCCTTTATTGTCATTGCGAGTTCGCCATAGGCGGACGCAGCCGAGCAGCCAAGCGCGGCTATCTCAAGGGTAACGACAGAGATCGCCACGGCCTTTTTCAAAGGCCTCGCAATGACAAAAAAGGCATCCGTGAAAAATCACGGCATTTCCCACGCAAGCTCTTCCATAGTTTCTTCCAATTGTCCCTGGATGTCTTCGAGTTTTTCCTTTTTCTCTTCTACGGCCTCGGGAAGTTCCACAGCATCTTCATCTACCACGTGCGGTGTCATAAACACAAGCAGCTCGCTGTTTGTCTGAATGACCGAGTTATGTCGGAACAGACCTCCAATCAAAGGCAAATCGCCGAATAGCGGAAGCTTGGCCTCGACTTTGCTGTCTTTCTGGAATAAAATACCACCTAACAAAAGAGTCTGGTTGTTCTGTACTATCATATTCGTCGTGGTAATCATCTGGCTCCTAATGGGAACGTTTTGCTCACGCTCTGCGGTAAGCTGGGAGATCTCGATATTTACCTCCATATCGACTTTATCCTCGGGAGTAATACCTGGCCTGGCTTTCAACTCCATACCTACCGCCTCGTAAGTAATATCCTGCTGGCTGCCTCCTTGCCCGCCTATTAAGGTTGTACCACCCAGGAATGGAACTGTACTGCCCTTGAAGAAACTTGCTTCTTCGTTGTCCTTTGTCCAGATTGTCTGCTGATTAAGAATCTTGGCATCGGTTGTCTTGACGAGGAAATCAAGCAAGGCATAGACATCTGTTCCAACGCCGAGCAATGTACCTGACGTTCCTGTGGCTCCAAACCCGCTGGGTGATATAGTGCCTCCAAGTGAGCCGTGAGTTCCCAGATGTGTAATATTGGCCAGCGCGGTAATGGCATTTTCGCCTGCTGAGCCGAACGCACCCGGATTCGTTGACAGCTCGATACCGAGAGAAGTTACTTTAGTGTGCTCAACCTCCACAATTATCGCCTCTATCATCACCTGTTTGCCCGGCACGTCCAGTTGTGCGATCAGCTCTTCTATCTCGTCCATAAACTCCGGTGGAGCGAGGACCATAATCGACTTTGTATGCGGTTCCGGCACGAAGCGAATCCTGCCGATAACATTGCTGATTGGCAGCTCTGTATTGATAGTGCTGCGAGCGCCAGACCCTGACCACGGCGGCGTATAGGTCTCCTGCTGTGACTGGCCGGCGCTTTGGTTGTTACTACTACCGCCACCGCTAGCGCTGTCTTCCGCTGCATCCATCGCCGAGGTTGCGCTCAGTCCTTGCTCAGCGTATCGAATCGGGGCCTGCTGCCCCGCTTCGACGAACATCGCATTTAGACGTTCACTCAGGTCTTCGGGGTCTGCGTACTTGAGTTGTATGACTTTGGGAATCTCGCCCATCTCCTCTCTGTCAAGGTCAAGTATCAATTGCTCAATGACATCGTATGCCTCGGGAATCTTGCTTATTACGATTATCTTCTTTGTCCCTGGTACCTCTTCGAAGGTCAATTGGCCGTAGAGCGGCCCGACAATCTTTTCCTTTTCCTCAGTACCTCTGCCAAACAAAAGGTCATAGATAGACAAGCCTCCGCCACCTTCGTCGGTAAAAAGCGTCTTTAGCAGCTCGACCATCTGCACGGGATCGGAGTTGTGCAGCTCAATTATCCTCGGCTTGACCTTGTCCACATCCAGCGGAACATCCCATTCCTTTATCTGGTCGATAATTTTGAGCATATTATGAGGCGCAGCAATCACCGTTACCTGCCCCATCGTCGGAAATGATATTACTTTTACTGTCTCTGCATCACTTCCTTGGCTGCCGCGCCCATATCTATAATAGTAGTAACTGTCCGAGCCGCTGGGTGCTGTCTCACCATAGAGATTATCGATATTTTCCTTAATCTGGTCGGGATCGGCATGCTTCAATTTAAAAACCCTTGTTTCATATTCACCAGAAGGAATATCTATTTCTGCAATAAGCTTCTTCACTATTTCGCGCACATCCGCCCTGCCGAAGATAACAATCTGTCTTGCCTGCGGTAGCGGCTGAATAAGAACGCTCGTCTGCAATTCTGAGCCCGGCATCTGCTGCATCGCCTCATTAAGACGGTCCGCCACTTCGCTCACATCGGCAAACGTGATTGAAACGGTTTCGTGTTCTGATTTGACCGGTTCCTCGTGGTCAAGTTTCTCTATCCATTCGCCAATCCGCTTCATATCTTCAGCCGACGCCCTTGCAATAATCCACTTGCGGTTTGGCTCCGGGATAAGCACAACCGGCTGTTGGCTTGGCCCAATCATGACTGATGATGAGCCGGACCTGGAACTACCTCTGCTGCTATAACCACGACTTGACGAGTAACTGGTCCGGCTATAACTGCTCCCGCCGTAACTGCTTCGACCAAGACTCCTTGAGCTGGTACCACCAGTCTCACCGGTTATAAGCATCCTCAACAACTGGACAATCTCTGATGGGTCGCCGTAACGAATTTCAAAAATCTCCGTAACGGTCTGCTCAGCTTCGGGCACATCAAACTCTGTTATAATCGTCTCGATACTTATCAGATTCTCGACCGTATCAATCACTAACAGGTTGCCCGTGGTTTCATCGGCGCTTACATAGCCGGTCTCGCTAAGCAAAGGCCCGACAATCTGGGCCATCTGCGAAGGACTGTAGTTCTCTAACTTGAAGAACTTCTGAACTATCTGATTTTTATTTTCAACCCCCACAAGCGGTTGATCAATAAATAGTGTAGGCACAGCCTTGTCAAGCCTCTTAATCCACTCGCCAATTTGCTTTAAATCTTCAGCAGTTGCTTTTGCGATAATCCAGTTGTTCGTCGGCTGCGCGATAAGGGTGGCCGGCGTCCGGCTGGTGCCAACCGTAACCGATGTTGCCGTCCCACCTGAGGTGCTCGAAGAACCAGGCCGCCTTGGCGAAGGCATGGGCCTGCCACCTCGGCTGGGACCTCTCACACTACTGCTGCTGCCACCTAATAGTGACTGAAGCAGCTCGACAATCTCTGTGGGGTTACCGTGTTGAATTTCAAATATCTCTGTGATGATTTCTTCAGCTTCGACCACGTCAAACTGCTCGATAATCAGGCTGATACGCATCAGGCTCTTAACCGTATCAATTACCAGCAAGCTGCCGGTGCCTTCATCAGCGCTTAAATAGCCGTACTCGCCCATCAACGGCTGAATAATCTGGCCCATCTGCGAAGGACTGTAGTTTTTCAAACTAAAGAATTTTTGAACTATTTGGTCTGTATTTGCAATTTTCGCAAGAGGGTAATCATCCGTTATCGTAGGAACCTCGCCAAGTCTTGCCGCATCCGTTATGGGTTTGAGAAAAATCGTGCCGTCGGTCTGTTCGGCAATATAGCCTTTCATATACAGAGCACTATAAATCTTTTGAAGGGCTTTGCTTCTTGGCAGCTTCTCCGGCGCATATATAGTTATTCTCTGTTTCATTGACTCATCGTCGGGAATAATCACCTTGCCGGTCCATTTCGCGAGCTTCTCAATAATGGTTTTCATCTCCACATTTTTGAGGTTCACGATTTCCATCGGCTCGTTCGGCTCAGCAGGCTCATTCGGCTCGGTAATGACAACTGCTCTTCTTGGCCTAACAACATCATCTGCTCTTCTTTGCTCTGCAACAGCAACTATTCTTCCGGGTTCGTTAACATCAGAGGCCACCGTTGGTTCGTTTGCGTCAACTAACTTTTGAACATCGGGAGGTTTCTCAGCTTCAGTAACTACTTTGGTTTCAGTTGGCTTTTCCGCTTGTCCAGGCACCGGCGGGTAAAAACCAACCCTCCAGATAATAAGGACCGCTGCAATACCAACTACTATCGAAATTATTAATTTTGACCGTTCCATTTTATTCACCTCAATCTAACTAATTATTTTCTTGACGTCTGCCACCTGGCTGGCGTCTGCCGCCTTCTTGGCCCCCTGGTCTGCCACCTATTCCTATTCTGGGGGCAAAGCCATATTTTTCTTGCATTTGAGATCTAGCTTCTTCCCTTTCCTCCTCAGACATTCCTTCCCATTGCTCCCTCAGCATTTCCATTTCTTCTCTCATTTTGGCCCTTTCTTCCTCAGACATGTTCTCCATTCTTTCCCTCATTTGACTTCTTTCCTCTTCCATTCTGGCTCTTTCTTCCTCAGACATGTTCTCAAATCTTCCCCTCATCCCTCCTCTCTGTCTGCCGCCAGATCTTTCGCGCATCTGTGCCATAGCCTCTCGCCTTTCCTCCTCAGACATATTCGCAAATCGCTCCCCCATCCTCGCCATTCTATCCCCTCCGAATCCGGCTCTATCTTCGCCAGAACGATTGCGAGGCCCTCCTGGGCCTCCGGGGGTTCTCTGGGCCAGCTCTTGTACAAGTTGATCTGCCTTGCTTGGCACTTTAACCTCACTGCTTATCTCAGGCTCAGTGTCTGCTTTGGATTCAACTCTGGCACGGTAGAACCTTACTTCTC
>Ga0307430_1002428_pt1 | contig 12411 bp, 13 predicted proteins | sample SalMarWE160130MG_FD_202159 | JGI IMG/M metagenome (GOLD analysis project Ga0307430, IMG submission 202159) | Salt marsh sediment microbial communities from the Plum Island Ecosystem LTER, Massachusetts, United States - WE1603-130 | ecosystem: Environmental > Aquatic > Marine > Intertidal zone >... | reverse complement strand
AGCCACAAATGTTCCTCTGGCCATATATTCTATTTTTGCATAAAGAAAGTTATTTGACTATCCTCACCTTTCAGATTATTCTATAGTTACAGAATGTTTTTTTAATTATAGACCCCTTTATATGTCTTTATTATTCTTCTTAATAGGCTGTTAAGCCTCCGTCAACCGGTAATGATATACCGGTTAGGAAAGACGATTCGTCTGAAGCAAGATAAAGCGCAGCATTCACCACATCGTTTACTGTAGCCAATCTGCCTAATGGTATCTCATCAAGTCTTTCCCGCATTTTTTCAGGATCTGCCAGCATTTTATTGACTAAATCAGTCCTTACCGTGCTGGGATGAAGAGAATTAATTCTAACGCCATCTTTAGCATACCTCACCGCCGTAGATTTTGTTAAAAGGGTCACTGCTCCTTTAGAAGCAGTATAGGCCTCGGGAGTATATTTATGCCCTACTAAACCGCAGATAGATGACATATTAATGATACTTCCGCTCTTCTGTTTCCGCATTAAGGGCAATGCATGTTTGATTCCTAAAAAAACACTCCTTACATTAACCCGCATCATGGTATCCCATTCTTCCACTTCCATTTCCTCGATGGGTTTCCGAATATTAATACCAGCATTATTTACCAGAATGTCTAAACCAGCAGACATATTCAACAATCCAGAAATCATATTTATCCAATCACCTTCTGAAGTAACATCCATTGGGGAAAAAACAGCCTTTCCCCCTGCTTGTAATATTTTTTTCTCTAACTCCTTTCCGGACGATTGCTCCAGGTCACAAAGGAAAACAGTTGCCCCTTCCTGTACAAATCGTAGAGAAATGGCAGAACCAATGCCTCCGGCAGCACCGGTAATAATAGCAGTTTTTTTATTTAACCTCATAATATTAATCCTTTACTCTATAGATTTTGGAGAATCCGGGTGATCATGTTTTCTGGCGTATTCGATTGTCCTGCGGAAACCGCTATAAGCAATCAGAACAATTGCTGTTAATAAAATAATTCCCAGCGGTCTTCCTAAAAGAGGGATTAAGCTTCCCCGGCTCTGCATAAGTGCCTGACGAAAACTGACATCAGCCAGAGGACCTAAAATAATTCCTAAAACAAGTGGCGCCATGGGATAATCAAGTTTGCGAAGGATATATCCTAAAATACCAAAGAAGAAAGTCACTTTGATATCAAAAACTCTTACCCCGCCAGCATATGCACCGATTACTGTAAGCGGTAGTATAATGGGCATCAGGATTTCCCGTTTAAGCTTTAAAATTGTAGCCATGGGCCTGGCTAAGATTAATCCCCATATCAGCATAAAACAGGTGGCCAGTAAAAGCACAATTGCAACCTCGAAAAGAAATCCAGGATTTTCAATGGGCAACATCGGGCCTGGTTGAACACCATGAAGCCATATAGCTGCTAAAAACATTGCTGCAGGAGGACTTCCCGGTATTGCCAGGGTCAAAAGAGGAATCATCGCACCTCCTATGACTGCATTATTGGCAGTTTCTGCTGCAGCAACCCCCTCCAGAACTCCGGTACCAAACTTTTCTCCCTGCTTGGAATTTCTTTTTGCTGTATCATAGGCAACCCATGCCCCAATATCTTCTCCTGCCCCGGGTACTGCGCCAATACCTACACCAATAAGCCCGGAACGGATTGCAGTGGGTATTAAAGAGCGAATGACCTTCCAGCTGGGTATTACTTGAGTAATTTTACCCAGAATCTTATAGGGAATTTCTTTTTCAAGAACAATAAGAATTTCCGAAATACCAAAAACACCGATTAATGCCGGGATCAATGAAATGCCTCCCTTTAGTTGCAACAATCCAAAAGTAAATCTGGGGAAAGCATATATCTTATCTAAACCAATCATGGCCGTAAAAAATCCCAGAAATCCGACTACCCATCCTTTAACCGGATCTTTCCCGGTAGAAAGATTTCCACATATCATCACACCAAAAAAAGCCAGTAGAAAAAATTCCCACTGCCCGAACTTTAAAGCAATCTTATAGACAAAAGGAGTCAGAAAAATAAGACAGGCAATACTCACCAACATACCAAAAAAAGAGGAAATAACACCTGTGCCGATGGCTAATCCGCCTTCCCCCCGCTTTGCCAGTGGAAATCCATCCATGGCAGTTGCGGCTGCGGCCGGTGTACCGGGAATATTCACCATGATAGCAGAATAACAACCTCCCATAATCGCTCCTACATAGACACCAAGCAGAAAAGATATAGCTAAATTAAACTCCATACCATAACTCAAGTTAATCAGAAGCGCCAGAGCCATGGTAGCCGTTAAACCTGGGATTGCACCAACAACAATCCCTAAGAAAACTGCACCGGCTAGAAGGATTATGTTTGTAAAATAAAACTGGGCACTCAGGGCATTAAAGAATATATCTGCCTGTTGTAGAAATGATTCAAGCATTGAAGACTCCTCCTTCTTTGGTAAACCTAAGGCAATGGGATGTGAAAAAATTTCGTGAAAAAAGTACTGATTACGAAAGCAGCTACAATTGAAATAATAATTATTTTAAAGAGACTTGCTGACTTCAAATAATATAAAGTAAAGAAAAGGTATAAAGCTGTTGCCAAAGTAAAGTGAATTCTGCCAATTAACACAAAAATATATATAGCCATCAGAATGATTAAAACCATCACTCTTCGAATCTCTATATTCTTGGACAAATGAGTCAGGTTAAAATGCTTAATACTTTGTCTGATATCTTCATATCCTTTTCTATGTAAAGAAGATGAAGTCATTATAGCTCCTAAACCAACAAAAATAATCCCCAGAATAAAAGGAAAAAACCCGGGGGCATCTAAAAATGTCTTATAAATCTTCATATTCGAAGAAGCCCAAATAACCACTCCACCAAACGTAATAAGAAATATCCCCATTACAAGATCGGCAGCGGCCATTTTATCTGTTTTTACCATCTTATCATCCCATCATTATAAAAAAATGAAACAAAAGGAGAGAAGAGATTTTATTAAACCCCTTCTCTCAGCCAAGATAAATTAACTTTTAGAAATTTTTCTCTTTTTCCCAATCCCAATCAGCTAATTTAGGAATACCAAACGTTTCAGGTGATTTCTCTGCAAGCCCACTGTTGTAGAGAGCCCAGGCATATCCAGCTTCAGAGAAGGATAAAAATTTATCCGCTTCTTCACCATAGTAACCTACAATATTAAGGGCTTTGGTATCAGCAAATTCCTTGATTTCCGGTTGCGCAATTGCCCATACAAAGGCCTCATTTAATTTATCAATCATTTCCTGTGGTGTTCCCCTTCTAATTAAAACAGGCCAGGTCTCGGATAGCAATGGAACATTTTCACTGCCTTCCAGTAAACTGGTGATAGATGGAATCACAATGTTATCCACTGTATAGGGTTCAGACGTTGTTACAGCCAGCGCTCTTAATTGACCGGCTTTGACAAAATCAACGGCAGCAGAAAAAGTACACATCGCCATGTCTACTTCTCCAGCATACAGGGCAACTGCAGCATTCCGGCAGGAGCCGGCAGTAACATAATTTGGAGAGGGAATTCCAGCTAGGGCAAATATCGCTTCACCTAAAACGTGAGGTCCTACCCCAAAACCTGAAATGCCAAAGTTTAAATCTCCTACTTTAAGCGCTACAACAGCTCCATCAAATGTTTTTATGGGTGAATCATCTTTGACCAACAGGGCAGCCGGACCATTGAAGGGATGCCAGCCAATCCAATCTCTCCATGAGGTATCACTGGTCCCCATCACACGAAAACCTGAAAGCGGACCGGAACCGGTGGCAAACATATTGTATCCGTCAGCCGGGTTGGAAAGGACATGCTCTGCAGCAACGGCACTGGATGCGCCCTCCATATTCACTACATTGATGGTCTCACCAAGGTATTCTTCCATTTTGGCCAATACAGGTCTTACCGCCGTATCGGTCCCTCCGCCTGCACTAAATCCAACCGTTACGATTGGGGTGCCTTTTGGCCATAATTTCTCGCTTTGCGCTGCTAGTCCCTGTCCAAAGCTAAGTAAAAATAGGATGCTGATTAAAGATAATACGAAGATAATTTTAATTGATTTTTTCATTTTATTGCCTCCTTAATTTTTTGAAAAAATGTACTCGTTACTCGCAAATCAACATACTTCGATACAATTTGTTTTATTAACTCACCTCCTTTCAATGTTTTATTCTGTTTCCTTTCTTTTTCTTGTATCTTCTACTTAAAAACTCCTTCATTCCTTCTTTAACGAAACCCCGCTCATCTTCTCATAAAAAAGAGCCAATCCACCATGATCCATATCCGTATGACCATCGGCCATAAGTGTCTGCATCATCTCCATGACCTGGGCAGTTAAAGGCATGGCATTATGTAAGGTTTGACTGGTTGTAGGACATAAGTAAAATCTTGACATTTTCTATAATCGCTTTAGGCGTTAAATGATAATAATCAAGCAGTTCTTCATGGGAACTGGCAGATTGACCAAACTGATCATTGATCCCAACCATTTTAATGGGAATCATTTGATCACTGATCGCTTCAGCTATGGCGCTTCCTAAGCCTCCAATGATACTGTGCTCTTCTGCGGTAACAATTCCTTTTATATTTTTGGTAAATTTCAATACCTCGCTTTGGTGTAAAGGTTTTATAGTACTTACATTAACAACACCTATCGAGATGCCATCTTTCGCTAAAGTTTCCCGGGCTTGTAATGCCTGATAGACCATGATCCCGGTGGCAAAAACAGTAACATCCGAACCCTCAGCCATGAGATTCATTTTGCCAATACTAAAAGCTGTCTGATGATCAGTTAGTACCGGCAATGAACTGCGGTTTATTCTAATATACATCGGCCCTTGATGTTGCAGGGAAACCCGAACAACTTTTCGAGTTTCTTCCGCATCAACAGGAACGATAACAGTCATATTGGGAATCGCACGCATAATTGCAACATCTTCAATCGATTGATGGGTAGCGCCATCAGCGGCATCGGATAGGCCACAACTAGAACCGACGATTCTAACATTTAAATTTGGAAGTGCAACTCCTTGGCGTATTTGATTATAAGGTTGACCGGCAGCAAAAACAGAAAAGGAATTGACAAAAGGTATCTTCCCTGCCAGAGCCAAACCGGCAGCAACGGAGACCATGTTTGCTTCGGCTATACCCATTTCAAAAAATCTTTCAGGCATTTCTTTTTCCAGCAAGCTGGTCATGGTAGAGCCACACAGATCAGCATCCAGGGCGACCACTCTTTCATCTTTCCGAGCAATTGCAAGTAACTCTCTGCCATATGCTTCTCTCAAATTTTCTATATTCATTATTCTGCACCTCACACCTTAATACTGGCAATATCTTTTCTTGCCTGCTCGTACTGCTCTTTGCTTAATAAATTATTATGGAAACGGTAATTATTCTCAGCAAAAGAAACACCTTTCCCTTTAACAGTATGAGCGATAATGGCACAAGGCGAACCTTTCACCTGTTCGGTCTGGTCTAGAGCATTAACGATTTCGGCCATATTGTGTCCGTCGATTTCCCATGTTTTCCAACCATATACCTCAAATTTTGCCTTAATATTGCCCAGATCATACCTTTCTTTGATGGGCCCACTCGCCTGTAATTGGTTATAATCAACAATAGCCACCAGATTATCTAAATGATAAAAATTAGCGCAGGTAACAGCTTCCCAGATTTGTCCCTCATTCAATTCTCCATCTCCGATAATCACATACACACGATAATTTTTATGGTCCAATCTTGCTGCCAAGGCCATCCCGACGCCAATGGACAAACCTTGCCCTAAAGAACCTGTATTGGCTTCAATACCAGGGGTTCTTATTTCCGGATGACCTTGTAGAATGGAACCAAGTTTCTTGGTATTTTTTAGTTCTGATTTGGGGAAATACCCCAATTCTGCCAATACAGCATACTGGGCAAGCACGGAATGCCCTTTGCTTAAAATAAATCGGTCTCTATCAGGGTAGTCTGGGTTATCAGGATTAATCCTCATCTTGTAAAAATATAAAGCCGTTACCAGGTCAGCTGAAGACATAGAGCCACCCAGGTGCCCTTTTTTATCAATCCCGATACAATCCAAAATACCTTCCCTCACTATTTTTGCTTTTTGCTTCAATTCTTTAATTTTATTGTTATCCATAGAAATGACCTCAAAAATTTAATAATAAAATTTTTATCTAAATAGAAACTTTATACTAAAAGGGATTGCTGAATTGATTGTTATGGTTGTTTTATTGATTGTGGTATATTGATATGATATAACTTATATGCTAACAGATGTATTACAACTTTTCTATCTTTATAATAACTACCTTGATACTGAATGTCAAGCAGATATTAAAAAAATTTCATAAAAATTATATCCATTCTTGATGAGTTACTGGGATTGTCTCATAAAGGAACTTATAGATAATTTTCATTATTCTCAAGGTGTTTTTCCATTAATTGCCGTGCTTCTTTTCTATCTTTGTTTTCTATAGCCTGGATAATTTTTTCATGATAATATAATCCGGGTTCTGTTCCCATGGCTTCGACAACCTTGACCATATGATCGCTGAAAAAATCTTTGATGACAAAATTTGCTCTGATAATAACGGGATTCTTGGTAATCTGTGATAAAGCCAGATGAAAGTTTAAATCTTCTAAAGCAAACTTTTTCAAATTGTTATCTTTATATTTTCTCATTTCTTTTAAAATCTCTCTTAATCTTTGGGTGTCTTCGGCAGAAGCCCGCTCAACCACCATTCCAATAGAACCAACTTCTACAATTTTTCTGTATTCATGCATATATACTGCTTGGGAACGGTCAAATTGAATGAGGGGTAACAAAGAGCTGATGAAAGATTCAGTAAATGAATTTTTGACAAAGGTGCCCTGGCCTCTTTTTTTCTCAAGAAGATCCAGAACAACTAATGCCTGCAATGCTTCCCGTATGGTTATCCTGCTTACATTTAATATTTCGGTAAGCTTATTTTCAGAAGGTATTTTAAATCCGGGTTTCCACTTACCGGTAATAATCTGGTCTTTTAATTGTTCAAACACCTGGCTGGTTAAATTTTCCCTTTTTTTTATTGATTTCAAATCCTTCCCTCCAATCAAATAAACACTTGCAAGTGAATTGATAATAAGTTTAATGATCCAATACCAATGTAAAATCGTAATACACTCTATTTATATTATATATGTTGTCATATGTATTGCAACTATAATTTTAGATAAATATCAGAATATCTATTTCCTGTTAACCTTTGATTATGTATTACCTAGGACATAACTATACAATTTTTAAATAGTTAAATAGTGACAGCTTGAGTAGTTTAGGCATAAAGGATGCACTGCTTGTATCTATAAAGATTGACACCTTACCCTTCCTCAAATTAAGGACAGATACTTATTTATCAAGAATCGTCCACTGTCGCATTTTAAGGTGAAGTTATGTTAAATGTTGGAACCTGGCTCCGTTATTTCCCTATATTTCTTCCTTCTTTTATTTCTTTACCCTCAAATAAAATATCTGATCATCTGATTTAAATTTCACTTCAGAAAATCCTACTTTTATTGATAATTTCTGGAAATACTCTAAGTTCTGTTCTTTTTTGCCCCAGAAGACGCCATATCCGGTATCTAATTCTTTATCATCTATTTTTATCTTTAAAGGAAGAGAAAACATTTCGTGGATTTGATTCTCTCTTTTTGGTATTATCACATCCCAAAGTACTAAATAACCATCTTTCTTTAAGACTCTGTATATTTCTTCAAATATCTTCTTATGTTCGGATTTTGGTATATACATAAGCGTAAAGAAGGATGTGACAGTATCAAAGGTATTATCTAAAAATTTCAATTTACCAGCATCCATAATTATTTTCACTCCACCCTCTGGCGCTTCTTCAAGTTCTCTTTTATTATGATCAATAGCAATAACCTTGTCTTTTTTAAACTGGCTTATTACTCCCTCTCCCCCTCCACCTATATCCAAAATAAGTCCTTCTAACTTAATATTACTTAAATTAACTTTTTGCTCCTTAATGGCAAATATCCGACTACAATCTATTTTATGGTTAATCATTACATCGACCAGAAAGTTAACTGTCTCTTCATTAATATACCACTCGTTGTCGATCTTCTGCCCTAACAATTCTTCGTTTTCAATACGCAATTTAATCTCATCCGGAGTCAATTCCTTTTTTAACAGATAGCTTATTTCATATATAGTAAAAAATTTTTTACCATTAATTTCCTGCATCAACAATATCTCCTTTCCTGAAATAGGAGGTAGTTACCTTCTAGTGGCTTTAAGATGTTAAAGGATTAACCCATTTAAAATCCATTGGGGCACGATGTATCAGGCCCAAAGGTGCATTTTAATTTAGTGAGTTTACAAATTCACTTTTTTTCTGCTTTTGTCACAATAAAAGTACTTGTGAATTTATCTAATAATTCTTCACCTTTATCCTCATAAAATCCAGAAATAATAAAGCCGGCCTCGATTTGACCATTTATTTGATCTGTCAGACTATGCCCGAATTTGAAGGGTTCCATATTCTCAATATTTTCTTTCTTTTTTGCATTTGAAAAAGATTTTAAATCAGAATATGGAATGGTGTTTTCAATGAAACATTTTTTTTCTTTCTCAGCTCTATCCCAGTTTATCATATAAACAATGGGATTAGTAAATCCGGATAATAATTTACCATTCTTTTTAAGGACCCTATAAGCTTCTCTCCAAACAGGCTTAATATCATCAATAAAACAATTAGAAACCGGATGAATGATTAAATCAAAATAATTATCTGAAAAAATTGACAAATCCTGCATATTTCCTTTTATGGTTTTAATCTTTAAATGATATTTTAATGCAGCCTTGTTATCTTGTTCGAGCTGTTTATCAGAATTATCAAATACAGTTACATTTGAACCAGCAGCAGCCAGAATAGGTCCTTGTTGTCCTCCGCCGGAAGCTAAACACAAAACATTCTTATTAAGAATATCACCCATCCATTCTTTCGGAACAACCTTGAAAGGGGTCAGGACAATTTTTATTAAACCTTTTTTGGCTTCCTGTATCTGCTCATTCGAAACAGGGATTGTCCATTGATTCCCTATTTTCACTTCATGATTCCATGCCATTCTATTATGTTCTAATAATTTCATTCCTGCTCCTCCAAATTCTTTTTGTTGTATCTTATTTTTTGGTAATAGTACCGGAAAATTCAAAGGCATTTTGTTTCATCTTAATCCACTTTCCTTCTACAATACCAATTAAATTTCCACAGGAACATCTTATCTTCTCTCCATTATGTATGCTGTGGTCTTCTTTTATCCGATTTTCCCAGCAATGCCAGATTCGCCCCTTACCAACTTTTTCATATTTAAAAATCTTGCGCTTGCATCGGGCACATTTAATAATAACCATTACCTGTAAACCCCTAATTTTTTTCACTCTACAGATTTTTTGCCATTTTAATATCTAAAACCGGGCTGTTCTTACAAGCATCAAGTCCTTTTACAAAGTCTCCTCTCCCGGCTAAAATTAATACTATGGGGAAAAAACAGGGGGAAGGTTCTCTGTTTCATGTCTTTAAGATTTTATTTTGCGAAAATCCGGTCAATCTGGATAATTGCCATAATGAACTGCCATCGAGTTTTTTAAATATTTAAAAATCCCAGTTAGTATTTGTGAGTGCACACGGATTTATCAAGAATATCAATAAATTTTCAATAATCGCCATATACAAGTATTTTTCTGATGTATCCCTTATATTTTTCTTTATTTTACTATTACTTGTTCTTCTTCTTTCCCAGGGTATAAAAATCAACCCGGTAAAAGTTTATCTTGCTAACGGTAATAGGGGATTGTAAAACAAAGAACCGTCCCTCTGTTTTTTTCCATTAATTCAAATCCCCAGAAAGAATTTATGCCAAAAGTTGACAGGCTGACCTCTTTCTTCTTAGAAAAAGTAGTCAAATTGTTTGCCCAAAAAAAACTGTCCCGGTTGCATTCTTGTATCGCAAATCGCTGACATCTATAAAAATATCATGAATATATTTTTTTAATTTATGCTTTTTATTTAATCCCAAATAACACTCCATAGTTTGAATAGCTCCGAGCCACTCGGATTTAGTTTTTGGTCCATTAACTGTCACGTCATTAATAAAATAAATGAATAAAAGATGGGCTTTGATGTTATTTTTTTCTTTTAGATAGTATAGATGAGCTATTCGATTTACATACTGATAAAATGTTCCTGTCCAATCAATATCGTTCCTGATATTTAAATATTTTTTTACTTCATCAAGTGAATTTTCTATTTGTTTCCTTGTGCCAGGTTTCGCTTTGGTTCCGTGACTTACCATTTCTGGAATATGTGCCTTTGCTTCAACCAGTATGACTTCATATTCTTTGTCCTTTTCATTTCCGCAAACTCCTAATGCATCCCATTGAGGACCATTATTAGGCCAAAAATCTTTTAAGGGATGTTTTATTCTACTTAATATATCTAATTTGTCTAAAAAATCTTTATCGCGATATTCTGCGTAATTATCTTTCTTTAAGGGAGATTTCCATTCAATCTTCATTTGTTTTCCAACTATTTTTGAAATTTCATCATCTAAAAATTTATTTTTTACATTTACCGCATCTTGTAAATTTTTAAGACTGCCATGTGAATTGGATTTTTGAGGAAAACTACTCATAATATACCTTCCTTTTTTATATTATTTTTACGAAATTAAAATTTGTTATAGATTTAATGTCTTATTGTGTTCCAATTAATTCTGTGTTTTTCTCTTAATGTTTCGGCTTTCAGATATGACCACCAAAGAATGTCAAATATTCTTATTCTACTTAAATTTTTAAGATTATTTTTGGATATTTCATTGAAGATATAATTTAAATTTTTCCGATTACTTCCCATTTTTAGATTATTATAAAAATTAATAAATATTTCATCGGCTCGTTTCTCCGTCCATACATTATTAATTTTTTCGCGATATTTATTTTGAAGAGGATTATCAATCATGGGGATAATCTTTGGATAAAGCGTATGCAGAATTTTAGAAGTAGTGGATAAAGCAATACCATTAATCTTTAACAACTTTTGAATAACAAATTCATTTAGTTCTTTAATCTGCTCATCTCTATCTTTCTCTTCCAGGTCTAAAAATTGTTCAAGATTATATTTAAATATACTTATGCTCTTTGTGATTTCAGTTATTTTTTTACATTCTAAAAGTACTTCTTTCTTGATACGTGCACCAATTTTATTTACATTCTCAATTTTATTATCTTCCAAAAGGTCATATTTGGAATAAATATCATTTTGGTAACAGTAGCATTCGATTAGAGCGATAGGATCAGGAATTTCAAATGATATTTTTGAAAATAGAAGGAATTCCATTTTAAAACCTCACAAATTTTTACTAATTGTCAAGGTAATTTTTACTTCAAAATTACCTGGGTGTTAAATCAATTCGATAGTTTATTATTTCATCAATCTTCAAATTTTCGATACCCGCTCCAACTTGACTATTTATGAAATTAATTAAATCCTCCTGGCGAGGTTGGCCAAAAACCATTCGATATACGGCTAAACTTCTAAATAAAGCATTTTTTTGATTTTTTTCTCTACTCATGGGCATTGCTGGAATGTGACGCTGAATTTTGGCGCTACCGTGATTAAATATCCAAAACGGAATTAAATCATTGGCCCCACTTTCTCTTTCTTTTAAAGTTATTTTAAATAAATTTTCCCATATGTGACCATTAAAATTATTCTTTAATAGCTTTGTTCTGTAATGAGCAGCAATATTTTTTCGTATAACATGACCCTTATATCTAAATATCCTTCCTTCCCTTTGTTCCAAATCTACCGGATTTGGGGGTAGATTCCAATGATATATTGAATGGCAGTATTGATGAAAATCCAATCCTTCTTGCCCTATTGAAGTTGTTGCCAAGATAAATGGTCTAAACGGAGAGTTAAAGGCATTTCTTACATCTGAAATATTGCTAACCTCCTGCCCTAATTCCTTAATACCCGTTCCAAAACGCATGGCAAAACGACACCGCATGCTTCTTTTTTTAATTTCTCCTACCTTATTGTTTTTGATTTTTATTTCATCAAAATATAAACTTGGAGTTCTGATTGAAATGACTTTTTCAATATGCGCACCTAATTCACAAATTATTTTTTCCTTTTCGTTTAAATTCATTAATCCTAACGATTCAAATAATATATACATATATTCATCTAATAAAGATTGCAAGTTGCCTGCAATATTGTAGTTTAAAATTTTTTTCCAATAAGGACCTTCTGGATATAGTTTTTTTATCAAAGAGATTGTCTCCGGTAAAATATATAAACTTCTAAATCCAAAAGA
>Ga0307430_1002427_pt1 | contig 12412 bp, 9 predicted proteins | sample SalMarWE160130MG_FD_202159 | JGI IMG/M metagenome (GOLD analysis project Ga0307430, IMG submission 202159) | Salt marsh sediment microbial communities from the Plum Island Ecosystem LTER, Massachusetts, United States - WE1603-130 | ecosystem: Environmental > Aquatic > Marine > Intertidal zone >... | reverse complement strand
CGTTGCCGAGGATGCAAGACGTCTCATACTTACATTTGGGATTGGTTTGAGCATCAGTCGTCTTGCCGTGATTGGCGTTGCATTGGTCGTGTATAGCTTGCCGTTACACGATCTTGACGTGGTCCCGCTGGTCTCCACCGGCTGTATCCTTCTTGGTGTGGGGATATTAATGGGCTTGTTTGAATTTCTGGCGGACAACCTGGCGCTGCGTAATCCGGAGCAGTGGGCGATTCGATTAAGCGTAATTGCTTACGCCATCCGGATTTTAATTACACCGCTGAGTTGGTTACTCTCTCGCTTTGCCAAACAGATCAATGGGAATACTGACGAGCGCGCCTATCCCCTGGTAACCGAAGAGGAAATCATGACGTTGGTGGACGCAGGAGAAGAGGACGGGGTGATCGAAGAGGACGAAAAAGCGATGATCTATTCGATCTTCCAACTCGCCGACACTCTGGTCCGGGAAGTGATGGTGCCCAGGATCGACATGCTGGCTTTCGAGCAGGACACATCTCTTGTGGAGGCCACAGAATCCTTCATGCAAACCGGGTTTTCACGTGCTCCGGTTTTCCAGGAAAGCATCGACAATATCGTCGGATTACTGTATTACAAAGACTTGCTCGCGGCTTGGCGAGATGGGGTGGAGGACCAGATCGTTAAAAGTCTTTGCCGGGAAGCATATTTCGTGCCCGAAGCCAAGCGCGTGGACGATCTCTTAACGGAGATGCAGGTCAAACAGGTTCACATGGCGATCGTGGTGGATGAGTACGGTGGGACTGCCGGTCTGGTCACGATTGAGGATCTGGTCGAGGAGATCGTCGGCGAAATCCGCGACGAGTATGACTACGGAGAGGAGTTGCCGTTTCAGAAGCTGCAGGAGGGTGAATTCCTGTTCAGCGGCCGCATCGATCTCGATGATGTCAACTTGATGACGGAAGCGGAATTGCCCAAGGAAACCAGTGAAACTCTCGGGGGGTTTATTTACAGCCGCCTGGGAAAAGTGCCGGTGAAGGGTGAAGTTGTGGAGGCCGGAGGATTACGGCTGATTGTCGAAGAAGTCAGCGGTCGACGAATTCGGAAGATACGTGCCCACCGGTTAGCGCCGCGTGCACCGGAGATGGATAATGGCGATCATAAAAACGCAGCAGAGTGAGTTAGTCCACGAAGCGCTTGCAGCACGAAAGGGCGCTTATGCTCCTTATTCCGGTTATGCCGTAGGCGCCGCATTGCGAACAGATACGGGCAAGATCTATCGCGGGGCGAACGTGGAAAACGCGGCATATCCAACGAGCATGTGTGCCGAACGTGTGGCTCTTTTCAAAGCGGTGACCGACGGTGAACGCAATTTCGAGGCCATCGCAGTTGCCACGGAGAATGGGGGGTTTCCCTGCGGGTCGTGCCGGCAGGCGTTATCCGAGTTCAGTCTGGATATTCGTGTGTTGATTATAGATGATGCGGGTACGTTGATCGCCGACGTTGCGCTTGCCGAACTCCTGCCTCGGGCTTTTGGCCCGCAAGATTTCAACGATCGTTAAAGCACCAATCTAACCTTATGGTGTGGGATCGCTGCCTTCGTCGAAGGGAATGGTTTCACCGCTACGCATATCCACGCGCATCGATTGTCCGCCGTAGCCGTGGCGCATGTCGTGGCCGCGTACGATCACGAAATCAATTATATCGGGAACGAAGATTATACCCGAACGGGTAAACGCCTCCGTATCATGGCTGTGCAGTAATTCCCGTCGGCCAAGCAGGTTGCCTTGTGTATCCTCAACCTGCCACTAATCGGCGAAATCCGGGGCTTCACCGCTGTCGTCGTGAATCAACGTAACGTGGAAACGATATTCCCCCTCGCCCAAAGCCTCGAAACGTACATCTAGCACGTTGGCTTCGCCTAGATCCAGGGTTGGATATTCCGTTTGTTGTTGCGCCGGAATCTCGGCGGTCGTCGGTGTTATTGCGGCAGGCTTTCCGCAACCGCTGAGCAGTGTCGTCAAGAGTAACGTCAGGAACGATCGCTTCGTCATTGCCGTTTCTCCTTGATGATCCTCGCTATGGAAATCTCCATCTTTTCAACCTAGCGGTAATAGTCGTACACCTCGTCCGTGACTTCGAAAAACGAATAGGGCTTGCTGTACTGCGAATAGAAGACCCGATCCGGCAGGATTTCAAGCGAGGCCCCGAAATAGGTGTTGAAGATCACACGAAATGAATTTACCGGGGTTATCGTCGGATAGAGCGATTCGTCGCCTCCATTGGGAAGATAGTAGACATTGAAAATGGATAAGCGTTCGTGCGTGTAGGGTAAGATACTCGTTTCGGCTTTCGGCCCGTGGTCACCCTGAATGACAATAATCGGCGGGGTTTTAGATTTAGATAAAATCGCGTCGATGACCTGGAGAATGCGATCGTTGACGAACATCAGCTGCTCGCGGTAGCCCTCGACCCAGCTCTCCAGTTCTTCCGGCCGGTACTCTCCATAACCAAAGCCGAGTGAGAATGGCGCATTCGGCTGCACTGGATTGCCATAACGATCGAAAACGAACGGCGGATGTGGTGCGATGATGTGAGCGAACACGAAATGCGGTCCTTCGAGATCGGGAATTTCCATGAGATGCTCGAAGGCGTTCAACGTGCGCGCTCGCCGTACTTCATAGGGATAGTTTAATTCTTTGATGAAACTGGGCAGGACGATCAGGCCATCAGTGAGGATTCGACCGGCAGAGTTGTAAACCAGCATGTTTTCAAACGGCGTTACGGCACTCAAACTGACGATATCGTCGATGATCCCCGCGCTGTAGTAGACATCCGCGTCTTGAAGTTCCGTCCCCGCGAGACCTGTTGGAAAGGCTACGGTTTTATAGCCGATAGCTTCCAGTGCCCTGCGGACATTGCTGCGTTTCAGCAAACTCCACAACACGTCGCGACTCTTATCGTTCGGGTCAGGATTCGGGATTAGGTCCTGAATGTATTCCATGTTCGTAGAAGAGGTGATAGAGAGACTTGTTTGTGCGTAATTCGGACGGCTGTAGTCACCGATGTAGAAACCTCTCTCTCGGAGTTCGTCGAGGAAGGGCGTGTTATCGTAGTTGAAGATTTCCTGCAGGATATCCGCCCGTCCGTAGGCATCCAGGATGATGTAATATACATCGGGTGGATCTTCTCCAGGAGGTAGTTGGAGTTGAATAATCGGACGTTCGTGGATGGAGTCTGCGGTCGCCCGGCCGGATGATGACTCGAATTGGAACTGCACGATGGTAGCGACAGGCAGGATGAGCGCGGCGATAGATGCAATGTTGAGGGCGTTGGTGAAGGATTGAAGGTTCGATCGAGTGCGCGCGATGAAAATGGCAGCGAAAATGAAAAGCAGACCCCATGTGGGAATCATATAGCGATGGCGTCCAATGGCTGCAAAGTGTTCCGATTTTTTTAACAGTTCATAAATATGGCCGTAGGAAAAGAAAAGCAGAACGGCCAAAGTAACAATCAAACCGGCCTTCAACCAGTCTTTCATCAGCCAACGGGCGATGAGAAATACTACCGCTGCAACGAGCAATGTTACCGCGAGCGATCGGTAGGCATCCGCGATAAACGCCCACTCGATGTTGTAAGCCAGGAGTGCGAGTATGGGATAACTTGCAAACAAGAAGGGATGGATTACCAGGGTGCGTTTCATTATGGTTGTGTTCCTCGACAGGTAATTCCTGTTAATGGGTATGTATTCGATCAACAAGGGATTGTACCCCAACAGCGAAGGAATTCCACGTATGAATAGGGCGCTGGTATAATCGCAACATGTCAGCCAGGGAACGTGTTTATCGAACGGATGCAGTCGTCGTGCGGCGCCAAAATTTAGGCGAAGCCGATCGCTTGCTGTCCTTGTATACCTTAGATCATGGCAAAATCAAGGCGATCGCCAAGGGGGTCCGGCGTCCACAATCCCGAAAAGCCGGCCACCTCGAGCCGTTCACCCAGGTGGAATTAATGGTGGCGAAAGGCCGTGAACTCGATATCATTACACAGGCGGAGGCGATCGAATTGTTTCCGCACCTGCGGCAGGATCTGGTTCTCTTGAGCCAGGCAGCGTATGTCGTGGAATTGCTGGATCGGTTCACGGTTGAACGCGATCCCAATCGCTCACTCTACCGATTGCTGGTGAACACGCTGGAGCGTCTCGAGGCGGGTGCGGACGCAGATGCCGTCTTGCGTTTTTATGAGCTGCGGCTCCTCGATCTCACCGGATATAAGCCGGAGCTGTTCAACTGTGTGGAATGTGAGCTGGAGGTAAAACCGGAGGATCAATATTTTTCCTTTTCATCCGGCGGCGTTTTGTGCCCGGTTTGCAGACCGGGAAGGGAGCGCGCCCGCCCGATATCTTTGGCGGCGTTGAAGGTGATACGGCACTACCAGCGGAATACTTACGCCTCTGCATCAACGGTGCGGATTCGGGCGAAAACCTATCGGGAGATCGAATCATTGATGGAGGATTTTCTATCCTTCATTTTGGAGCGAAAGCTGAACAGTCCGTCATTCCTGCGGCGTGTACGCCGTACGATACGAGATCAACCAGAACCGGATACCATCACAGAATAGCGAGGGCTCGAATTTGAAGGAAAAATCAGGACCAAATTTACAAGACGTGATTCTACGACTTCAGAAGTTTTGGTCAGATCAAGGTTGTATCATTTGGCAGCCCTACCACACCGAGGTCGGCGCGGGCACGATGAATCCGGCCACGTTCCTGCGGGTGCTTGGTCCGGAGCCATGGTGTGTGGCCTATGTCGAACCATCCATCCGACCGGCGGATGGACGCTACGGTGAGAATCCCAACCGCTGGCAGCATTATTACCAATTCCAGGTGATATTGAAGCCCGATCCGGGCGATCCCATCGAACGTTATCTGCAATCGCTCGTAGCTCTGGGAATCCACCCGGAAGAACACGACATCCGTTTCGTCGAGGACAACTGGATCTCTCCGGCCCTCGGTGCCTGGGGGTTGGGTTGGGAAGTCTGGCTGGACGGTCAGGAGATCACACAGTACACCTATTTCCAGCAAGCTGGTGGTCAGACGCTGGATCCGGTATCGGTGGAAATTACCTACGGTCTCGAACGCATCGTCCTGGCGCTGCAGGAGGTGGACAGTTTCGTCGATATTCGATGGAATGATAGCGTCACCTACGGCGAGATCAATTTAACCGCCGAGCAGGAACACAGCCGTTATAACTTCGAAACAGCGGATGTAGAGCGTTTACGTCGGCTCTACGACGAGTACGAAACCGAAGCCGATGCTTGCCTGGCTGCGGGAATGGTCTTCCCGGCACATGACTATATCCTAAAGTGTTCCCACGCCTTCAATTTGCTGGACGCGCGCGGTGCGGTTGGTGTAACCGAACGAGCAGCGTTGTTTGGCCGTATGCGGGATTTGGCCCGAAATGTGGCGGATGCATACGTCGAACAACGCGAGAGCTTAGACTTTCCGCTGCGCGACCGCTGGGGTGTGTCGTTGCCGGAAACGGGAGACGCGCAGGACGAACGACCGGCTCCAAAGTCGCCGGCAGACTTTCTCTTGGAGATCGGAACGGAGGAACTACCGGCGGAGGATCTGGATGAAGCGGTAAATCAATTGGAAGAATCCATGATCCATATGCTCGAGGAAAACCGGCTCGTCCATGAGGGTGTAAAGGTCAGCGGTACACCGCGCCGGCTGGTCGTTCACGTGGAAAAACTGGCGCCCAAACAATCCGATCTCGTATCGTTGGTGAAAGGGCCTCCTGCGGAACGAGCATTCGACGAAGAAGGAAAACCCACAAAGGTTGCCGAAGGATTTGCGCGCAGCAAGAACGTAGCGGTTGAAGATCTCCAGGTCCGTGATACGGATGGCGGCCGCTATGTGGTTGTGGAAGTGCGCCAGGCGGGGGTTTCTGCGGATGCGGTTCTTTGTGAAACCCTGCCGGCGACGATTTCTGGACTGCGTTTTGAAAAATCGATGCGCTGGAATCAGAGCGGAGTCGCCTTCTCGCGGCCGATACGTTGGCTGCTGGCGCTTCATGGAGATCATCGCGTGCCCTTTGAATACGCCGGTTTATCGAGCGATTGCGTGACGCGCACCATGCGCTTCGATGATCCGGAGCAGGTTTCGATTAAATCAGTTAAGGACTATTTCAAAACCATCGCTTCACACGGCATCATCCTCGACGGTGAAAAACGGGCCAAAGAGATCCTAGAACAGGCTTCCCGGTTGGCAAAAGAAGTGAAGGGCAATCTTGAAGGGGAAACGGATTTGTTAGCTGAGGTCGCCAATCTGGTAGAAAAGCCTACCGCGCTGCGGGGAGAGTTCGAAACCAAATTCCTGGCATTGCCCATGCCGGTATTGATTTCCGTGATGAAAAAACATCAACGCTACTTCCCGGTAGAAAAGGAAGGTGCTTTGCTGCCGTATTTCATCGCTGTACGCAATGGCGGCGAAGAGCATCTCGATATCGTCACACGGGGTAACGAGCAGGTGATCCGAGCTCGTTTTGCCGATGCGGATTACTTCTTCCGTCGTGACCTGGAAAAACCGCTGGAAGAGTACCTTTCCCGCCTTTCGACGCTTACCTTTCAAGCCGATCTGGGCTCGATGCTGGACAAAACGGATCGGATCGAACGTCTGGCGGAATTGCTTGCAGATCAATTGGAATTGAAGATAAAGGAGCGGAATACGGCAGTCCGGGCCGCTCATCTGGCGAAAGCGGACCTGGCTACGTTGATGGTGATCGAAATGACCTCGCTACAGGGGGAAATGGGAGGCGAGTATGCACTGCGAAACGGTGAAACAGCGGAGGTTGCACAGGCGATTCGTGAGCATTATCTGCCTCGCTTTCAAGGCGATCGAATGCCGGTATCCAACCCCGGGTATATCGTCGGTTTGGCCGATCGTCTCGATAGTTTGATGGGGCTGTTTGCGGCGGGAATCCAACCCAGCGGCGCCAGCGATCCCTTTGCGATGCGCCGAGCTGCGATTGGCCTCGTGCAGCTGTTGATCTCGAAGCAAATTCGTTTTGATCTTAACGAAGGACTGATAATGGCGGCAGGAGGTTTGCCGCGGGAAGCTTCAGAGGAGCATCTCAAGTCTTGCTTGGATTTCATTGTCGCCAGATTACAAATGCTTCTGCGCGGCGAAGGTGCTGCGCATGATGCCGTCGACGCGGTTCTGGCAGCACAGGGACGCGATCCGGCGGGTGCGGCTTCTGCGGTCGCAGAACTCGATCGATATCGCCAGCGGAAGGATTGGGACGAGATTCTACAAGCCTACGCGCGCTGCGTGCGGATCACTCGCGATTTGGACGTGATTCATTCGGTCGATCCGAAAAAGCTGATTGAATCGGCGGAGAAATCACTGTTTGACGAACTTCAAGCTGCTGAGAAGAAATCTCGGAAACCCGGTTCGGTGGGAGATTTCTTCGAAGCGTTCATTCCGATGATTCCGGCGATCACCTCCTTTTTCGATGAGGTGCTGGTTATGGCGGATGATGAGCAGCTGCGCTGCAATCGCCTCGGCTTGTTACAGCGCATTGTGGTTTTGGCCGATGGCGTTTTGGACCTATCGAAACTCGAAGGCTTCTAACATCCCTCTACGGTCCGGATACAATAGAAATAACGGATTTGCTTGAAAGCGGGTCAGGGGCTATAATTCCCGCCCATCTCATTCAGCAGGATAATACAAGCGACGGAGTACGATGTCTGTTATCGATGAAGTCAAGGAACGAATCGACATTCTCGATGTGATCGGAGAGTCGGTCAGACTCCGCAAATCGGGTAAGAACTATACGGGATTCTGCCCGTTCCATGCCAACACCCGAACCCCGGCGTTTGCTGTATTCCCCGATAGCGGTACATGGCGTTGTTTTGGCGCGTGCAACGAAGGCGGAGATGTTTTCAGCTTCTTGATGAAGAAAGAAGGCTGGGATTTCGCAGAGACGCTGCGTTATCTTGCTGATCGCGCAGGCATCGAACTCGAACCCCAATCGCCGGCGCAGCAGGAAGCGGAAGAAGCATATGAACGCTTGCGTACGATTATGGAATCCACGTCGGTTTTCTTTCGGCATACGATGCACAATACCGCTGCGGGCGAGAAGGTGCTGGAATACTTGCTGGGCAGGGGGTTAAGTCGAGAGACTCTGGAGCGGTTTGAAATCGGTATGGCCCCGGAAGGTTGGGAAAACAGCATTCCCTATTTAAAGGAAAAGGGTTTCGAAGAAAAGGAATTGCTGGATGCCGGGGTGGCTTCCGAGCGGGAGAGTGGCGGGATTTTCGATCGCTTTCGCAATCGGATCATGATCCCCATTCGTGACTCACGGGGGAGGATGGCGGGTTTTGGTGCCAGGGTAATTGATCCCGAGGATGTGCCCAAGTATCTGAACTCACCCCAGACAGTAGTGTTCGACAAGGGACGCCTGCTGTATGGCTTGGATAAAGCACGCAAGGCGATTCGTATGCAGGATCAAGCCATCATTGTTGAAGGGTATATGGATGTCATCGGCCTGCACCAGGCCGGTTTCGAAAACGCCGTATCACCGATGGGCACAGCAGTCTCCGAGCATCAACTGCGCACGCTCAAACGCTATAGCCGCCGTATTGTTTTAGCCATGGACGCTGATCTTGCAGGAAGCCAGGCCACATTACGCGGCCTCTCCGTGGCGCGAGAAGCACTCGACCGAGAACTCGATCCGGTTTTCGATGCGCGCGGTCTGGTACGGCACGAGGGTCGCCTGGATGCAGAAATCCGGGTACTGAAGCTTCCGGAGGGAGTCGACCCGGATGAGGTTGTCGCAGAAAATCCGGAAGAATGGCGCGGACTGTTGGATCAAGCACAAACCGTGGTGGAATATGTGCTCGATGTAATGACACAGGAACATGATCTGGATGATCCAAAGGCGAAAGCCGAAATCGCCAGGCAGGTATTGCCCTTGATCGAAGACGTCGCAGATCCTGTCGAACGAGAGGCCTACCGTCAGATGCTTGCACGGCGCCTGCGTGTCGACGAGCGGGCGTTGATGCAGTGGCAACCAAAGGAAATGCAGCGCAGGCGAAGGGTAACACGCTCGCGCGTGGAGGCTGCGGAACCGCTTCCGGAAGTGCGTCGTGATTCGCCTCTGGAAGGTTTTTGCCTGGGTATTCTTTTAAGCGATCCGGAACTGTTTTATCGTATCGATCGTCAACTGCAAATGGTAGAACTGACTCGCCTCGATCCGAAGGATTTTTCAAGCTCTGAAAATCAAGCCATCTTCGTAGCCTTACGCAATGCACTTGCCCAGGATGATATGGAACCCATCGAGCATTGGCGAAGCAAGCTGGAGGCGACCCTTCTGGAAAAAGCCGAGGCGTTTTCGGCCAGCGTTGAGGATCTCGATATGTCTCAGGCGAACGTTTTGGAAGCTGTCGTTGGACATTTCATGCAATTGCGGAAACGAAATTTAGAAGTACAGTTGAACCAACTTCGCTTTCAACTTCAAGCCATACAAGATGCAGAGGATAAGGATGGGGTAGAAGAGGATTTGTGGCACTACACACGCCGAGTGCAGGATATCGCCACACAAAAGGATCGTCTAGACCGCGCCATCAAGCGAGGCGCTTCCCAAGTTATGCTCATGACCCAAGGACGGTGATCGAAATGAGCGAAACAAAAATCTCAAAAGAAGAAGAACTGGTGGAAGAGCCTCTGGATGTCGAGGATGAAGTGGAAACCGATCCCAGCGACGCCGTCGACGTTGTCGGCGGGAAATCGATCGAAGTGGAACCGGATTTCTCGAGTTCCACGGGCGAAGGCCAGGGTGATGACATTGTCGAAATCAGCAAGACTCCGATTTCAGTCGAGTTGGGGGACGACCCGGTACGTTTGTATCTAAAAGAGATCGGTCGAGTCGAGCTTTTATCCTCGGATGAAGAACTGTGGCTCGCCGTACGTATGAACGCGATGCGCAGGTTGGAGGTTTTGCGTACCGGCAGGGCATTACGCAAGGAAGCGGGTGAAACTGCAATCAGCGTCCAACTTAGCATTATCGACGATATGCGCACAGCCTGGAAACGGGTGATTGAGGATGCGCAGCGTCTGGATTCAACGGAGCCGGAGCTGCCCAAGATCCTCGAGGAAGCGCGTTTGCTGCGCGGTCCTTGGGACGGTCTGGATAAATCCTACTTACGGAATTGGCTCAACAACGAACTCTGGGGTACCGATCCTGCCTGGGAGCAAGTCGCACACAATGCGATCGAGGTGTTTTTAGCCATGTACATGCTGCCCGCAGATATCCAGGATCGTCTGGCGAAACGATTTAGCGAGGGCAAGAAAATGCCCGCGTCGCGAACTTTCAAGCGATGGTTGAAAAGCATCGAGAGTTTGAAAAGGGACGCATGGCAGATCGTGGAATTGGCGGCTGAAGCCAAAGCTGCATTGATCCGCGCCAATTTGCGTCTCGTGGTAAGTGTGGCCAAGCGCTACATGGGGCGCGGCATCGCCTTTCTGGATTTAATACAGGAAGGCAACATCGGGCTCCTGCGGGCTGTGGAGAAATTCGACCCCGCCAAGGGATATAAGTTCAGCACCTATGCCACCTGGTGGATTCGCCAGGCGATCAGCCGCGCCATCGCCGATCAAGCGCGCACGATCCGCATCCCGGTGCACATGGTCGAGACCATCAACCGCATGATGCGTGTGAAACTGCGCCTCACGCAGGATCTCGGGCGGGAACCGACTTCCGAAGAGCTGGCGCTGGATATGGAACTGCTCGAGCCGGAGGAAATCGAGGCCATCCGCGGGCGCGAGGAGAATGAACCGCTGGATGCAAACCTGGCCAGGAAGTGGCACCGGGCGGCCGCCAAGGTGCGCGGCATCATTCGCATTGCCCAGGAACCGATGTCACTCGAGCGGCCGGTGGGTGATGAGGAATCCAGCCAACTGGGGGATTTCATCGAAGACGAGACCATGCCCGAACCGGTGGATGCAGCGGCATTGGGTCTGCTCAAGGAGCAGGTGCAGAACGCCTTGTCGGTGCTCACCGAGCGGGAACGTCAGGTACTGGAGATGCGTTTTGGCCTGCGTGACGGTAAGGACTATACGCTGGAAGAAGTGGGGAAACATTTCAAGGTCACGCGCGAGCGCATTCGCCAGATCGAAGCCAAGGCGCTGCGTAAACTGCGCCATCCCACGCGCAGCCGACATTTGCGCGATTATCTTTCCTGAGCTATCGTTGATTTATTGAGAAGGCACCATCCATTCTGCCTGGCGGCAGGGGGATGGTGTTTTCTTGTTCTATAAACGTTGGTTGCGGATATTCATCCGCAACCGGTATTTCCAAAACAGAGTGACTACCTCAATCACACCCCAATTGTGATATTGTTCACATATAGATTCTGCCGGATTGGTATATAATAACCTACGATATAATCCCAAAAACCGAGGTACGGATGCCCAGTGAATATATCCCCATCGCAATATTGGTCGTCCTGGCAACTGCTCTTGCGTTGCTCATCGTGATCCTCGGTGCAGTATTTGGCCCCCGCAGAACAATCAAAGATAAATCCGAACCCTACGAATCCGGGATGGTCCCCATCGGTCCCGGCCAACGGCGCGTGCCGGTTCATTTTTACCTCATTGCCGTGCTCTTCATTCTCTTTGATGTGGAGATCATTTTCCTCTTGCCCTGGGCCGCGGTGCTGCGTGAGCTTGGAATCTTCGGTTTGATCGAAATGTTTATCTTTATCGGTATTTTGATGGTCGGTTTTGTGTATGCGTGGAAGAAGGGAGCTCTGGAGTGGGAGTAGAGAGCAAACTGGGGAACATGGGCGTGGTCACCACCACGCTGGAGCAAGTGGTGAACTGGAGCCGTACCCGGGCCATGTGGCCGATGCTCTTCGGTCTGGCTTGCTGTGCGATTGAAATGATGGCAGCCCAGGCATCGGATTACGACATGAGTCGTTTCGGGATGGAGTTGATGCGCGCCAGCCCGCGCCAGAGCGATTTGATGATCGTCGCCGGACGCGTGACGCGCAAGATGGCTCCCGTACTGCGTCGACTCTACAATCAGATGCCGGATCCCAAATGGGTGATCGCCATGGGCGATTGCTGCTCCTGCGGCGGCGTTTTCAACAATTACGCCATCGTGCCCGGTGTGGATGAGATTGTGCCGGTGGATGTCTATGTGGCCGGCTGCCCGCCAAGGCCGGAGGGATTGATCCACGGCATCCTCACACTTTACGAGAAAGTCAAGGCCGAGGGGATCAAAACTTGGTCCTGACTGATTTAGCTAAACGTTTTACAACGCCGCCGGATGGTCCGATTTGCCTGAGGGATGTGCATGAGCCAAGTCGAACGAGCCGTACAAGCACTACAAGCTGCATTCAAGGATAAAGTACTCTCAGTTGATGAGTTCCGTGA
>Ga0307430_1002424_pt1 | contig 12420 bp, 7 predicted proteins | sample SalMarWE160130MG_FD_202159 | JGI IMG/M metagenome (GOLD analysis project Ga0307430, IMG submission 202159) | Salt marsh sediment microbial communities from the Plum Island Ecosystem LTER, Massachusetts, United States - WE1603-130 | ecosystem: Environmental > Aquatic > Marine > Intertidal zone >... | reverse complement strand
TTTATATTAAGCGATAATATTGCCATGACTTCACCTGTAATTGATGTTACGGTTACTACTACCGGATTTATCCTGACCCGGGAGCTGGAATACGGCGGCACCTACTTCTGGCAGGTTAGAGCCATCAAACCTGTCGAGTCTTCGTGGTCACAGCTGGCTAACTTCACGGTTGAAAAGCAGCCGACCGAGCCCGTCCCCGTACTGACCGTCGAGCAGTTAGAACCTCCGCTAATAGAGCTGCCGGCACCAACGCCGGAAACCAGGATTACGGTACTGCCCCCGCTGAAACCTCCTCCGCCAACTGCCCCGGACTATCTCCGTACCGCGATTATTATTACGTCCGTCCTGCTGCTGGTCGTCATCATCCTGATATTTTTACCGTTTCTGGTCAGACTCCTCCCCGCCCCGTCCACTCTGGCCGGACCTTTCCGGGGTCCTTCACGAAGGGCCAGAAACATGGCGAATGAGCTGGGCAAGGTATGGGATGATGTCGCCACCCGCGTTAAGGACTATATACCGCTTCCAACTCGCCCGAGCACTACGGGCGAGGCCAGGGAAATCGATACTCTCGCTTTCGCCGTCAGGAGCTTCGTTTATATGACGGCATCCGCAGAAATAGATGACGACCAGCGTCTTTTATCCGCGGAGGAAGAAAGAACCCTGGGGAAGAAGCTTGCCTCAGGAATCCGTGCCATAGCCGGTGAAAAACCACTCTACCTGGCATACCCCGAAGATGCCGCCCAGTTCCTGCATATATGGTCGCACTACAGCTCGAGGGAAGAGACCAACCGCTACCTGAAGAAATCATTCAAGTCCAGGCCGGAGAATGCCCTGGCGCTCCTGAAGTGTTTTGTAACAGCCTCCGTAAGCCCGGAAGCCGGCCCTCCGGAGAAAATAGAATTCACCCAGGCCCATTACAACGCCATTGCCGAAGTCGTTCAACCCGATAACGTCTACGCAGCTATCGCCAAAATTCTGAAATTCAGATTTGAAAAAGAAGAGGATAAAACCCTGGAAGACCCCGTAGACAGGACGATTGCCTACCAGTTCGTACGCATCCACTATGACATTAAAAAGTAAAATCGATAAGCCCGGCAAGGCAGGTATATAACCCCTCTTTCAAGTTTACGCATTCCGTAAGAAACAAGAAATACACCCGCTTTAACCTCGGGTAGCGCTCTCGTTTGACATCACTTTCAAATTTGGGGTAAACTATTACGGCACGATTTCCTGCAAACAGAATAATCGTGGCAAGCAAGCAAGCAAAGGGGATGTGATTTTTTACAGTGGCGCCTCTGTTACTTAAGACCTCAGTTTGTCCGTTTGCGTATTATCAGTCCCCTCCCACTAGAAAGGCGACTGGACCATTTAAAATAGTGAAGCTGTACTGGTGATATGGGATTGCTAAAAGGACGAAAGAAAACATTCTCACTTTTTTCAGGACTATCAACGGCACCTCAGCCCATTTACGGTTTCGACAGCAGTTGAAATATCAGGGTAGCTTTAATGCCGCACACTCTTGTTCCCTTGCTCTAATCCATTAACAGGCAAGGATTGGCAAGTTGAAATACTGACTTAAAAATGCTTCTTAAATAAAAAATAAAACCGGAGGTGAAAAATAGTATGGCTTATCCAAAATTCAAATCGATTCTCCTGGAGAAGGACAAGGAATACCCCAAAATCACCTACCTCACTTTGAACCGACCCGATAAGAACAACAGTATCAGCATCGGCGAAGAGTACATGACCGGCGATATCAAGAAAGCCATGTGGGAAATCAACCATGATGATGACTGCAACGTGGTCATCTTCAAGGGAGCCGGTAGAAATTTCTGCGCCGGTTTCGACCTTTCCATGGTCTACCGCGTCTACGGCGGCGCCAAGGGCGTCAAACCCAGCCAGAGAATCCGGCTACAGACAGACCAGGACCAGCTTTACGGATTCCCGCAGGCCATTCTGGACTGCAACAAGGTCGTCATGGTACAGGTCCACGGCTGGGCCATCGAAGCCGGACTGTACATCACCAAGGCTGCCGACATTATAGTCTGCGCCAAGAACGCCAAGTTCTCCCAGATGGGCCAGCGGCTCGCCTTCGGCGGTCTGCCCACCCTACCTCTCGAGCTGGTCATGGGCCACACCAAGAAGGTCGAGGAGATACTCCTCACCGGCCGCACCATCAGCGGCGATGAGGCCGAGGAGGCCGGCTACGTCACCAAGGCTGTCCCCGAGGAGGACCTGGAGTCCGAGGTGCGTAACCTGGCTGCCGCTATTTCCCTGCTGCCGCGCGACTGCGTGGTCATGGGCAAGTTTGCTCGCCGCCACATGCTGGACCGGCTGGGCCTTACCAATCTCAAAGAGGTCATTCTCTACCATTCCTTCAGCACCAACCTTCATTACGAGCCCGATGAAAGAGAACTCATGTTCATCCGTGACCGCGAAAACATGGGCGAGAGAGAAGCCTTCCACAAGATGCATGAGAAATACGAGGAACGCTTGAATAGGACCAAGTACTTCAGGAGCTACCGTCCGGAGAAAAAGAAATAAGGACTTCGCAGTCTGCTGATAAGGAGCAAATACAATGGCACATCCAGAATTTGCCAAAGATGACTATTTCAAAATAGACGTCGAATGCCACCTTAGTGGCGACCAGAAAAAATACTTCGATTATTTCCCTGCCTATAAACAGTGGGTGTATGGTACTGCTGAAACTGCCCGTGCTTTCGGCGCTGTCCCCCATCATGCCACTAAAGACTGGAAAGATAAAATCGAGACCAAACCTGCCAAGTCGGATATGACCGAAGATGAACAGCTGATAGTTTACCTGGACCGCTATGGTGTAGATATGGCCTGTGTCCTTCCTGAGTCCATGATGGAAACTACAGGTTATTCCACCAAATGGTCCACCAACGGCTATCTGCTGGCCGCCGCCGAAAAGTACCCGGATAGATTCATAGTCCAGCCTAACCTAGGGCCGTTTATCAAGAGGGGCATGAAAGAAGTCCTCTGGGAGCTGGATTACCTGGCCCAGGAGAGAAACTGCAAGCTATTCAAGTTCTATCCTCCTGAAGATACCTACATCAATGACGAGAGGATATGGCCTTTCTACAAGAGATGCGAAGAACTTGGAGTCACGGTTACCATCCACACCGGCTGGAGCTGGTGCCCTCCTGGTAAAGCCAAATACTGCCTGCCGGTCCTGCTGGATGACGTCGTGAACGATTTCTACGACCTTAAAGTCGTCGCTTTCCATGCCGGCTGGCCGCAGTGCCACGACCTGAACATGGTAGCTTTATCTCATCCTAATGTATACATCAGCTTAAGCTTAATCATGCCCTGGTATAATAAGGCACCCCGACGGTTAGCCGAAATCATCGGTGAGGCAATTCAATTTGCCGGACCGGAGAGGATTGTCTGGGGAACCGATTTCTACGGCCCCGGCGGACTGTTCAGGGAAGCGGTAATAGGCCTTAGAACATTCGAGATGCCGGAAGACCTGCAGAAGGGCTACGGTTACACTCCGGTCACCGACGAAGTTAAGGGCATGATTTTCGGTGAAAACCTTGCCAAGCTACTCGATATCGATACGTCAAAACGACGCGTAAAATAAAAAACGAAAGGAAAGGAGAAATATGTCTACTGAATTCCCGCTATTGTTTTCGCCCATTAAACTCGGGCCGCTAGAGATAAAGAACAGAATCGGCGGTTCCTGTACAACCACCGGCGGCGCTGATATAAACGGGTACATCACCGAAGAGTGTTTATACTCGTATGCCGCCCGGTGTGAAGGCGGCGCTGGATTCATCACCATCGAATGTACCTTCGCCACCGACTGGGGCGCCAAGACCACCAGCTTCGGCAACCCGCGCCTCAGCGGCCGTGCCTATTACGAAGGCATGTCCAACCTGGCCGAAGCCATGAAGCAGATGGGAGCCAGGGCTTTCATCCAGATTACGCCCAGTTTCGGTCGGCAGGGTTCCGGCCGTCTGTCCGGCGAGACGCCGGCAGCGCCATCGGCTATACCTTCCGAGAGGCCGCAGGACTACGAACAGAGGATTATGCCCCGCGGCTACGAGACCAAAGCGCAGACAATGGGCGGTACCACCGTCCCCAAGGTCCTTACCATCGAAGAAATCGACTACATGGAGAGGACTTTCGCGGACGCCGTTGCCGGCGCCAGGATTTGCGGCTTTGACGCCGTCGAGTTTCACAGCCCGCACGGCTACCTCATTCACGAATTTCTGTCGCCACGTTCCAATCAGCGTAACGACCTTTACGGCGGCTCGCTGGAGAACCGATTCCGCTTCTTAAGGAACCTGCTTGTCAGCGCCCGGCGCCGTGTCGGCCCGGACTTCTGCCTCGGTATCCGCCTTAGCGGCGACGAGCATATGCCCGGCGCCATTCATGAGGAAGAGCTGATACAGGTCGCCAAGTGGTGCGAGGAACTCGGTGCCAGCTATATCCACCTCTCCGACGGCTCCTACGAGGCCAGAAAATGGTTCTTCCCTCAGGACCCGTTCTGCTTTATCGAACATGCCAAGAATTTTAAGAAAGAACTCAAGATACCTCTAATCGTCCCCGGCCAGCACGACCCGTATCTGGCTGAAGAAGTGCTCCGCAATAAGTGGGCGGATGCCATCACCATGGGCCGCCAGCTTGTTGCCGACCAGCGTACCCCGAGCAAGTGGGAAAAGGGCGAAGTTGACGAGGTTAACCGCTGCCTGCGCTGTAACGTATGCCTGGCCCGGTTCAACCGCGGTCTGGCCATCCGCTGCGCTGTAAACCCCAACATCGGCCGCGAAAAGTACGACCCCAAATACACTTCAACCGAGAACGCCCTCACCCTCCGTCCGCTACCCGAGCCATTCATGCCCCCCTGCCAGAACGCCTGCCCGGCCGGACTGGACATCAACGCCTACGTACTGATGGCGTCCCGCGGACAGATAGGCGAGTCCTATCGCTACCTTAAGCAGTACACACCCTTCCCGGGCGTACTCGGGCGCGTATGCCCGCACCCGTGCGAAGTGGAATGTAACCGCGGCAAGCTGGACGACCCCATCGCCATCAACGATATCAAGCGCTATGTCGCCGACTCCGCGATGAACGAAGGCCTGCCCGACTATCTCAAGAAGCAGTGCCTTCCGGAGAAAGTCGCTATCACCAAGAAAGAGAAGGTTGCCGTGGTCGGTTCCGGCCCCGCCGGCCTGACCGCCGCTTACTTCCTGATAAAGAAGGGCTACGCCGTGACCGTTTTCGAAGCTGCCGCCAATGCCGGTGGCATGATGGCCTACGGCATGCCGGAACACCGCCTGCCCCGCAAGGTAGTGAAATGGGAAATCGATACTATCAAGAAGATGGGCGTCGAGATTAAGACCGGCAGCCCGGTAAAGAATCCGGAAGACCTCAAGAAGAAAGGCTACAGCGCCGTCTTCGTCGCCGCCGGTGCCCAGAACAGCGCCAGGCTCAATATACCCGGTGAAGACGCTTCCGGCGTCATCCAGGCACTGGCCTTCCTGAAAGACGTAAACAGCGGCAAGAAACCGGCCGTCGGCAAGAAAGTCGTCGTCGTCGGTGGCGGCAGCGTCGCCATGGACGCGGCTACCTGCGCCCTGCGCCTCGGTGCCGGCAGCGTCCAGGTGGTCTGCCTTGAGTGCAGCCCCGAGGAAATGCCAGCCCAGGAAGAGGAAATCGCGCAGGCTATGGAAGAAGGCATCAAGGTTGATATGAGCTGGGGCCCCAAGCAGATTCTTACCAGCGGCGGCAAGGTCAAGGGCGTCGAGATGAAACGCTGCACGACCTGCTATAACAAGGCCGGCGCGTTCGCCCCGGTTTACAACGAGAAGGAAACCCGGACGGTTGATGCCGATATGGTTATCACCGCTATCGGCCAGAGGGTAGACCTCTCCTTCATGAAGGACAGCAAGGTAAAGACCACCAAGAGAGGTACTATCGCTGCCGCCGACCGCAGTCTGGCGACCAGTGTAGCCGGCATTTACGCCGGCGGCGATGTCGCCCGCGGTCAAGGCCTGATGATAGAGGCCACGGCTGACGGCAAGAACGCCGCTATAGCTATTGATTGCTATTTACGCGGCGTTGACCTCCCGCCCGCTCCTCCGGAACCGATTCTCGCCGACGTCGAGGAACCGGCCTTCCAGTTCCATTTGAGGGAATACAAGAAAGAGGAACGTTGCGGGACGGAAGCCGTTGTGGCCAGCAAGCGGAAGGGCAACTTCAAGGAGATTAACCTCGGTTTTAAGGACAAGGAAACCTGCGTTACCGAAGCCAGGCGCTGCCTGACCTGCCGGTGCTCGGCTGTAAGATACTAAACTCGATTTACTTGAACCTGAGTAAAAGGATTCGGGGAGGGGATGCGAGACACATTCTGTCTCCCCCTCCCCGAGCTTTTTACACCGTTTGAAATTGAATAGTAGATACCTCTCCCTCGATGGGAGAGGTAAGGTGAGGGTGAAATCTTCGCATTCCCCCTCACTCAATCTCTCCCCCTAGGGAAGAGAAGCTCATTATCTTTCAGAGCAAGGAGGAACACACTATGAGCTGGCAAGAGGAATATAAAAAGAAGCTGGTAACGCCGGAGGAAGCCGTCAGCGTTATAAAGTCAGGCGACCGGGTCTGCTTTGTGCAGGGGAATGAGCCTCAAGCACTGGGGCTGGCACTGGCCGCGCGACTCGGCGAGGTCGAGAACGTGCTGCTCTCCCTGCGTACACCGGGGCGGGACTTCGGCTGGTACGACCCCGTCTTCGAGATGTCCTTTAAGATAGAAGTCGGCTTCCCCCTGCCCATCGTGAGGCAGATAATCGCCGAAAGGCGGTGCGACCTGGCCATCGGCGGACTCGGCTTTATCTTCAGCGAGGAGGACAGAGGCCCCGCCGATGTCGTGATGGTTGAGCTATCCACTCCCGACGCGCACGGCTATTGCAGCTTCGGCGCCTCCGTCTGGACCAAGAAGACGGAGATACGCAACGCCAAGATAGCCATGGCCGAGGTCAATAAAAACCTGATACGCACCTACGGCGATAATTACATCCACGTTTCAGAAATCGATTATTTCGTGGAGCATACGCCGTCGGGTAAGCAGCCGGGCAGCACCGACCTGCTGGGCAGGAAAAACGTGGAGGCCGGCGATGCCGAGAAAGCCATCGCCGGATACGTATCCGAACTCGTCCGGGACGGCGATACGCTACAGGTGGGCGTCGGTTCTACCAGCGAATGGTGCTGCACCCTGGGAACATTTGAGAACAAGGTCGACCTGGGCTGGCACTCCGAGACGACGCCGCGGGGCATCATCCCGTTAATACGAAACGGCGTCATTACCGGCAAACACAAGACCCTGAATCCCAACAAAGCCGTAGCCACCGCCTGCGGTGGAGGCTCTAAAGAAGATATGGACTACGTCAACATGAACCCGGCTTTCGAGCTCTACAGCGCCGAGTACTGCCTGGACGTGCGGGTAATCGCCCAGCACGACAACATGGTGGCTATCAACAGCGCCGTCAGCGTCGATTTTGCCGGTCAGATTGCCGCGGAGTCCATCGGCCCGCGCGTCATCAGTGGTGCCGGAGGGCAGACATCCTTTGCTATCGGCTCCTTCCTATCAAAAGGCGGCCGCAGCATCACGGTGATGACATCTACCGCCGGCAGCGGCGATAAGAGGCTATCGCGTATCACACCCTTGCTGGCGGAAGGGACGATTGTTACCGTACCGCGTACCATCAGCGATTACGTCATTACCGAGTACGGCATCGCCCACCTCAAGGGCAAGACGCAGCGGCAGAGAGCCGAGGACCTCATCGCCATCGCCCACCCCGGCTTCCGCACCGAACTCAAGAAGGAAGCCCGGAAGCTGTACTGGCCTTAGGCCATTAAGAAGATAATATAAATGAGGAGTTTAAGAGGGGCGTAAGCCCCTCTTCTCTTTCTTCGCCCTCTCCTGCTGAAAGCCTCGCCAGGAGAAGGGGATTAAGGGGGTGAGTTATAAAATCTTCCCTCATCTCTGTATGTAAATCTTGAAAATACACCCCTTTGTTGTTACAATAAAGAGTTGTCACCTGTGCCGAGGTGGCGGAATGGCAGACGCGCTACGTTCAGGGCGTAGTGTCCGTAAGGGCGTGGGAGTTCAACTCTCCCCCTCGGCACCAAGAACAAGATGCGCTTGTAGCTCAGTTGGATTAGAGCGCAGCCCTGCGGAGGCTGAGGCCGTGGGTTCGAGCCCCGCCAAGCGCGCCATCCGGGCGGTTAGCTCAGTTGGTTAGAGCACCTGCTTTACACGCAGGGGGTCAGAGGTTCGAGTCCTCTACCGCCCACCATTAAGACAGGAGGTAACAGAAGCGAAAATGGGTAAATATGATGAGTATATCTGCACGACACTCCAGAAAAGGCACATGCTGCCCGGCCCCTCCCCGGAAGAAAGGGATAAGCTCGCGGCTGAAGGCAAACGCATCAGCATGGAGCATGTCCTCTGGATTGACGACGAGGTTATCCCGGGCGGCTACTATGGCGAGTCCACCTGGATATGGCCCCCCACCTACCCCAACCAGATATCCTGGGAGGAACTGATGAAGCGGGGATTACAGACCCCCACGATGTTCCCTCATGTTCACGACTTCCCGGAACTGCTCTCCTGGTGGGGCACCGACCCTGACCACCCGGAGGACACCAGCGCCATGGGTATGCTGATGGATGACGAAGAAATACCCCTGGATAGAAGCTGGGTCGCCTATATCCCGGCCAATATGCCGCACATGCCCACCCGGGGCGCCGGCGGTAAAATCACGAGTAAGCCCGTTTGCCACTGGACCTCCGGGCCGGGCGGAGTGTACACGAGAGAAAAAGACGAGAAGACGTCCGGGTCAACCAGTGAGCTAAAAGAGATGCCCAAAATTAAGAAAACGGGTCCGTTTAAATACGCAAAATACATGGTCTATGGCAATGAACCCCACGGAAAGATGCCGGATTACATGCACGAGACCGACCCTCAATATACCCGCCCCATGGCATATATCGACCAAGTTGTCATTCCCGATGCCGAGTTCGGCTGTGATACGAGATGGCTCCTGCCGGGCGACAAGTCAAAAGCGGGGCAGCTGATGATGAACGCGCATAACGAGCCCCACGGCACGTCTATCGTTTTCAACGCCATGAACTACGAAGACATCACCGACCTGTGCGCTGAAGTCGAGTTATGGATTGGCGGCGAGAAGCACATTATCAATAAAAGCTTCGGAGCTTATATCCCGCCCGACGTAGAGCAGGGCCCGATGATAATCCGCAATATCACCAAACAGACATTTTTCATGATTTCCTACCCCATCGGCGAAGGTATCGAGAAATACCGCGGTAGATAATATATCGATATCATCGAACGTAATCTAAACAGACACCCGGTCTAAAATCACCGGGCATATCCTTTTTACTAACGAAAGGAACGGCTATGTTCGAATACACAGAAGGCTATATCAAGGTCAACGATATAAACATCCACTATTACCGTACGGGTGGCGGGAAGCCGCCGTTCGTGCTTCTCCACGGGGCGACGGATAACGGCCTGTGCTGGACGCCGGTAGCCGAACTACTCGCTGAAGAGTATGACGTTATTATGCCCGACGCGCAGGGACACGGACTTTCGGACAGGCTCGACAAGGATTTCACCAACACACGCCACGTCGACCAGATAGTCTCACTCATTCAGCAACTGAATCTCGATAAACCTATCATCATGGGACATTCTATGGGGGCTGACACGGCGGTGAGTGTTGCCGTCGAATATCATTCTCTACCGAAAGCCGTAATTCTTGAAGACCCACCCTGGGGGGCGCCGGAACCACCTGAATCAGAAATCGACGAGGAAGCAAAAAAACAAGTGCAAGCCTTCAGGGATTTTTTAACCGGACTCGGCAAACGCACTCTGGATGAAATTATAGAAGAAAGCCGAAAGCATGACCCTCTCTGGTCGGAAGATGAAAGACTCGCCTGGGCGAAAGCTAAGCAACAATTCGACCCTTCCCTGTTTTCGAAGCCGATTATTAACCAGCGCTCCTATGAAGAGCTGGTGCCTGAAATCATATGCCCCACCCTGCTCATTATCGCCGAAAACGGCATAACGACGTCTGAAGTAGCCGAAAATGCCGCCAGACTGTGGAAATCAAAGCAGCCTTTCCAGTGGTTTCAAATAAAAGGCGCCAGCCATAATATCCGCCGTGACCAGTTCCAGGCTTATTGCGGTAAACTATTCTGCTTCCTGCAGGCTCTCCCGGATTGACAGAATCATCCTGCCACTCACTGCCCTTAATATTTTCCAAGTTCAGCCAGACAGTCCACAATCCTGGGTATCGCGTAACTGGTGGCATGAGGCGGGGCATTACAGCAGGTCTTGACGATTAACCTGCCGCCGCAATATTCATCGGCGGTTTGTTTGATGATTTTCGCCAATCCGGGATAGGCGTTTTCGGTCAGGGCGGCGGTGCCGTAGCTATCCTGGTGAGTATCCATGCCGCACAGCCAGAAGATTAGCTCCGGCTTGAATTCTTTAATCCTTCCCGGGACCTCTCTTACAACATTACCGATTTCTTCTTCATCGGAAGAGCCGTGAGGAAAACAGAATTTCGTCTTGCTTTCCATCCTGTCGTCGGCGTTATAAATCCCGGAGAAAGCATCGCAGAAGCAGATATGCAAAACATCCTCGTCGTTTTGATAGAGGTCTCTGACGCCGTCGGCATGATGGGTATCGGTATCCACGATGGCAAACCTCTTGCCCAGTGATTTTGCCCGGGCGTGGGGAATCCCGAGACCGATGACGCTGAAATAGCACCCGCCCCAGGCGCTGTCGCGGTGAGCATGGTGACCGCCCACCCCGGCAATTACCAGGGCATTATCTATTTCTCCTGTTAATACTTTTTCGGTCGCCCCTATCATACCCCCGACCGAATAAAGAGAGACCCTCCACCATTGAGTTTGCTTGACATGGTCTATCCATTCCCGACTGTGTAGTCTGGCAATCTGCTCTTCCGTGGCTGGCTCCGATTCAAACCAGGTCACATTCGGCTGAGAGAAAAGCCCCTCTTTTCTTATGCTCTGAAATCCTGCTTCCACCCCCATCGCCAGACTGCTGTAAGCCTCTTTTCCGCAAACATCGTGATAAAACACCCCGGTTCTTTTCATCTTAAGACCTCCTCACAAACTGAGACAATTACCTGTAAATTTTACACAGAGTTCCCCTGGTCCTTACCGAGCCGCAGATTGGCTCTCTGGGCGGGTCGCCTGATAAAACCACGTTAACATTAGAGTCGAAGCAGCCGTGTTCCGGGGCCGGCTTTTCCGGGAACCACCATCCGTGCGGCGCGTGGACGACTTTGGGATGAACGTCGGCGGTGAGCTTCGCCTTGAGCCTGACTCTTTCTCCCCTGACCTGCGGAGTCTCCAGCCATACCCGGTCACCTTCTCTAATACCGGCTTCCCTGGCCGTATCCGGATGTATCTCGATAAGCGGTTCCGGCATCAGCTTCCTTAATCCGGGTATCTGGCGTCCCTCCGCATTGAAGTGGGATATGCTTCTGCCTCCCGTAATCAGAATCAGGGGGTATTCGGGCAGTAGTTCCGGGGTGCTGACCGGGCTTTCCGGCGGCTCGTGGAAAGTGGGCAGGGGGTCGTATCCATGCTCTTTCAGTCTGGTCGAGTACAGTTCCACCTTGCCGGTCGGCGTTTTAAACCCCTTCTTTAAGTATTTCCGGTACTTCATAGGCTCGATGATATAGCCCTTTTCCTGCATGTCTCGGAAAGTCATGCCCATGTCTTTGACCATGGCGCTATTCAGTTCGTCAACATCACGCCAGGGCATGGGTACCCTGTCCTGCCAGTCTATTCTCTTCCCCAGCTCGATGAGCATTTTTCTATCGTCCCAGCACTCATGAAGAGGTTCGACGGCCTTCTGCCCGGCGGCGATGTAATTGGTGTACATGAGATTGGGGAAATCGCCCATATCGTCCTTCTCAAGCCAGGTCGACGCGGGAAGGACGAAATCAGCCAGCTCGGCGGTGGGCTGCATGAAAAAATCGGAAACAACGAGCAGCTCGAGATTTTTCAGCGCCCGCCACATCCTCTTGCTGTTTTGCATGTTCACCACGGGGTTTCCCGTCGTGCAATAAATAGCCTTGAGTGGATATGGTTTGCCTTCAAGCATGGCATCGACCGCCAGGGCGCAGTGCACGAACCCCTGTGCAAGGGGGAATTCCTTTTCGCCGATGCGTTTCTCCCTGACAGCACTATCGAAATTTAACTTATTGCACGGATTGGAAAACCCCTCCGGCAGCAACTGGCACAGGTTCCCGCCTTTGATGTCGAAGTTTCCGGTAAGCGCGATTAATATGGCAAGAGCGCGGTCGGTCTGGGTGGAATTGATATTATGTTCGA
>Ga0307430_1002422_pt1 | contig 12429 bp, 12 predicted proteins | sample SalMarWE160130MG_FD_202159 | JGI IMG/M metagenome (GOLD analysis project Ga0307430, IMG submission 202159) | Salt marsh sediment microbial communities from the Plum Island Ecosystem LTER, Massachusetts, United States - WE1603-130 | ecosystem: Environmental > Aquatic > Marine > Intertidal zone >... | reverse complement strand
TGCAGAAGCTTAAAGTAATTCAGCGCGATGTGATGGTGTTTTTCCCATGCCTCAGCCATTTTCTCTTGGTTATCATCTTTGCCCTGTAAAATTCCAACATTGAAAACGAAAAAGACATTGTTGCTCGACTCTTCCAGAGCGTCCCAGGCATTGTTCAGTCTGCTAAGCATGATTCTCACCGGGTCGGGTGGCTCGCCGGATGAATACTTGTCATTAATTCCCATAGTACCGGGAGTGAAAAAAGGTACGCGATTGTTGTCTGGTGATGCGGAATCCTGACAGCCCAAAGGCCCGGGTGATTCGGTCTGTACAAGGGGGAAGTGGATGTGATATCGGTTACTTATCATAGTTCAATCCTTTCTGAAAAATCTGCCCAAAATTTCGTTTCCACCTTGGTCGTATCTCAAAAGCTTGGCCCTCCAGTGGGCTATTGTATACGACAGGACTACAAGATTAGTATAGCCCTTCCGTCCGGGCAGGTCAAGGTTTATATGTGGCACAAACGATGTGTCTGGCCGCTTTTGAGTCAGTGGATGGTTGCCCGCGAACTTGCTACGGAGTTGACGTATCGGAGCCACCCACGAGACTTAAAAATCCAGCCTGCATAAGCTTATGAACAGTGGTCAAATAGGCGGATCTTACCGTTTCCGGATCGGTCTGCATTCGAGAAGCCACTGCCGCGATAAGCTCGTGTAACGTCCTCTTGCCATCCAACAGCCGATCCAGGTCAAATGCCGTTGCACTGCCGGTTTCTGCCATAACGGATTTCCTTGTCCTGTCTATCTCTAAATTCGTTTGATTATTTATTGCTGATACCGGTTGGTATCTTACAGGATTTGAGATTTGGCGGCAACTTATATATACACGCCTGGCGCACTGAATGGTGCCCCCAATCAGGAAAGGTCCGGATTGTATAACGGGCTAACTCTTGAAGATATTCTTTGGGAAATCCTCGCTGGGGCGGGTCACCAATGAGTATCAGACGAACCTCTGAGGCCCAGTCGAAGAGCCAGTGGGTATTGTTCTCTAATCCGAGGTAGAAAACATCCCCAGCCAGTAAGACTTCGCATTCTTTTTGTTGGTTACTCTCGGTCATACTCGCCTGTATGGCCGTGATTACAACATCGTTTAAAGAGGCATTGATTTTGACTGCCTGTATCGCAATGGGATCTATATCTGTTGCAATTACCTTGGCGGCACCGGCTTTGGCGGCGGCAATCGCGGCTATGCCGGAACCAGAGCCGAAGTCGAGAACTTTCTTTCCCTTTACAATTTTCGTATTATCGAGGACAAACCGTGCTAAGGCCTGTCCGCTTGCCCACGCAAACGCCCAGTAAGGTCTGGGCCCTTCCCAGTCAAAAATATGAGGTGCTCCCCGCCAGAGGGGTGCGGTCTTTTTTAAGGGAGCGTCTTCTTTTAGAAATCAAAGTTTTAATTCAGGGCATAACGGTGGCGAGCCGACAAAATTGTTGGCTTTGACAAATGACGCGTATCCCGATTTCCTTGTGGTTTTCATTTCTTATTTGTTTTGAATTTCCCGGCATTTATTGGACCGGGAAGACGACACTTAGAGGGGCACGCGCGGGGCCTGTATCGGCCTGTGCCGCCTGTCAATATAAATGGGCGACTGTCTTTTTTTCCCTGATATTGATAACGAGTGGGGTACACACCAAGGCCAAGTCTCCACCATAACAAAAGTATAGTGTTTTGTATCCAACCGCTGTAGTTAGTCCTCTCATCATAGAGTCATTACCGAAGCGGATGAATGTATGTTGATCTGTGTTTGTCCCTTGGTAAATTGTACATAAAGCCTTCCTTTTTCCTGACGGCGTTTTCCGGTAAGATAGCTAACCGGCAGCTTAGCGGGTGGTTTGCGTATGATTTTAATGCCGAAGGAGTGCCAACCTTTGCCGTCCCGGCCGTCGCGGGATTTCTTGAGGAATTGCTCAAACTTGGCCTTTAATTTGTTCACATCACATGCCACAGGTCTTAATTCGGGATGCAGTTTTTCACCCACTCGCTTTATCATTGCCTGCCTCGCATCTTCGGCTGAAACATACCCTTCTAACGTTGTTCCGTTTAGTTCGCGGAACCGATCGTCAACCGCTTTGAGGCATATTTTGTAAGCGTGAATGAAATCATTGCAGTGCTCGCGCTCAGCGTCCCGGTTCGTTGGTGCAAGCTCATTGGGCATGACAAAATAAACTCTTATCTGTTTCGCATTTTTCCAAGTTCTTAAGTAATTCGCGGGGTTGGCCAGACCCCTTCCCGCTTCCACGTCTCCCATGGCGTCTTGCAATCCTTGTTGATAGTCCGCGTGGTCGAATGTAAAGTTGGTTTCGTAAATTCCTGAAGTCAGATACACTGCTGTGTTCGAACCTTGCGTTGCCTGCCGGGTGTGCATAAGCTTTACCCTGTATTTTGCTGCTGTTCGGACGCCCGGACGATGTGCTGCCAACAATGGACCTGAGTGAGCAGAAGGGCTGATCTGACAGGTTGGTACAACATAGCCCGTCGGTGGATTCACGTTGCCCGAGGCGATGTCGTCGCATGTAGCCGGAATTTTTCCCTGTGAAGTGTAAACCTGACTGAGATTTGCCGCAACAGGATTCGTTGTTAGTGCCATTGCTATTTCCCCAATAACTTGATTTTATGCCGAGTTAAATGACGGTAAAACCAACATTTTGATTAGGCACGCGGCAAAGTCAAGATGAATTTTGCATAATCTGCATTTTTTTAGGGGGGCGCATTTGCTCAGGCGCGGCCCGCCTGGATTGGCCGCGAGGCGGATTCGCTACTGCATCCCAGGAAAACTCAACAAAACAGCCTCTTCACACCCCCTGTCCTATTCAATTAACGCTGAAAACGCTACTTTATTTGGGAAATCCGGGTTAGTATGTAGGACTCCGACTTTTGTCCTTCTCTAATCCATTATCGAGTGCGATTTGATGATTTGCCATACGGCAGGGTCTGAAATACCCTCTCCCCGTAAAACCCTTCGAATTTCCTCGGCATTTATGCCGAGAGCGTCAGAAACGCCTTCTTCGTCCAAACCTATTGCTCTGGCTCCCTCCATCGCCGATTCCACGACCTTGTGTTGCTCATCGGGAGATTGAAATGCACCGACGCCATTCCGGCACTGAAGGCAAAGGTGGAGTTGGTAATACTGACGACCATTGCAACTGGTTATTAGGGTTTTTGTGCTGGCCGAACACCACATTTTTGGCACAGCATCTTTGTAATCTGAGCTTATCCCGGCATAATTGAACTGAATGTTTCTGTTAACAAAACATCAAATCATACCCTTATAAATTACCAAAACAATGCTGAAAATTCTATTTTATTTGTGAATTCTTTGACGCAATGTGACGATTTATAACGGAGATATTATGACTAAATTATATCTTTCTAATGATGCCGTAAAATACCGTTTAGCAGAAAGTTATATATTTTTTTGGAAAAAAGAAAAAAAGTTTGACACTCTATCTCAAGCGTAGTAAAATCTCAAATTGGCTATAAAAAATAGTTTTGAGTTTTGAATTTTCAGTTTTTAGTTGACTCAAAACTAAGAACTCAAAACTAAGAACTCAAAACTAAATTGAGTGTGCCATGAATGAATCTGACATCCAAAACTTGCTTTCTGAAGTGAGCGCCGAGGCCCCTTGCGGAGAAGACCTTTCCTATGACGCCTCTTTCCTGGCTCTCGAAGACATGCTGCGAACCAAGGCCGCCGGCGGGGTCGTAGCGGGTGTGGAGGAAGCCGAGGAAGAGCCAAACTGGCGGGAGGTTCGCGAAAAAAGTTCCGAGCTGCTAAAACGCTCGAAAGACCTTTGGGTTGCAATGTACCTTACTATCTCCCTTCTAAAGCTGGAGGGGATCCACGGTCTGCGTGATGGCTTGGCTCTGCTCCGCGGATTGCTGGAACGTTTCTGGGACCATCTTTACCCTCAACTTGACCCGGAGGATAATAACGACCCTCTTGAGCGAATCAATATTTTACAATCGTTGTCCCCAACTTCGGTCAGTGCACAGGACCCTATGAAATTCAAGCAACGGCTGGCAGAAGTGCCTTTGTGTAATTCAGTTCAGATGGGCAGGTTTAGCCTTAGAGACATCCAGATTGCAAAAGGAGAGATTGCGCTTTCAGATGACCAGAGAGCAAAAGCTCCTGATATGTCGGTAATTGATGCGGCATTTCAGGATACCTCAACAGATGAGCTCCAGGCAACATCCCAAGCCACTCAAGAGGCTATTGAACATATCGCCGCTATAATGAGTGTATTCTCTGAACGCGCTTCAGAAGGCCAGACTCCGGACGTTAGTGGCTTCCGGGGAGTTCTTGGAAATATCCACAAACGTGTTCAGGAATATCTGGCGAAGCGGGGGCACGGTATAGCTGTCGATGAGGGTGCTGCAGCAACCGGTAGTGTAAAAGAGAAAGGCGCAATATCACTTTCGGGTGAGATCCAATCTGCCCAAGAAGCCCTTTTGGCTCTCGATAAAGTCTGCCAGTATTTCGATCGTCACGAACCCTCCAGTCCGGTTCCCCTACTTCTACGCAGAGCGCAAAGATTAGTCTCGAAAAACTTTTTGGAAGTCGTTAAGGATTTTTGTCCGGATGGCATGAGCCAAGTTGAAATGATCGGTGGAGTTAGCAGTAGCGATTCCAGTACTGATTAGTCGGATTAGTAACCCGTATTCTGCAGGTTTAAGATTGCCGACGGTTTCGGCACTAAGTATTTCTTGTTGAGAAAGGAGTAAGCATGGCGAAAAAGAAGAGTAGTCAAAAGTTCATAGCTCGTAACCGAGCCCCGCGTGTGCAGATAGAGTATGATTTAGAGCTGTATGGTGCAGAGAAAAAAATCAATTTACCTTTTGTCATGGGTGTGATGTCTGACTTGTCTGGTAAGCCGGCTGAAGGCTTATCCTCTGTTGCAGACCGCAAGTTTCTTGAGATTGATGTCGATAATTTCGACGAACGACTCAAGGCGATGAAACCCAGAGTTGCTTTTCAAGTACCAAACACACTTACCGGCGAAGGCAATCTGAGCGTCGACCTCAGCTTTGAGAGTATGGATGATTTCTCCCCAGTGGCGGTGGCGCGTAAGGTTGACGCTTTAAACAAGCTGTTGAAGGCCCGGACGGAATTGTCAAACCTCTTGTCGTACATGGATGGTAAAAGTGGTGCCGAAGAGCTGATGGCAAAGGTCCTTAAAGACAAGGCCTTGCTAAGTGCCCTGACTTCTGCACCAAAACAGGAAGCTGAACCTACTGACACTTCTAAGGAGGAACAGTCCGATGGCTAAAGAGAAAGAAAAAGAAGAAGCACAGGCCCCCGAGGCTGTAGCAATAGAACCAAGTGAGTTCGACTTACTCCTTAAGAAAGAGTTTAAGCCGAAGTCCGACCGCGCAAGAGAGGCTATCAATTCGGCAGTGCGAACCTTAGCTGAACAAGCCCTGTCAGAAACAGCGCTCATTTCCGAAGATGCGGTCAGCTCAATCGAAGCGATTATTGCTGAGATAGATATGAAGTTATCTGAGCAGATTAATTTAATCATGCATCACGAGGACTTTCAAGCACTTGAGGGTAGCTGGCGAGGCATGCATCATCTCGTAAATAACACAGAAACGGATGAAACGCTGAAGATACGTGTTCTGAACCTTCCCAAGAAAGATTTGGCAAAAACCATTAAGAAGTACAAAGGTACAGCCTGGGACCAAAGTCCGCTTTTCAAAAAGCTATACGAAGAAGAATTCGGTTCACCAGGCGGCGAACCGTACGGCTGTCTCATTGGTGACTATTATTTTGACAATAGTCCACCGGACGTTGAAATCCTTAATGGGATGGCCCAGATTGCCGCTGCGGCCCATGCACCGCTTATAAGCGCGGCCGCTCCTACCTTGATGAATATGGATTCCTGGCGGGAGCTTAGCAACCCTCGCGATCTGACGAAAATTTTCCAAACGGCGGAATATGCCCCATGGCGGTCCCTGCGTGAGTCTGAAGATTCAAGGTATATCGGTTTAACAATGCCGCGATTTCTCGGCAGGATACCTTACGGTTCCAAAACGAATCCTCTCGAAGACTTTGATTTTGAAGAGGAGACAGCCGGAGGCGAGCACTCAAAATATCTTTGGACAAACTCAGCCTACGCAATGGGCGTGAATATTAACCGGTCTTTTAAGCAGTTTGGGTGGTGTGCAACTATCCGCGGAGTTGAGAGCGGCGGGATAGTCGAAGGGCTTCCCTGCCATACTTTCCCCACCGATGATGGTGGGGTGGATATGAAGTGCCCAACCGAGATTGGTATCACCGACAGACGGGAAGCGGAATTAGCGAAGAACGGCCTGATGCCGTTATCACACTGGAAGAACGAAGATTATGCGGCATTCATTGGGGCCCAGTCGCTGCAAAAGCCGGCCGAATATGATGACCCTGACGCAACGGCAAATGCAAACCTTGCGGCAAGATTGCCGTATCTGTTTGCGACTTGCAGGTTTGCACATTATCTCAAGTGCATCGTGCGGGATAAAATCGGGTCTTTTAAAGAGCGCGAGGACATGGCGAGCTGGCTTAACAGGTGGATCACGCAGTATGTTACCAGCGACCCACATGCATCTGAAGAGGTCAAGTCGAGGTATCCTCTTGCAGCGGCAGAAGTTGTAGTCGAGGATGTAGAAGGAGATCCCGGTTATTACTCTGCGAAATTCTACTTGAGACCTCACTACCAGCTTGAAGGATTATCTGTTTCGCTGCGGTTGGTATCCAAGCTGCCCTCAGCCAAGGGCGGTGGATAATAGGTGAAGGAAGGTAGCACATCGATCGCGGCCGCCATGCGGGTGCATTGCGTGGTACGATTGCCTCAGCCGAGAGGGCCGCGACGAGCTGGATAGAATTGGAGCGTTTGAAAGAGAGCGAGACAGGGCTCTGGCCGCGGCGCGGCGCCGTCGTGGAGCGGTATCCCGTCCGTTCGACAGGATATTGAGTGGATTGCGCCGGACCACGAAGCTTAATTAGGAAAGGAAGTACAGATGGCAGCTTACATAAAATTCGACGGTGTTGACGGTGAGGCGAAGGACAAGGACCACGACAAATGGAGTGATCTTTTGAGCTTTTCTCAGGGGATGACTCAGCCCGGCGGCGGTGCGACCGGCGCGACCCGTCGACGTGGTGACGTTATTGTCGAAGACATTCAAGCCGTCAAGGAGCTTGACAAGTCAAGTCCCAAGATCGCTGAGGCAGTATGTCAAGGAAAAGTTTTCCCGAAGGTCGAGATTCATTTAACCGCCTCGATCGCCAACGCAGGCAGGGTGACTTACTATGTCTATGATCTGAAGAATGTGCTGGTGACTGCCTATAACATCGGCGGCAGTGGTCAAGCGGAAGATGTGCCTACTGAGAATTTTTCACTCAACTTCGAAGAGATCAAGACCACCTACACCGAGTATGACAGCGCTGGCAAGAAGCAGGGTAACGTCGAGTATAGCTGGAAGGTGGAAGAGGCCGAAGCCTGAGGTACGCCCTGCGTCCCCCGGTGTGACGGGGGCGCTGCCGCTGGAAGAAATCAGTTTCAACTACGGCAAGATAGAATGGACTTACACTCTGATGGACCACGAGACCGGCAAGCCGCTAAGCGACGTCAAAGCTTATTGGGACTTGTTCACCAATCAGGGCGGCTGATGCTGCTGTATCGAAGGCTTGGTGACCGCTTGTTGCCTCGCCTTCGTGTGCAGTGCCAAAAGATTTGCGTTCTGTCCGGCCACGGAGGTAATTACCATGCAAGCAGAAGAATTATTGCAAGCTGGCCAGCTTACTGAGGCGCTTGCTGTTCTGGAAGATCAGATACGCTCCGATCCTTCCAATGCCAAGCTTCGGGTTTTCCTTTTCCAGTTGTTATCTGTTCTGGGAGATTGGGAGCGAGCTTTGACCCAGCTAAACGTGGCTGCGGAACTCGACCCCATGAATTTGCTCATGGCTCAGGTATGCCGAGCGGCGCTCAATTGTGAGGCTTTGAGGGCTGAGATATTTGCCGGCAAACGCTCTCCGCTCGTTTTCGGCGAGCCGGCTGAGTGGATTGGTTGGTTGGTTCAGGCCAACCAAATGATTGCGGAAGGTAAATACCAGGCGTCGCAAACACTGCGAGAGAGCGCATTTGACGCAGCAACTGTCGTTCCCGGTTCAATTGATAGTCAGCGTTTTCAGTGGATTTCAGATGCCGATTCCAGGCTTGGTCCATTAATCGAGGCCGTTTTTGACGGCAAATACTACTGGGTGCCTTTTACAGCTATAAAGCGAATCCAAATTGATCCACCAGCCGACCTGCGCGATGTAGTCTGGCTTCCCGCCCACTTCACCTGGGTCAACGGTGGTGAAACAACCGGCCTGATACCAACGCGGTACCCAAACTCGGAATCCAGCGAAGATAGTGCCATTCTCCTCGCTCGCAAGACCGATTGGCTTGAACAACCAGGCGAACTGTACCTTGGTTTGGGACAGCGCATGTTTGCCACCGACCAGGATGAATTCCCGCTGCTTCAGATACGACAAATAGATTTGGATCACCCAGAAACAGACCGACAAGGTGGTGAGACGAATAATGGCTGAACTTACACCAATGGATCGTCTGCAACCATGCCTGCTTGATCGCCTCACCGACGATGAGCCAGAGGTGAGTAAGGAAAGCCGTGACCAACGCGTAGTATCACTACGAAGATACAAAAGGGCAGTACTTCGCGACTTGGAGATGATATTAAATACGAAGAGACACCCATTGCACGACAACATATATGAGTTTAGCGAAGCAGCACGGTCAGTGCTAAACTACGGTATACCCGATGTTTGCGGTGCAACTATCTCAATAATCAATCCGGCTGAGTTTGAATCACAAGTGAAGCAAGCCGTTCTATGTTTTGAGCCGCGAATTTCGCATAAACAACTGTCTGTTCGTATTGTCACTCCACTGGATTCGGCAAACATTCGTACCATCTCGTTCGAAATAGAGGGTGAACTGTGGGCACAACCGTTGCCGGACCACCTTTTCGTTAAGACAGAAGTAGATTTGGAAACCGGTCACCACAAGTTGAAGGGCGAGTCAAGTGGATAGACGGCTGCTGGACATGTACAATCGCGAACTTGCGCATCTTCGCGCAATGGGGGCGGAGTTTGCAAAGGAGTTCCCCAAAATAGCAGGCCGCCTCGGTGGTCTTGATGAGTTTCAGCCGTGTCAGGACCCTTTTGTTGAACGATTGCTGGAGGGTTTTGCTTTTCTTGCTGCGCGAGTGCAACTCAAACTAAATGCAGAGTTTCCCAGGTTTACGCAGTCTTTGCTCGAAACCATCTATCCCCACTATCTGGCACCCACACCGTCTATGTGTATTGTCCAGTTCGAGGCAGACTTGGATGAAGGTGGATTAGCTGACGGCTTTTTAATTCCCCGTGGTTCTTCGCTTTGCAGTATTCTGGGCAAAACGGATCAAACCAGATGCGAATACCACACCGCACATGACGTGACCCTCTGGCCCATTAAGGTGAGCGAGGCAAATTACTGTACACGTGAGCTGGCCTCACTTGAAGTCCCCAACCTACCTGATGTCAAAGCCGGAATTAAGATTCGAATCCAATCCACTGCGGGGCTTAGCTTTAGTGAGTTGAAACTGGACTCCTTGACCTTACATCTTATGGGTGTCGGTGAGATTCCAATGCATTTGTACGAACAATTTTTCGCAAAAGCAGTTGCAGTTGTGGTCCAACCGGCGACCAAGCCCATAAAATGGCAAAAGGTCCTTGATGCTTCTTGTGTCCGGCGTGTGGGTTTTGAAAGTAAACAGAAACTACTGCCTTATGATGCGCCATCCTTTCAGGGATATCGCCTTTTGCACGAGTACTTTGCATTTCCCCAACGATTTATGTTTATCGAACTTACTGATTTGGGTGCCGCAATCCGACGCTGTGATCAAAATCAATTGGATATCATTATCTTGTTCCGAGAGTCGAATATTGAACTTGAGGGAACGGTCAATGCTGATAATTTCGGATTATTTTGTTCGCCTGCAGGAAACCTGTTTGAAAAACGGTTGGACCGCATACTCGTATCAGACAAAGTCTTTGAGTTTCATGTTGTTCCCGACCGAACCAGAGCACAGGACTTCGAGGTTTACAAACTTACAAAGGTAATCGGTTATGGTGCCCGGTCAGACGAGCTGCAAGAGTTTCTTCCTTTTTATCTGGCGAAAGATCTGGGAGACAGCGGTACAGGCGGCTATTATGTTACGAACCGAGTTCCAAGGCCACAGTCACAGCATACAAGGTTGCAAGGCCGAAGATCGAGAAGTTATGCAGGCAGCGAAGTTTACATATCTCTTGTTGATTCAACAACCGCACCGTATAGTACCGATGTAAAGCAGTTAGGCGTGGAGGCTTTGTGCACAAACCGTGATTTGCCCCTACATATGCCGATTGGAATAGGCAGGTCCGACTTTACTATGGACAAGACAGCACCTTGCACATCAATTCGCTGCTTTGGCGCTCCAACCTCACCCAAGCCCTCTCACGCCGAAGGGGAAATTGCATGGCGCATTATTAATCACCTGTCGCTAAACTATCTTTCGCTTACCGATACTAATGACCGTGAAGGTGCGTCAGCTCTTCGCGACCTTTTGCGACTATATAGTGACGCCGGTGATTTGCAAACTCGCAAGCAAATTGATGGTGTCAAATCGGTAAGTTGCAAGCCGATCACTCGTAGAATTACAACATCAGGGTCGATCGCGTTTGCGCGCGGGCTGGAGGTAACAGTAACTCTCGAAGAAGCATCATTCGAAGGAAGTGGGGTGTTTCTGCTTGGCGCTGTTCTTGAACAATTCTTCGCCAAATATGTTTCGATTAATTCTTTTACCGAAACTGTAGTGAAAACACTTGAACGTGGAGAGATTATGCGATGGAACATGAGAGACGGGCTGCGTCCAATTCTTTGATGCAAGCATTACTGGATAGACCTTATGATTTCGACTTTTTCCAAGCTGTGCGACGGATCGAGTGTGCACGCCCGGATTTACCGCGGATCGGACATTCACAGCGACCTCAACTTGATCCCGTCAGGTTCTGCCAAAATGTCTCTTTAGCATTTGCGCCCTCAGCCATCGATACCTATTCTGAAGCTACAGACGAACATCCCGGCCGGATGGCCGTTAGCTTTTTTGGGCTTCTCGGCACCAATGGGCCTATGCCTCTGTCCATAACTGAATATGTCCATGACCGATTACACAACCAAAAAGACATAACACTTGCAGCCTTCCTTGATATTTTTCATCATCGAATGATATCTCTTTTCTATCGTGCATGGGCGTGTAACCAGCAAAGTGTGAGCCATGATCGCACAGAAGAGGACCGGTTCGCAGTTTACATCGGGAGTCTATTTGGAATAGGAGAAGATTCATTTCGCAACAGAGATGCTGTCCCTGACGTTGGGAAACTTCACTATTCTGGGCGTCTTGCTTACGAGACCAAGAATGCTGAAGGCTTGCGAGAGATTCTGCAAGACTATTTTGGAATAACCGTAGACATAGAACAGTTTGTTGGACAGTGGATCGATATTCCACAAGAACATTGTTGCCGATTAGGAGAATCTGTAGAAAACGGGAAATTGGGCTCCACATTGATCATAGGGTCCCGTTTTTGGGAGTGCCAGCAAAAGTTCAGGATTAAGTTTGGGCCGATGAATTTTTCTGAATACCAGCGTATGTTACCGGGAGGCGATAGTATTCGCCGGCTATTTGCATGGGTCAAAAATTATATCGGAGATGAATTGAGCTGGGAGCTTCAGTTGATATTAAGTGCTTCAGAGGTTCCAAGTAGTTGTCTGGGTAAAATAGGCCAACTGGGATGGTCAACATGGCTTAGTAGCAAGGAGTTTGAAGAGGATGCGGACGATCTCTTATTGAGAACTTTCGTTGCATAGCATATTTCTGAGTACACGTTGTTCTACTGACTAAAATTTCATTTATGATTACTGTTGACAAAGCAAAAAAGTTGGAAAATAATAGTTTTTATTTTGATGCTGCTATTTTGTTCGAATAGGACTAAAAATCGTGCCCACTAACAAGAAGAAGTTGGAAAATCGCGTTATCGAGACGGCAAATCGGCTTCGTTTGATTCAGGTGGATTTTGCTGACGAGAGCAACGAGACCAGAATTGATTACCTCTGCGAAGAGGTTGAGCGGGCTCTGAAAATGGTCTTACCTGAGGAACGCAGTGTTTTCTTACGAAGGTTGCTGGAAAGATTTCCTACAGGGAATATTGCTGTTCAGCCAATGTTAAAAGAGCAGGAGGGTAAGAGCATTTCTGTAATTGATGAGGCTAAGCTTCAGGACGCCGACTTTCTTGTTCGCAGCCTCTTGGAAATCGTTCCGACACTTCCTGTCGACCAGAAA
>Ga0307430_1002416_pt1 | contig 12456 bp, 10 predicted proteins | sample SalMarWE160130MG_FD_202159 | JGI IMG/M metagenome (GOLD analysis project Ga0307430, IMG submission 202159) | Salt marsh sediment microbial communities from the Plum Island Ecosystem LTER, Massachusetts, United States - WE1603-130 | ecosystem: Environmental > Aquatic > Marine > Intertidal zone >... | reverse complement strand
TATAATAATTAAGATCTTATTCTATATTCAAATATTCAGAATCAAAGTATTCCTGTTTCTTCATAAGCGTCCAGGCTATAATCAGCATCTTAGCGGCCAGCTTTACTCGCATCTTCATCCCGATCCCTTTTTCTTTCTCCCTGCCTCTAAGTTTTTCCGTATAATATCTCATGAAATATATATTTCTACATGAGGCTATCAATGCCGCCTGATACAAAGCATACCTTAGATCCGCCTTCCCGCTTTTTGATAATTTAGGAGTTACATTATCAGATTTATTACCACTTCGGGCGGCGCTGAGATCCATCCCTGCCATTTTCAGGACTTGCCTTCCATTATCAAACCGGTATGGATACCCAATGGCAGCAACAACCTTTGATGATATATCCGGACCAAAACCAGGTATGGAAAGGATGTATTGGTATTCGGGAATATCCAGACATATCTCTTCTATCTTTGTTTCAACATATCTAATGGCTTCTCTGATGTATTTTAAACCTTCAACCATCAGTTTAGCCTCAACATCCAGAGATTCTCCTACAGCACATCCGATTGATTCAATCGATTTTTTCCAAACCGCCCTTAAACGCTCCTGTTGCGGTATCCCACCTCTACCATTAGGGGCTACTCGACGAGCAAACGCATCATACTCTAACCCTGATATTACACATGGATCCAAACACCATCTGACTATCGCCAGTCCTTCTTTCCCGCAGTTCCTGTAATATTTATCCAGTTCAGGAAAATACTGAGCTAAAAGACTATTACGTATACGAACCTTATAGCCATGCTCCTGTTTTTTAAGACGCCTTTTCAATGACAACAGATTCCTAAGATCCCTTATTGGCATTGACGCGTATTCATAAAATAAAAATTTCCCTTGGCTTATCAGATCAGCTATGACCGCTGCATCTTTCGTATCATTTTTATCCCATCGGTTATCCATCATTCTGCGATTATTTTTGACCGCCACTCCTGTCGCTAATACCACATTCCGACAACACTTGATTAAGTGTTCTCCCAAAGGCTTATGATAATTACCGGTAGGCTCAAGTCCAAAAACAACCTTATCAAGGCTATGTTGAACCTTTAAGCTATCTGCATGACTCAATAGCTTTTCAAACCCCTTAATACTGTTTTCAAAGATCATCCGCCTTAATAGCGTCTTACCTGTGGCAGCCCCAAAAAATGCATAGTGCTTTTCTTTTGCCACATCGATCCCGACGATCATATATTCTTTCGATCCTCGTATCTCTTTTCTGATTTGACGAAACTGTTCCAACCTGATATTATCTACGTTATTCATTTGGGACCTCCTGTTTAAGTTAGTTGATTGTGGTAATCTTCTTTTACTTAACAGGAGGTTTCTTTTTTGGATAGCTATTAAATAATTTTTTTGTATGTTATATGGGGGACTATAACCCCTTGATCTTTCAATATATAACGTTCTTCACATTTGATTCCTGAGGGGAGATCACATGGAAAACAGCTCCACTACATCGCATGAGACGGGATTACATGCTGTGAAAAGGGGGACGCTGTTAGGTTATTAAGCTTTTGAGGAGTGATAGGGGACGTCCATGAAATTATGACTTCAGGTGTATGGTATGTTAAAGTAAAGTGGGATACTCTTCAGTATTTCAGTAATTTAAGAGGCAGAATACAAGCACCCACTAAAGGGTTAATCAAGAATTTAAAGGAGGATTTTCCTATGGAAAACAAATACACTCGACGTGAAGCATTGGGATTGGTAGGAGCTGGTGCTGCAGTTTTAAGTACATACAGCCTCGCAAATTCTGCAACTCAAAACGAAACCACACCTGACCAACAGAAAGAACATCCTATGACGCCTTTAATGAAATTCAACAGCTACGGTGAGGATCTCGAGAAACACCTGATACTTCGGACATCTCCCATTGCCGTCAAGATGCTGGAAAGTGAATCCGATATTCCTGAAGGAGCGCTCAGGCCAAAGAGAGATAAAAATTATCATTTAGCGCAGTGCCAGGCTTTTTCTCTGTCAAGGTATCAGGGGAAGACTGTCGCCATGTTAAAAGAGGATAACTGGTGTTGGGGTCCGTTGTTCGCCTATGGATTAATAAGACAAGAAGTCGCGGATAATTATCAGGAACTTCAAAATGATCTGAAAAATATTCCTATGCTGGAGTATGGGAAATATATCGGTGTATTATCCGCTCCTTTGAAATCAGCGAAATTTGAACCGGATCTGATAATGATATACTCCAATACGGGGCAGTTGAGACATATGCTTCATGTCTTGAGCTTTATCGGTGAAGGATTCATTGAGACGCCAATCTATCCTGTCGCTTCCTGCGCACTCGCTGTTGTTCCCGCGCTATCCGGTCAACCATGTGTTACCCTGCCGGATCCGGGCGAGATTGGCAGAGCTAACGTTGGAGAAGATGAGATCATTTTCTCTTTACCCAGTAAGAACATGGCGAATCTTGTCTCTCAGATAAAATCATTTGATGAAAGGAAAATGGGTTACCGCGATCACGCGTTCCTGGAAACTCGATCTGACTTCCCAAGACCGGATTTCTATAAACGCCTGTATCGAGAAGTTGGCCTTGATGGGAACGATACGCCAACTTGGCCGGAATAATAAAAACATAGGGGTCCCCCGAATACTTCCTCGGGATCCAAGACCCGCTTCAAAGTCCGGGATCTTCGACAGGTCTTCACTCTTGACAGTTTGATAATAAAGGAGTCCTCAGAATGATTCATCAGGATCCAAAACCAGCTTCATAGTCCGAGATCTTCGAAAAGTCTGCCATTGACTGTTGTTCCTGATGTTCATGGATAAGGGGGACGGGCATAAACATATAACTAAATCGGTAATATCAGTAAATAAAGGACGTTCGTGCAGAACGTGCTTTGATCTTCTGCCCCTCAGATTTCCAATCAGACTCGAACCTCAGAATGGGATATTACAATGAGAGAAATCATAATTTCACAAGAACCAATTGAGCTTTATAAACTCTTGAAGTTCGAAAATATGGTCGCCAGCGGCGGTGAAGCAAAATATGTTATCTCTAAAGGTCAAGTTATAGTAAATGGGAAGGTCGAAACCAGAAAGCGCAAAAAGATCTTTTCAGGCGACATCATAGAATTTGGGAAAGATAACATTCGAATAAAAGCCAAATATGGTTTTGGGGACGTTCTTTACTTTATTAACTTGAGTTGTCTTAGCACTGTTCTTCCACCGCCAGAACTACTTTCTCATTCGCATAACGCCTTACACAATGATAAGTTATCAAAGTAAAGAACTTCCCTAAAGCCAAAAGTTGAAAACTTGAGGTCATCCCGCTTCGTTATATTACTTTTTTCCAGCATCCCCATTTATAACAAACCGGGGCCTATAAGCAAGAGGCTTTGATGAAAGGAGATTACGTAATGGAGGACATGAAAAAATCGCCATTTACAAAAGTGACGCAGATAGGGATAGTTGTCAGGGATATGGATAAGACTGTCGAACGCTTGACTTCCCTTGGCATGGGGCCTTTTGAAGAGATGACCCTACCGCCCGATCGAGAGGAATGGTTTCGCGATAAGCGCATGTATGCTGATTTCAAAATATGTTTTGCGATGATTGGAGACATACAAATTGAGCTGATTCAGCCTTTGGATGGAGAATCCCCGCATAAGGAATTCCTTAATACTAAAGGCGAGGGCATTCAACATATCGGCTGTGCTGTCGAGGGCATTCAAGATAAGGTAGACAAACTCACTAAACAAGGAGTAGAAGTATTGCTGAGGGCAAAGTTCCCGGGAGGTGGTGGAGTGGCCTACTGCGACCTCGGTGTCGGCAATATAATTGTCGAGTTGATTGAAGAATCACAGTAAACGGAAAGTATGAAGAGATAGGGGACGTTGTTGACTAGTGTGACAATTCCTGATGAAAAACCTGATTGACTATCATTAGGTTAGAGACTTTTGATCAAGAGTATTTGTAAAAGACTGTGTTGATATTAGCTAGTCACGCTAGTCAACAACGTCCCCAAAAACAAGGAGGGGCCTATCCAATGAAAAAGACCGGCATATGGATTTCAACAGTAACGATTTTTGTAATTCTTTTTTTCGCATGCCAGCCTGTTAATTCCGATTTGGATGCATCGGATGTCACACTGCATGTTCTTAATCCACGCGGGGAAATTACTCTCCCGCCTCTTTCCCCACCCAGTACGAGGATTCCCGATCTGAAAGGGAAAAAGATCGGCCTTTATTGGAACGAAAAGCCCGGTGGGAATCACTTCTGGAACGGTGTTGAGCAGCTGTTGAAAGAAAAACTGCCGGAAACTGCTATTTTACGCTACTCAGGTGCTTTTGACCTTGGTGATGAGTTGGCAACAAGGATGGCAAAGGAGACGGATGCATTCCTCTACGGCGTAGGAGACTGAGGATCCTGCACATGGGCCGGCGTGTCCGGCTATTACAGGGTGGAAAAACTTGGGAAGCCAGGAGCTTATGTATGCACCGACAACTTTGTTCATGACGCGGAATCCGCGGCAGAAGACGTTGGCATGCCGAGAGCACGCATCGTAACGGTAAAGGCCGAGGATTATTACAGGCTCAGGGGCACCGATGCGGAAATCATGCCTGTTGTAAAAGCGGTCATTGATGAACTCATCGATGGACTGAAACGCCCTTTGACAGAGAAGGAAGCAAGCACCGTACCCGAAAAGGAAGACCTTGGACCTATCACTGTTTCTGCTGAGACATATGCGCTTGCCATCGAAAAATTCAACGACATCTATCTGGAGCGACAATGGGGAGATGGCTTGACACTATTACCTCCGACCAAGGAGGCGGTCCAGGCCATGCTTAAGGGCACGAATCGTTCTCCGGATGAGATCATCGGTACGGTAGCTCCCAAGAACGGGGTTGCCACCATTAAAAAGATCGCCATCAACGCGGTTATGGCCGGAGCAAAGCCGGAGTACCTGCCGGTGATCATTGCTGCAATGGAAGGTATTACGGATCCCGATTATGATGACCTTCATGTAATGACCTCAACCGGTTCTTTCAACTTCGCCATAATGGTGACGGGGCCCATCGCAAAGGAACTCAACATCAATTCCGGAATAGGATTCCTGGGCTACGGGTGGCAGGCCAACAGCACCATCGGACGCGCTTTGCGGCTTGCCCTGATAAACATCGGCCGAGTATGGCCCGGTGTAAACGATATGGCTCTCGTCGGCCGTCCATCACAGCAATTCTATGTTTTTGCCGAGAACCAGGAGTTTAGTCCGTGGCCTCCTTTCCATGTTACTCAGGGATTCAAAGCGGAAGATAACTGCGTGACCGTTTCCTCGGTTATGGGAGCATCCAGCCATCTGCTGGGCGGGGGCGCTGTTGCAACATGGACCCCGGAGGAGATACTGGAGAACTCCGTCCGTATGATGATGGAACCCCGCTGGGGAATGGCAACCTGGAAACGGGGAAGCTCGAATCCGGGTCCTATGAAGTATATCCTGTTTTTCGAACCTGTACTGGCTATGGAACTGGCAAAACAGGGTCATACACGGGCGAGTTTGCAAAAGATACTATATGAACGCGCTACAATCCCTTATAAAGATCTGACTCCCGCTGAAATTGCGAACATTCAACCCAGGATCGATTCAGGAGAGATTCCTAAAGATCGTATTTCCGTTTTCAAAGACGCTCTTAAGCCCGGGGGAAGGCTGCCGATCATGGACAGGGTTGAAGATATTCGTATTATAGTGGCCGGGGGGATTCCCGGTTATTCTTTTGGCATGACTTTTTGGAGGGAAGGGCTGTACGCCCCGACATCCGATCAAACAAAATTGATTTGGGGAGCAACGAAAACGAAGGCCGGTCGATAAGGGGAAGATCAGGGACGCCTATATAAAGGGCTCGTCAAGAAAAACAAGAGGATCGCGTCTTCACTCTTGACATGATTGGGGTCAAGTCTTGAAATAAGGATAACCATGTAAAGGGGTCTAAAGGGATTAAGTCTGCGGTTGACTTTTGGAAAGGGGGACGGGGTTAAATTTCAAAATTTATGAAAATGGATATGATAGTCCTTGTTTTTGACAAGTCATAATTCTCTTAAAATCGAAAGGGGTTTGTTATGGCTATTCTAGGGGAAAAGGGGGACATCCTTAAATAATTAAATGATTATCCTTCAGCATGTTACAATTTGGTTATCCGGCTAAATTATACCTTGCCTAGCTCTTTTTTACTGCTAACTGAAAGGTCTAAAGACTGAAGCATTTTAGGCTGAAGGCTGTTGGGACTGCTGGCTGAGGCCTAAAGGCTAAAAGCTTATAGTCTAAACCCCTTCAGGCTTCTTTTCACTTTACAGCCCAATACCACAAATACTGTGGTTCTTTTCCCTTGACCAAAAATCCGGCTTTCTCTATAATTTTCAACCAAAAAACAAGGTCTTATTACCAACTATGCAGAGGAGGAGAAACTACCATGAGTATGATTAAGGTCCCAGGTATGAAACCGAGTATTTTTTTCCGTGCCGCAGTTGCGACTGTGGCAATCCTGTTTCTTATAACACCCATACTGGCAATCGCCGAGGATAAACTCGTAACGCAGGAGACATTGCTTGACCGAATTCAGATTGAAGATATGATGACAAGGTACTATGTCGATATATCGTCGGGATCCGGTCACGATCTTGCCCAGTACTTCACTGAGGATGCATTCTTCGATGTCAATGGAATGATTGCCGAGGGCCGCGAGGCTATCGCGAAAATGTATGGGGGACTGGATGATGAAAATACCCACCTTGGCAGCAGGCTTCACATGCTGCTTAACAATCCGATTATCACCGTGGACGGAGATACTGCAACATTTTGGGCCATCTGGAGCGGTGTCCTGAACGAGGATATAAACAAACCTCCCGTATTGGTGGACCAGGGCCGCGAATACAGCGAGCTTGTGAAGCGCGATGGCCGCTGGTACATCAAAAAGCGATATATTACTTCGGACAGCAATCTGCCGGCAGTGTGGAAAGACACTTATAAGCCCAGGAAATTCAGATAAGTGCGCACAGAGAACCGGCCGGATGGAGTTATGAATTCTTTTCGCTTGATGTTTGCCCTCTTTCTCGGTCTTGCCACGTTTGCCTTCCCTAAAGCGGAGGTTTGGGCCGGAGAAGCCGAAATTGAAATCCATGCAGAGCAGATAAATGCTTTTGCAAAAGGAGGCTCCTCCCCTGTTCTTTCAGGCGGGCTTGAATTTCGCGGCGGATTGGTTTTGACTTCCTCCAACAAATCCTTCGGAGGAATATCCTCGCTGATTGTGCATGACGACGGCGCCCATTTTATTGCGGCTTCCGACTGGGGCTTCTGGTTTCGCGGACGAATCCTGTATAAGAATAACCGGCCTGCCGGAATAGGCGACGCCGTGATGGCCCCTATTCTTGATACGGACGGAAAACCCTCCCCCAGAATAGATTCCGAATCCATGGCTACGGATGGGCAATGGCTGTATGTGGGCATTGAGCGTACCCATCGCATCCTGCGTTTCAAGTATGGTGAAGAACTGTTCCGCGCCCCGGGAGAAGCGGTGCCGGTTCCTCCTGAAATCCGCAACCTTCCCAATAACCAAAGCCTGGAAGCCTTGGTCCTTGTTCCTAAGAGATTTCCCCTTGGCGGGACATTGCTTGCCCTTTCCGAGAGCGGCCTGGACAGTGCGGGCAATATAAAAGCCTTTCTCATCGGCGGGGCAACGCCCGGTAAGTTTGCGATTAAACGCAGGGATGCCTATGACATAAGCGATGCGGCGTTTTTGCCTCAGGGAGATATTCTTATCCTGGAACGTAAATATGAACTGAATCGCGGTATGATGATGCGTCTCCGGCGCATTCCGCTATCGGAAATCAAGCCCGACGCCTTAGTCGACGGGCAGGTTGTCTTTGAAGCCGATGGGCGCTATAACATCGATAACATGGAGGCGCTGAGCGTACATCGTTCGCCTTCCGGAGACACTATTCTCACTCTCATGTCGGACAATAATTTTCTGCCGACCCAGCGTACGCTTCTGCTTCAGTTTGCCCTAAAGGATAAGTAACCTGTTAAGGGGGACGTACCCCTTTACAGGCCCTCAGTGGTAGAAATGGCATTTAAAGCTCAAGTTTCAGGGGCTCGCCCGTGACTGTAAACTGGCCGCCCACCGTCTGTGTTGTCCCTGCATCGGCGGTGCCGGTAAATCCCGGTTGTTTGCCTCCCACGGACAGGCCGAACACGCCCGGCTCGATCACACGGCGCGTGTCGTCCGTGATAAGGGAAAGCTCGCGGGGATTGATGGTAAAGGACACCTTCTGCGATGATCCCGCCTCCAGGCTGATCCGCTTGAATCCGACCAGCTTGCGGACCGGCACGGGAACCAAAGCTTCACAGTCAGAAACGTACACCTGGACGACTTCATCCCCTGCCCTGGCCCCGGTATTGGTTACGGTAACAGACACCTGGACCGGCTTGCCGGCTCCGACCGAACCAGAAACTTCAAGATCGCCGTACGCGAACGTGGTATAGCTGAGGCCGTGTCCGAACGGATATAGGGGATCCCCGGTGAAGTACTTATAGGTACGTTCTTTCATGGAGTAATCGTCGAACGGAAGCATTCCGTCCAGCGATTTATAGAAGGTAACAGGAAGCCTGCCGCCGGGATTGTAGTCGCCGAACAGAACGTCGGCAATGGCCGTACCCGCCGCCTGGCCGGGGTACCAAGCTTCTACAATGGCCGGTATATTGGCATCGGCCCAGTTGACCGCAACGGCACTCCCGTTGAGCAGAACCAGGACGGTGGGAGTGCCTGTGGCAACCACGGCGCGCATAATATCCTTCTGAATCTTGGGCAGGTCAATGGATACCCGATCCCCGCCGGAGAAACCCTCCACCTGAACAGGCATTTCTTCCCCCTCAAGACGTGGGGACAGCCCCAGGAACAGCAGGGCCACATCGGCCTTCCCTGCCGCAGCAATCGCTTCCGCAGTATAATCCCCGCCGTTCACGGACCATTGCAGCTCAATGTTCATCCTGCCAAACAAATCGGCGATTTCTACCTTAATCGGGTACGGCTTGCCCGCTTCCAGGTGGACAAATTGCGGCGTCCTCCCAAATCTCCCGCCGTGCGGCTCGCCATCCAGAAACAACCGGCCGAATCCTCCGGCCGCCCTGAACGAATAATCGCCTGTTTCCGGCACCGTGACGGTCCCGGACCAGCGAACCGAAAAACCATTATCCGTAAGCTCAGGATGAGGGGCTTTGTTGCTCCAGGAAACCCTAACATTGGGCTGGACCTCCGTTCGAACCGGGGCCCCTTCAAACTTCAGGTTATCGAAGAATTCGAGGATAACACCGTCCCGACTCTCGCCGTCCACCTCGGTTGACAGAGCCACATCGGGAACCGGCTCGTAGGAAGGGACCCCCTCCGCAATATCGCAGCCGCGGGCGTAAAGAACTTCGGTCGAGGAACCCACCTTTTCACGGATGCCTGTAAGCGGCGTAACCGGATGGGACGGCGTACCGTTGTAGTTGCCCAGGAGCACCTCGACATCGTCGGCATTGGGACCTATCACGGCAATGGTGCCGACATCCTTGCTGAGGGGCAGCGCTCCGTGTTCATTCTTTAGAAGAACAATGGACTTCCTGGCGGTTTCCTCGGCAAGGCGGGAATTTTCGGGTGATTCGTTCACGGAATAGGGAATCTGCGTCCATTTCACTCTTTCCGGCGGATCGAACATCCCTAGTTTTATCCGGGCGGCAAACAGCCGTTTCACCGAAACATCCAGCTCTTCCTCGGTCAGAAGCCCCTGCTCGATGGCACCCTTCAGAGACTGGTAGGTGTTACCGCAATTCAGGTCGCAGCCCCGTCTGATTCCGAGGGCAGCCGCCTCCTCAGGCGTTTCAACGATCTTATGATTAGCGTAGATATCCCGAATCGCTCCGCAATCGGAAACGACATAGCCTTCGAACCCCCACCTGTCGCGCAGCAGTTCCTTGAGGAGAAATTGGTGGGCGCTTGCCGATTCACCGCGGAATCGGTTATAGGCTCCCATGATAGAATAGACTTTACCCTCAACAACCGTGGTTCTGAAATGCGGTAGATAGGTCTCGTAAAGATCCCGCTCGCTCGCCTGGGCATCGAAAACGTGGCGTTGCGGCTCGGGACCGCTGTGCACGGCAAAATGCTTGGAGGTGGCGATCACCTTGTAGTATTTCGGATCGTCGCCCTGGAGCCCCCTAATGAAACCGACCCCCAGCCTGCCGGTAAGATAAGGATCCTCGCCGTAGGTTTCCATGCCCCGACCCCACCGGGGATCCCTGAAGATATTGATATTGGGAGACCAGAAAGTCAGGCCCTGGTAACGCAGGCGTTGCCCCTGGCGGACGAACTCATGATGTTTCGCCCGGGCTTCGTCGGAAATGGCGGTTGCGACCTTGTACAGATGATCCTCGTCCCACATGGCGGCAAGACCGATCGCCTGCGGGAAGACCGTTGCCACACCCGCACGGGCGACACCGTGCAATGCTTCATTCCACCATTCATATGCCGGGATGCCCAACCGTTCAATGGCCGGGGCATTATTCATTGTCTGGGAGATCTTTTCTTCAAGCCTCATACGCCCGACAAGATCATCAACCCGAACATCCACAGGAAGATCGGGATTCAGATACGGCGGCCCTTCAGGTTCAGGACTGCAACCGTAAAGGACGATACACATCAAAACGGCAGACGGCAAAACAAAACGGAATAAACGGCTTTGAGTCATTTTGGTTCCTCCCCTGACTTGGCTGTATACGCATATTCGCCGACTTTCCATGGCAGCGGCATCTGCATATGATTATGCCGCCCCGCTATGGCTCTATCTTTTTCGGCGTACCATAGGAACTGGAGAGCGAGATTTCCAGAAACACAATGGGTTTTTCGGGACTCACATTCTTAATGGTGATGGGGCAATGCGGAACCCCCGCCGGTATTGTGACACAACCCGGTTTTGTAAGAACGTGTTTCTCTCCGTCAATTGTACATTCAATCACTGCTTCAAAATCGGTTATATCCAGTGGGTTGCCCCCAATAAAGCAAAGAGTTTCCTCAAAATCATGGGAATGAGTCATATCGAAACTTATGGGTTTTGCCAGACAGTGGTAGCACATGCTGACATCGCCCTGGAGTTTACCGTCACGGGCTACTAGAGACGTTCCGGTATAGTGTCCGATCTTTTTATAAAGCTCTGTAGTAAGTACATATTTCCCATACTTTGAATCATCGCTGCTTTCTGTGGGTTCTTGAGAAAAGGATTCCAATCCGTTCCAAAAGAATATGGCTGCAAAACACGCTGCAGCCACCAATCCCTTATGCATCCGTTTCATGATTATTCCTCCGTTGTCTAGGCCCGCGATGCGCACCCCGCCGATCCATCAAGGCAATTATCGCGGGATTTGCTTTCTTGTTTTCCGCCTCAGACAGAGTGTTTTTTCCTTTCAGGTCTTCGGCGGAAGTCAAACATTGGTTCATCCGCTTAATGAGCACGCTAGTTAATGATATCTAAATATTTTGCGCTATATGGGCCATGGGCCATTAAGGTATTTATAATAAAGTTTAATCTTTTACTTCTTTGCGTATTCATTAACCGGATGAAACAAAAAATATCATGACTGGATAACGGCACCGCTGATATCCGGTCACAGCTGGTTCTTTTCAAGACGACATCTATAGTATTCCGTGGACGTGGGCTTATTTTCAAGGGTTTGGCAAACCTTTTCCTGGTGGCAACGGCATATTCTGCCAGGGGTTCTGGTGGAGCAAACCCTTGAAAACAAGCCCACTGCGCGCCTTGGGTGGAATCCTTTTTGAGATGTCGTCTTTCCAAGAACAGCCGTGACCTCAGGGCATGGTAAATTCCGCTATATGGGCCATGGGGTTCTCTTTTAAGCGGCGAACTCGTTTATGTGCACTGACCGCGCACAAATCTGGACGAGGCGGGCGGGTAGCCTTTTCCAGACTTGGCCGGACTCGGGAATTTTCTATTATCTCATAAGTATTCCGCCCGCCTGGGTGGCACCTTAATTAATTAGCATACTGTTAATATTTTCGCCCCTTAAAAGAGCGCCCCATGGGCCATTAAGGTATTTATAATAAGGTTTAATCTTTTGGTTCTTTACGCACTTATTAACCGGATGAACCCAAATATCTAAGGTACCGAAATAAAGCTCTATGTCGTAGCTGATACGGTAAGTTTAGCATTCTCAGCCTGTCGCCCATAGAAGCCATTGCTTATGGCTATTAACGCTACCGGATCTATTCTTGCAGCGAGTACTCGCGGGTCAGGCCAAACGTGAACAGAATAAACGGATGGTCTATCCGGTTGAATTGTATCGGGCAATGTTTGAGTCCCGGCGGCACCCAGACCAGGCTGCTTCTGGTGATAAGATACTTTTCGCCGCCCAGCCAGAA
>Ga0307430_1002414_pt1 | contig 12463 bp, 24 predicted proteins | sample SalMarWE160130MG_FD_202159 | JGI IMG/M metagenome (GOLD analysis project Ga0307430, IMG submission 202159) | Salt marsh sediment microbial communities from the Plum Island Ecosystem LTER, Massachusetts, United States - WE1603-130 | ecosystem: Environmental > Aquatic > Marine > Intertidal zone >... | reverse complement strand
TTCTGCCGCAGAAGGCTGCGGGTCTACGTCACAATCTCATTATCTGAGAACATCGCATTGCAACCGATGCTGTCACGCAAAGCGTGACTGGTTCCAACTCCATAGACCGTAAGGTCGCTCACAGAAGCGCCCCAGCACGACCGGGGCCGTGCTCTACGTCCGCGCGTCCAGGAGATGCAGGATGTGTGACTGCGTCCTGTTGCAAATCATATTCTGTTCAAAAAGTGCTTGTATTTGCGAACGAGCGATGAAACGCTCTATGGCCGCCGCGACCCTTCCAGTCGTCCTTGTGATACATCGCACGTCGTGCAATGTTGACGGCGGCGTTATCGTCGGAATGACCGGCATAGCCGCAGGCAGGACAGGTGACCAGCCGGTCGTCGCGGCCCATCGTCTCCCCGCAATGGTGACAAATCTGTGAACTCCAGGCTGCGAACACCGACCGGAACGGGACGCCAGCCAACCGGCATTTGTAGCGCAATATCCGGTCTAACTTGCGAAAGCGGCTGATCACCCTGCCGCCCCTCACTTTGATGTCCAGGTCTTCCACGACGATCCCTGCCTGGTATTTCAGTGCCATCGCTATCAGTTCGTTTGCCAAGGTGTGGAGAATGTTGTCGTAAGCCTTGCGCTTGTAGTGGCGGCGCATGACCTTCTTGCCGTTGCGTGCCAGACGTTCGCGTTCCTTGCCGTGTTTGATCTGCAACGCGCGTAACTCGTCATCAAAGTGCCCCAATGTAACGACCCGTCCATCATCGGCGCTCACCACGGCATAAGCCGCTGTGAACAAGATTCCCTTGTCAATGCCGAGCCAAGTCACCGGCTCGTATTGGGCGGCGCATTCTATCCTGAAAGCCACGTGCAGAAAGTACTCGTCGCTCCGGTCGTCGCGGACCAAGTAGGCTGTCTGTGCTGTCGCGTGGTCTTGCATAGCCGGTTGTAGGAATTTGTCCTCCTGCCAACCGTTGCGTCCCATCTCCAGCGGCACGAGGATAGCACCCCTGGAATTTGATTTGAACACCTCTCCTGTGTCAAGTCGCGCCAAGTGTTGCGTCACTCCCAGCGGGTGGCCCAGCGGGTGGCCCTGGGGCAGTAGATACAGTACGGCTAGCAGTTGTCGTTTGTGCGTATTCCATAGGAGAGAGAAGTTCCGATTTCGCGCGGAGCCTTTTGGCGTCTGTGACGCAGCGTCGGCACGACAGAAGTAGACCGGCATGACCGAGCCCCGCGCCACTGCCAGGTATTTCGCTCTTGATTGGTCGTAATCGTCCTGGTCGGCTCCGACGTGGATGAAATGGTCGAGTGCGTGTTTGTCTGCAACGGGGTTGGGGTTACGGCAGACCGGGAATCCCGTGTTGGCCCCCGTTCGCTCCAATTCGAGATACGATGCCAAGTTTCCTGCTACGGCCTGGAGCAGGCTGTCTTTTACGCTGGAATGCAGTTCGACTTGGGGCCGGGCCAGCAGTGGAGCGATGCTCTTGGCGGTATAACGCCACCTGTCCGGATGATCCTTCGGGACGTATTTGCCGTCACGTCTCAGCAGGTCCACGTTGACCGCATCCAGCATGGCCGCATAGCCCCGGGTGTATTGGTCGAGTGCGAAGTCCATCACGTCACGCTTGTGCCGTGATGGGTTATGCAGTTTGAACGCGCAGGTCAAGAATTGAAACATAACAAAAAGCACCTCTCTCATCGGCCTGGTGGCCGATGGCTATCCCGCAAGACAGTGGGTGATGCAAGCGTGGGCCTGGCGCTGGGCGTCGGGGTAGGACCAGGGGGCTCGGTGGGTGTAGGAGTCGGAGTATGAGTAGCGGTACCTGTCAGAATGGGGGTGGGCGTGACTGTTGGCGTTACAGTGGGTGGTGCAAGCGTGGGCCTAGGCGTGGGGGTAAAATGGCTTAGCTGCATCACCACGGGGATGTATGTCCGGTAATCATACTCGGGCCCTTGTGCGCGGGCCAGTGCGACGAGCACAAATAACGTGAGTACCAGGGAGATTGCAAATAGTATCCAGCCGGGATTCTTCATTTTACTCCCTTAGCTACACACCGGGCAGCAGTAGTGCGTGATCGTCGACTTGCTCATCGACCCAGCCCCACAGCTCCTCAGTGGAGCCATCCTCGTGCAGCCAGTCCAGGAGCGCGCGGGCCTCCCCGAACGTGAGCTGGCTGGCAGAGGAGATCTCGCCCCGGCCACGCAGGGTGCGCAGCTCCCCGAACAACTCGTTGAGCAGTTCCATCCTCAATTCGCGTGCCCGGTCAGGGCCAAGGGCAGTATACTCTCTAATGCGCTTGCCCAAGATCCCGGCGATGGCACCGACCTGGGGCCGGGTGGCCCAGCGCCGGCAGTCACCATGACTGGCATTGATCCTGATACCCTCTAGCCAGGGGGCACTCATGTGCTCATCTCCATCGCGGCTCGCCATATTTTCAGGAGGTCACTGTAATTGTACATCTCCTGCTTGGCGAGGGCTTCTCTTTTCCAGGCCATATCATAGTCTTGCTGTGCTTGTCCAAGTACCTCGTCTCTGGCCAGCGCCACTGTCAATGCCCGCTTGCGGGCCTCGGTGTTGGCCCCCAGCGCCTTCTCGCCTCCGGCCTCCAAGACGATGCGTGTCTCCGCCCCGGCCTGATAGAACGCCAGCTGCCTCTCGGCAACCGTTAGCGCCTGGACGGTCTCGACCCAGGCATGGCGGGCTTCCCATAACTCGCTGAGTGTCTCAAGTGCGAACACCAGCCTCTTATCTGGGGGACTGTCCCATCGATATTTGTCAGTCATCCTTCTTCTCCTTTTCCGTCTATACTTATGACCCGTGACTCTTGAATGATCACAATGTCTCCATTGGAGGCGTGCGTGACGTAGGCCCTGACATCCTCTGTGTCAGGCCAAAACAATGTCTCAAGCACCTGGCCAGTGCTGGTTGTACCTATGTCCTCTCCATCCAGGTAGGTAATATTCATTGTGGCCTCCCTATGGGCGACGGCCCAAAAGCATTGCAGAACACCCCCGATTGGGGGAGCCGTTCCTGTTCCTCTCTTGTCGGTATCAGCTTATATTCTCCTGCCTCCCGGAACCCCCTGTCTATGAGCCGATAATATTCGGGCTCACTACCCTCCTGGGCCAGGACCAGAACACTTTCATAGGAGCCTTTCTCGCCACGGATGAGATGGACGAGACAGCCTGCACCCTTGCTTTTTTTCTCTCTCTTGGTCATCGAAACCCCCCTTTCTAACTACTGTCCATTGTACCACGAGACGGTAGACATGTCAACCCCTCCTCCTGTAGCTTGGCTGGTCAGCCGGGAACTCCAGCCACGCCGCTGTCTGATGCAGCCTGTCCACCAGCGCAGGGGCTACATCTCTGCCACCGCTGGCAGCGAGGAATGATTGCAGCCTCCTGAGCGGCGTGTTCAGAGTGACTATAGTTGGCAGCCTGCGCTCAACACGGTAGTTGATGATGGCAAGAATCCAGCGGAGCCACGCCTTGCTTGGCTCCACCTTATCCAGATCATCAATGGTCAGCAGGCCACTAGTCTGGCAACGCCGCAGCAGATAGCTCTCTGTCACGCTTATGTCACGATACTGTGTTGCCTCCCCGCGTCTCAGGTCCCAGAGAGTCTTGACCGCAGTCCAGCCCTCCACACACGCAAGGTGGAAGGCCGAAGCAGTGGCATGGCGCAGATAGTGTATCATGGCCGCAACGCTTTGGTGTGTCTTGCCGCAGCCATACGGCCCGCTCAGCAAGATTACACCCTCCGGGTTATCAGCCCACACAATCATCTTCGCAAGTATGTCGCGCAGGGCCTCGCGGTGTCGTTCGTTCTTTGGCCATTCAGTGTCAAACCGGCCGAAGGTCATGGCCTGCATGCCAGCCAGCCCCAGGCCAGCCTGGGTCAGCCGAGTCCGTAGTCCTGTTCTGTCCAGGTGTTGATCTGCCTTCTGCATTGCAGCCAAGAGCCCCTCTCTTCTCTCGACACATTTGGGAGACATGCATGACAGGTACCAGGTCACAACGCCATCCCTGGCAGCTGGGTGGCTCTCAAGACCCAGCTCGCCCAGTGTGGCGGTCTGCTTGGGCAGTGGGGCTCCGCACTTCTCGCAGATCCCGGTTGCGCGGGGCGCCATGCTCTTGTCCTGGGCCTTGCTGGCTTCATCTACCAGCTGCAAGCCGTATGCCAGAAGCTCCTGGCCACAGAGTTCGGACAACTGTTTCACTACTTGCCTCCTAGCATCACCACAGGGGCATCCTTGTCCTCCACTAGCTCTATGGCAGGAACCCCCCTCCTTTTGAGATGCATCTGGCAGTGGCGCACCAGAGCGTCACGGTCGAACAGGGCATTGATGAACCCATCTACGCTCCACCGGTTGCTCCGCGCGTGCCCTGCCCTCCACTCATACCAGGACCGGGGCATCGCCAGCGGCCGGTCCGGGAAGCTCTTGCAGTGCTTCAGTTCGTCCAGGCACCTTTGGTAGACCCCGTCGCCCAGGACATCCCCGATATCCAGACACTTTGCCAGTTTCTTGACCTTGTTCTTTTGCTTAGGCTTGAACCACTTGGCGCGGCATACCCCCAGAAACTCGCGCTGGAATACAGTCTCGGGGCATTGCCACTTTGGACGGGAGCCCGGATGGTAATCATCCAAGGGGTCCCCTTCTGCATCTACAGGGATGGTCTCGGGCTCTGCCGCAGAGGCCCGCGACGGAGGCGCGGGGAACTTAGCTGAGGATTGTTCTAACTGAGGATTGTTACCGTCCATCTCCTGGACTACCCCTAGTCCAGCTCCTGGACTAGGGTAGTCCAGCTCTTGGACTACTACCTCCTGCGGGGGGTCTAGTAGGGTGTAGACATTGCTGGATAACTTGCTGCCCTTCCCTGGCAGCGGTTGCTGTATCCAGCTGATAAGCTTCAGGCTCTTCATCAACCTGAGCCTGCTGCCCACCGTGGAGCGGCCGGCACCGATTCTGTCTGCCAGGGTCTCATAGCTAGGATAGCAAGTCTGGGTGTCCTTGTCTGCCATCCTGCACAGGGCCATATAGGTTGCTAATCCTATAGGGCCGAGCATCTTGCCATAAATGTCGATGATGATGTTATCGACAAAGAATCGTTTTTCTGTTCGGTTGTCCCGAATTTGCATTCTCTTCCTTCTCTCTCAGTAAATAACCATCTCGCCGTTGAATGCTTTTACTGCCTTGCCTATTCGCCTCGTCTTCTCCACAGGGTTTTCTCTATGAGGTCGCGGGCCCCGACCTCATCCTCCCAGCCATCCCAGAACCGTTCGTGCTCAAGCTGTTGGACCATTTCCAGGATGAAGGGTTGTGGCGGGTTCCAGGGGGGAAGCGATGACACGAGCTTGTCGATGGCCTCGTCGCGCATGAAGCGGCCATACATAAGCTGGAAGTGATCCGTCTCCTCCCACGCTTGCCGGTGCGCGAGCAATATCTCGTCTACGTCCAAGTCCAGCGAGCCCCCCCCGACCAGGCGCTCTTCGATCTCCTCCTGGTAGCAGGGAACCATCCATCTGTCATTGTGTGCTGCTTCTTGACCACGCTCAAACCAGTCAGTCATTTTCAGTTTCTCCTTCTAACAAAACTAGCTTGCCCCGGTAGCCCGTCCTGGGCCCCCGGCAAACACCGGTGAGGGCACTCCTTATAGCCTGGTGTTCGCCTCGTGTGTAAACTGTCCAGATGTCATCTGGATCCCAGTATCGCCTTGGACCTGGGAAGGCAACAGTCATTTCTACCGGCCATGCCTGTTCCCAGAGCGATGCAGAAAACTCACGGTTCCCAAAGCAGGCCCCCGGCTCAAATAGGGGATAGCCCAACACCTCGTCGGGCGGGCAGTCAACTATAGTTACCATCCTGTTTCCCTGTCAGGCAAGGCCGTGCGGGTCAGGGTAATAATCCACTGTGTATCTACCACCATCTGCCCTGGGTCTATCTTCGATTGTCGCGTTTCCCCCTGGATGGCGACCGTCGCTATTCCCGGCCGATCCCAGTCCGCCAGGCGACCCAGTCTCTGCCGGATTGCAGCAGCCGTGGCAGGCACAGCTTCGATGATGATGTAGGTCATATCGTCGTGCTCTATATTTGTGGCTCGGGCGGGTACGCCCCGGTAGCTGCGGTAGCGGTCCCGTACCTCGCGTCTGGCACTGGCTTGTTGGAATAGCCACTCGAGCTCGGCCTCCACGGCCTCTGCCTTCTCGCTGCTTGGCAGCTCGGGGTTCTGAATTACCTGCCGTAGTGCCGATGCCGCCTCACGGAGGTAGCCCAGCTTGTGTGGAGGTATCCTCGCGGGGATCCCGTGCGTCTCGCAGTAGGGCATGATGACTTCTGCGATTGCCAGGTGCTCGGACATCGCCCCCGACTGCATCTCTGGAAGTGCGTCGTGGATCATCTCTCTCAGGCTGTCCTGGCCCTCTGGGGTGGCGTGGTAGAGTTTGTACTTGGCGATGACGCCGATGGCCCGCTGTCGCACATTGTCCGAGACCGTATCCATCGTGTCTACCATCGAGAGGATTATTCTTGCAACCTCTGCCTCGTGCTCCCCATCGCTCTCGAAGACAGCATCCTCGAGAGACTGCTCTGCGGCAGAGTGATACCAGTCCCAAGCCTCGTCAATGGTCTGGGCCATGACGAGCTCGGCGCATGGGGGCACGGCTAACCGCGTTTCTGTGTCCACGCTCTCATTTCCTCCTTGATTGTAGTTTTCGTGTCCCTCCATTTCTCGCGGAACGCCACGAGGTCTCTTGGCCCCAGTATGTTGCGAGCCGGCGCCGCCAACACAAGCGGATGATCCTCTGGAAACTCCCAGCCACCCTTCTGCCAATGCAACTCATACTGGCGGAGAAGGCTGGTTGCCCACAACTCCTGCTCTTGGATGGCCTTGCGCAATCTCTTGCGCGGGGCGAGCGGCAACGATATTTGGACAGGTATGAGCAATCTCTCTACCACCCGCACCCAAAAACTCCACGGCACCACCCAGGCCAACCGTGCATTTTCCTTGGCCCCCGCGGTCCCATGCACTGTGCCGAGGCCAATGTAGAGATGCAGCCGGTAGGGGGCGGTGGGAAAGTCGCCCTGAGCCATTGCAAACCAGGTTCTTTGCTCGGGGGTAATCTTTTTGAGCGAGAAACTGGTCCGGGCCCAGCTCCCGTGGGTGGGTCGGGGAAAGCACTTGTACTCCACTGCCCCGAAGGGCCCATCCCACCACCAGAAGAATGTATCCGGCCTGCCTCCGCGCGGGTAGATCTCGAACCCACATTGGGGGCAGACAGTGAGATCTCTACCGGTGGCTGTCCAGTAATGGAGCCGCTGGATAGCGGCATTGATCTCCGAACGAAGGTCGGCCTCATTCATCGAAATCACCTTCAGCTTCCTCCAGGCCAGCCCTCAACCACTTGACTTCGGCCCGCGCCTGCATAGTCTCCAGTTCGGCCTGCATTTTCGTGCCCCCATTTCCTTAAGCATCGCCCCCTTCCTCTGAGCCCCATCCCCCGGCTTGCCAGGTCATTGCTACAGCCTTGTCTGCCGGAAGTCCATCGCGCAGCATGCATATCAGCGTCCCATGATATAGCTGGACCACCTGTCTGTACAGGGGGTCGTGTTCCCTCAGCTGCTGCTCGAGAGCCAGCCGTGCTAGCCGCAGCGCATCCTGTACTTCCCAGAACACGCTGTCCTGGCTATCAATTGCTTTGTATTTGCGGTTCTTGGCCCCAGTCTCTTGGGCCAGCCCTAGCTCAACCAGCTTGCGAAGATGGTAAAGCACCGCTCCCCTGCTCTTGACACCAATGCTATCAGCAATCTCGCCCATCGTGGGCGGCAGGCCCCGATGGCCCCGTTGGTACTCAAGCACACGCTTGAGTACCTCTTGATCCTTGTGTGTAATAAACATAGTTTCTCCTCTCGACTTTTGTCTATTGTATCATGTTGCCCTGCTTCTGTCAAGTCCCCAGGAGTCTCATAACCTCCGGAGTGTCGTGACAGGTCCCGAGTGTTCGGGGCCCGCCCACCTCGCAGAGTACAGTAACAGGGCCGGTGAGACTGAGGACTATCTCCCACAAGCTCCCAACGAACTGTGGCTCGTCGATCTCCACCTGCATCCCGGTCGGCCACGTACCATTATCCAGGCCGCAGGCGAAGTCCTGTTTGTTGAACTCTGCCCCTTCCCTGAACAGGGGTTGCCCACCCCCCTGGTCACCGGGGCAATAAAAGATCTTGATCCGTATCGCCTTCATTATTCTGGATAAGTATAGCCTGTCACTTTCAAGATGACACAGGTTGCTCTGTAATCGACAATTTCATACTCAATGTCATCCCACGGGCCCTGATCAACCACGTCCTGTAATACATCCCAGAACAGGTACTCAGATCCCTTGATGATGTCATCCAGCTCGAGCTCTACTATCTGGCTTACTCTTGTTCTCACGTTGTCCCTCCTGGTCTGGATCATAGCAGATCATGCCACATCAGAACCGTGACAAGCACATCGTGCCCGGCAGGCCCCTCTACGTTCAGGGCACGCTCTAGCTTCTCTCGTGCCTCGGTCTCTGTCTCAGCCTCGATCTCAGCCTCGATCTCGCCGCCTCGGTAAGAGAAGTAAAATCTCACCCCCGCACCTCCCGGTAGAAGCTTGCTAGCTCAGTAACTCAACTCCTCTGCAATTTTCTTGCCGGCCTTGACGATGGCTTCCCTGGCCTCCTTCTCCGTGTCAAGCGGCACAGAGAAGCAATGGTAAATGTCCGTTACCCACCCCCTTGCCGGGGTGTAGTCATAGTGTTCCTGATCGTCGTGGTCCTGCCCCTCTCTGTGGAGAAAGGCGTCCTCGACCAGACCCTCCCGGCTGGCCCCGACAAGTGTTTCAATCAGCTGGTCGTCGAAGCCATAAGAGCTGGCGGGCTCCTCCGTGCCCCAGAGCACACCATCCACAGCACACAGCCCAGTCCCCGAGCCATCCGGGGCCATGATGCTGTATGCTTCCTCCTCCGAGCTGCGGTCCTGCTCCAGTGTGTAGCCCTTCTGCTCCAGGTAATCCAGCAATGCCCGTAGCCCCACTGTGCCCGGCTTCACTTCTCCTGTCACAATGCTTTCGTAACCCATTTCTTGCCTCCTATGCGTGGTAAAACCCTGTCCCCCGGTCAAGCTGCTCGAGCCCCATTATGTAGTCCGCCACGCAGTCGTCGAGCTCCTGCGGGGCCAGGTCCTCGTAGTGCCCCTTGACAAACTCGCACAGCTCCTCGAACTCGCCAGGTATGAGAAGTGCATCCTCGAACTCGCTGAGGGCTGATTTTACGTCAGCCCTGGTAATCTCAAAAACCGTATCGGGTGATTTCACCTCGCCTCCATTTCAACTATCCAGCCGAACATCTCCACCAGTTCCTCGAACTCGGGCCCGGTCAACTTCCGCCTTGCCCCATCGAACCAGTCCTGGAAGTAATACTCAACCTGCACAATCTCGTGGTCCTCTGGGTCCACGTAGATATGGAACCCATCAGCTGGGCCACCCCAGGACAGCCCTACACGGTATACCGTGTAGAGTGGTGTGACTTCCAGGATGCGCTCATCGTACTCCTGACGGGCGTCGTCATCAGCCAGCGCTTCATGAATATTGGTCATTGCGCGGGCCAGCTCATTATCAATACGTTCTTCACAGGTTTTCATTTGTTTCTCCTTTCTCTTGGTCCTTCTCGATGAAGACAAAGACCGTGACAGTGAAGTCTGCATGAAGGCATGACTTGATCACCACCTGGCCCCAACCAAGAAAGCCATCAGGAATCACTTGCTCCTGCTCGGCGCGTTTTACTGCATGGTCAACCAGGGCCTCGCGCAACGCGCCCTCGCGCAGGGTCCAATCCAGAATTCTGTGAATGTCGTAGTCATAAGCGGCGATGGGCATGTGTGTCGCTGTATGCCCTCGGGCAGATCCAGGAATGTAATACGCTTCTATTTGCATCTCTATTTCTCCTCTAATCTCTCTGCCACGTGTCGTTGCACGTTCTCGGGCAGGTCCAGGAAACAGATGTGCCTTTGCCCTTCGGATATTGTTGGATCACACCACCCAAACTGCGAGAAGCCTTGTGGCTGCTCCGGGTCATCGCTAAGAGTTAGACAGTCGTGCAGGTTCTCGCAGGCCCACATGCTCTTCTCGAGCGGAGCCGCCTCCCCAAGCAAGACGGTGTAGCGGTCGAGAAACTCCGCGTCGTCCCAGACCTCGAGGCCATACAGGTCGGGGAAGTAGGCCTCAAAATACTCTGCCGCAGAGAGGTTGGCTTCATCTTCCCAGGCTTGCCGGAATTCCTCGGAGCCGATCTCGCCAAAGGGCTCGTCAACGCCGTCTCCCATACAAACCCCTGGGCGGCCAGTCACCCGGTCGTACAAATAGTATCCATTGAATCCCTCAATTACTTCAAAGCGCTTCATTCTGTCACCCCCCTGTGATTCCTGCGGACACAATCTCCACAGACAGGACCCATCATTGCCTCAACGGGACTCAGTAATTTTCCACACTGCTTGCATATCGGTTCCCCATCGGGCCCCCGAAACCGTTCTTCGATTTTGTCTAAGAGTGCCCTGCGCTCCTCGCAGCAGGGCTCCTCTGGGTAATTGGGGTCCAGGATGTCGAGGGCCCGGATGGCCCATACCCGGGCCCAATACACAGCGCTATCCAGCCAAAACTCCGGCTCCTCCAGCTCGTCGCCGGTATAGGCGTCCTCGTTGTATACCTCTGGGAGCGCACGTGAGGCATCACAAAAGTTACACCTGGCTTCGGGCTCACCCGGATTGAAGTAGGTGTACTCGTATAGGTCTAGCAGCTTGTTAAACAGCTCGCTAGCCCGGTCGAGATCGACAGGATCGGTCGTCACGCTCAGGGCTTCTAGCTCGTCTATCATTTCCAATGATCCTGGATACCAAAGCATTTCTATCTCCTTAATCTAGTTGCACCCAGTCTGTACCATTAAACCACTCAATATGAGTACCATTTAGCCTCGCCCTCGCCACACAGTTCACAAGGCATAGTGTATCTCTCTCCTTTTATCCCTCCTTACCCATACCTCTCGATTATCGCATCACGGATGTTGTCCCATGCCTTGTCATCAAGCGGTAGTTCCACATCTTCGTCGGATACGATCTTGCCGTCCTCGACGTGGCCAAGAAGCGGCGTGACATAGGCATCGAGAATAGCATTGGGATCATCGCCGATGAATGCAATGGCTGGGGCCCATCCCATGCCAAAGCCCGGCGCACCCAGCGAGCCCATTGTCTCCACGTTCTCCGCATACAATCCGACGTGGTCGATGAACTTGTCGAACTCCTCTTGCGTCAGCAAGGCCACGAGCTTGCGGTGCTTGCCCTTGGCCCACACGCCGCCAAGGTCCTCGCAGTCATACCCGCCATCTCCCTCTGTCGTCTCCCACAGCTTGCGGCGGTGGGGCGGCAGGAACGGGACTATAGACTCATTGGACGGGACATCTACTGTGTAGATAACTGAGTAAAGCATTTTTATCCTCCTTACCCTATTGCTTCTCGAGATGCCTCTTGGGCATCCGGGCGCTCTTCCCACGCAGTCTTCGGGGATGGCCTACTCCACACATGGAGAACACCCCATATCCTACCCTTGGCGCGGATTTCGGTCGCCACCCCATCATGTATCTCCACGACGACCGCCTGACCGTGGATTATGGCGCCCACAATGTCGCATGTGGGCGAGGCTTGGCGTGTCCATTTGTCTGGGTGCCGCATCACTATCTCAACGACCAGATCAAACCAGAACCTCTCGCTCATCTCCGCCTCCATACAGCGCCGTTAGGCATGGTTACCCCTTCGAGCCATGCAGCTTGTGCAAGTTGTTCGTCCGTCACTGTGGCCTCGCGCAGGTCGGCCTCGCGCATGTCGGCCCCGCGCATGTCGGCCCCGCGCAGATTGGCCTCGCGCAGGTCGGCCCTGCGCAGGTAGGCCCCGCTCAGGTTGGCCTCGCGCAGATTGGCCCCGCGCAGGCCGGCCCCGTGTAGATTGGCCCCGCGCAGGTCGGCCTCGCACAGGTCAGCCCCGCGCAGGTCGACTTGGCGCAGGTCGGCCTCGCGCAGATCGGCCCTGTACAGGTCGGCTCCGTGTAGGTCGGTCCCGTACAGGCTGGCCCCGCGCAGGTTGGCCTCGCGCAGGATGGCCCCGCGCAGATTGGCCCCGCGCAGGATGGCCCCGCACAGGTCGGCTCCGCACAGGTCGGCTCCGCACAGGTCGGCTCCGTGTAGGTCGGCCTCGTACAGGTCGGCCTCGCGCAGGTCGGCCCCGTACAGGTCGGCTCCGCACAGGTCAGCCCCGCGCAGGTTGACTTGGCGCAGGTCGGCCCAGCGCAGGTAGGCCCTATTCAGAATGACTCCGCGCAGGTCGGCGACTTCTCGGTTGATTGTCATATTGCTCCTTCTAGTGACGCAGCTGCAAGTTGTTCGTCCGTCACTGTGGCCTCGCGC
>Ga0307430_1002410_pt1 | contig 12478 bp, 12 predicted proteins | sample SalMarWE160130MG_FD_202159 | JGI IMG/M metagenome (GOLD analysis project Ga0307430, IMG submission 202159) | Salt marsh sediment microbial communities from the Plum Island Ecosystem LTER, Massachusetts, United States - WE1603-130 | ecosystem: Environmental > Aquatic > Marine > Intertidal zone >... | reverse complement strand
AGAAGACAGTTTTCAAATTGGTGAGACCTAGGCTTGGGGGGCTTCAGGCGAGTTTCAGTCGCCACCCAAGCTACCGGCTTTAGCCGGTAGTAGTTGACTGAAGAGGAAGTGGTCTGATGAAACTGATGGTGCCTGCTTGGCTTAAACGCATCGTACTCGCACCGACGTTCGAAGACGACGAAAAGACGCGCCTGGCACGTCTGCTCAATATTGTCCTGTTTATCATTCTGGCAGCCGCCGTGCTTTACGCCCCCTTTCCACTATTTGTCGAGGGTCGTAATCTGTCCGGAATAGCCTTTGAGGGAATCCTGGTAGCTTTGAGCTTGGGATTGTTGGTTCTATTGCGTTTTGGCTACGTTCGACTCGCCGCGTTGATCCTATCGTTGACGCTTTGGGGTGGCATCACGTATGGAATGGCTGTCGGCGGCGGGTTGAGAGGGGCCGGGATCACCAGTTTCTTTGGGGTCGTGCTCATCGCGGGCCTGCTCTTGGGCAAGTATGGAGGCACCATCTTTGGCGTGTTGAGCATCATATCTGCGGTCGGTATGCTCTACGGCGAAGGTCAGGGAATTATCCAGCCACCTGCCGAGCCCCGGACACCGACTCAAGTATTGGGAGAATTTGCCATGACGATGGCGGGCGTAACGGGGCTTTTGTTCCTGGCGCTACACAGCCTGGACCGCGTGCTCAAGCACTCCCGTCATAACGAACGCGAGGTGATCGAGCGGAATCGAGAGCTGCAGGCGACCCGTCAATCCCTGGAACAGCGGAATGAATGGTTGCGTGCCGTCGTTCAGCAGTACAATGACCACATGGCCGAGATGGAACAGGGGAGCCTGGCCGCGCGGCTCAAGCTGGACCATGGTGAACGGGCAACGGGTGATCCGTTGGTCACACTAGGGCATCGATTGAACGAGATGACGGCCAGCTTGCAGCACACGATCACCCAGGTGCGCGAGACCGCCAACGATCTGAGCGAAGGCGCTGCCGAAATCCTGGCCGCCACCACTCAGCAGGCCGCCGGAGCCAGCGAGCAGTCCGCTGCCATCTCCCAGACCACCGTCACCGTCGACGAGGTCAAGACCATCTCCGAGCAAGCCACCGGGCGCGCCCAAGAGGTCGTGGATGCCTCCCAGCACACCGTCGACGTCTCTCACGCCGGTCAGCAAGCCGTCCGCAACACCATCGCCACCATGACGCGCATCGAAGAGCGGGTCGAGTCCATCGCCGAGAATATCCTTGCCCTCTCCGAGCAGACCCAGAAAATCGGCGAGATCATCGCCACGGTCAGCGACATCGCCACCCAGTCCAACATGCTGGCCCTCAACGCCTCCGTCGAGGCCGCGCGCGCCGGCGAGCACGGCAAGGGCTTTGCCGTCGTCGCCGCCGAGGTGCGCAACCTGGCCGAGCAATCGCGGCAGGCCACGGCCCAGGTGCGCGATATACTGCTCGATATCCAAGGCGGTATCAACGCCACCGTCATGGCCACCGAGGAGGGCATGAAGGTGGTGGGCGAAGGCGTCCAATTGGCGGCAAGAGCTGGGGATGCCATCGAAAGGCTAGCAGGCGTGATCGACCAGTCGGCGCAGGCGGCGATGCAGATGGTGGCGGGCGGGCAGCAGCAGGCGTCGGGCGTCGAGCAGATCGCATTGGCGATGCAGAATATCAACCAGGCCACTCAGCAGAGCCTGACCAGCGCGCGCCAGGTGGAAAAGGCGGTCCAGGGCCTGCACGGATTGGCGCGCATCCTGATCGAGATAGTGGAACAGTACCAGATGTAGCGCAGGTTTTCCAGATGGACGAAGGGAATGCACAGATGAACAAACTGCAGAACTTGTGGCAGCGAGCGACCAGGCCGCAGGCCACCGATGCGAACGCAGCGCGGCGCGAGTACATGACAAAGGTAATACTTGTCATTCTGAATGTATTAGGGGTGGCCTTTTTCATCGGCTTTCTCATCGGTTGGATCGCCGGAGTATCCCCACCGCAGTCTTTGGTATCTACCGTCATCGTAGGTATGATCTTCTTAAGTGGCTTGTATCTGGTGTATCGGGGCCATTGGCGCGTGGCCGGCTACATCCCCCCGGTGGTGTTTTTCACGCTCGCCCTGTTCATCAATTTTCAGAATGGCGTGGGCGGAGTAGCCATGCTCCAATATGCCATAGTGGTATTATTGGTCGCCATACTCCAGGGCGGCAAGGTGCAATGGGGTGCGTTGGTCATTTGCATTGGAGCGTACCTGGGCGTTGGATGGATGCATGTGCAAGGTTTTTTACCCTCCACGGTGCCCGTACCCGGAAAAGACAACTTTGCCGGATGGGCGATACCTGTAGCTGGTATGTTGACATTTATCACTGCCCTGCAATGGTTCTACACCAGTCAATTTCAGAATGCCCTGGCACAGACGATCGAGGCGCAGGCAGAAATCGAAAAGCGCGCGGCGGTCGTGCAGGAACAACGTGAGCGCTTGTCGCAGGCAAACCAGGAGGCCAAAGAGCTTGCGGCGGCAGAGAAGGAACAGCGGGAACATCTACAAGACATACTGGCACAGATTCGTGAAGCGGGGAACGACCTGACCCAAGGTGCGGCCGAAATCCTGGCTGCCGCCACCCAGCAGGCCGCCGGCGCCAGCGAGCAATCGGCCGCCATCTCCCAGACCACCGTAACCGTGGATGAGGTCAAGACCATCTCCGAGCAGGCCATCCAGCACGCCCAAGAGGTGGCAGATGCCTCGCAGCACACCGTCGTGGTCTCCCATTCCGGTCGCAGCGCCGTCGAGGAAGCCATTGCCAGCATGGCCCAGATCAGGGCTCGCGTCGAGTCCATCGCCGAGAATATCCTCGCTCTCTCCGAGCAGACCCAGAAGATCGGCGAGATCGTCGCCTCCGTCAACGACATTGCTGCCCAGTCCAACATGCTGGCCCTGAATGCCTCTATCGAGGCGGCGCGGGCGGGGGAGCACGGCAAGGGCTTTGCCGTCGTCGCCGCCGAGGTGCGCAACCTGGCCGAGCAATCGCGGCAGGCCACGGCCCAGGTGCGCGATATACTGCTCGACATCCAGAGCGGCATCAACGCCACGGTGATGGCTACCGAGGAGGGCATCAAGGTGGTGGACGAGGGGGTGCAGTTGGCGTCAGGGGCTGGGGACGCCATCGAGGGGTTATCGAGCGTGATCGACCAATCGGCGCAGGCGGCGATGCAGATGGTGGCGGGCGGGCGGCAGCAGGCGTCGGGCGTCGAGCAGATCGCGCTGGCGATGCAGAATATCAACCAGGCCACGCAGCAGAGCCTGGCCAGCACTCGCCAGGCGGAGAGGGCCGCCCAGGACCTGAACGACCTGGCGCGCCAACTGGCCGAGACCGTGGAACAATATCGGCTGTAGCCACACAGGAGTGAACCCATGTGGAAAAAGATTCAAAAACTGACTACCCCACCGTTTTTCGAAAAAGACGAGGATAAAACACGCAAGGCAAGATTGCTCAACTCCATCCTGTGGCCGATGCTGGTGCTAGTGACCGCCGCAACGCCCGTTATGCTTGCCGTCGATCAAGACCCCGAGAGCCGCAGGTTTACTTGGATCACTATAGCAGTAATAATCCCGACAGTCGTGGGTTCAATCCTGTTGATGCGTCGAGGTCACGTCCAACCGGCTGGCGCCGCGTTATCGTTCTCGATCTTGGTGATACTCACCCTTTCACTTTACAGATACGGCGGGATACGCAATACGACCAGCACGGGCTATCTCGTGGTTATTCTGCTGGCCGGTTTATTGATGGACAGGCTTGGAGCGCTGATCTTTGGCTCATTGAGCATGGCGTCTGTTCTGCTTATCTACGCATTCGAAACCGGACTGATCGGTGAGCTGCCCCCCTATGATGCCCCCATGGGCCTTATGGATTTGCTTATATTATTCGCCATGTTCGCTTTAATGGCGGTGTTGCTGTTCGCCGCGCTGCGCAGCATCAACAACGCGCTGGAGGTCGCCCGGCACAACGAGCGTTCCCTGATCGAGAGCAACCACCAGATCAGCCTCCGTACCCGCGAACTGGAGCAGCGCACCATCCAGTTGCAGGCTGCCGCCGAGGTGAGCCGGGCAGCCATTTCGGTCAACGATCTGGACACGCTGCTCGCTCAAGTGACGCATCTCATCAGCGACAAGTTCGGCTTCTATCACGTGGGCATCTTTCTCCTGGACGAAGCGGGAGAGTACGCCGTGCTGCGGGCAGCAAACAGCGCGGGCGGACAGCAGATGCTGGAAAAGGGCCACAGGTTGAAGGTGGGGGAGCAGGGGGTCGTGGGGTACGTCACCGGCACCGGCGAGTCCCGCATCGTCCTCGATGTGGGCACCGATGCCGTGCACTTTGACAACCCGCTGTTGCCAGAGACCCGTTCGGAAATAGCCCTGCCGCTCAAACTGGGTGCCCAGATCATCGGTGCCCTCGACGTGCAGAGTAAAAAAGAAGGCGTCTTTGACGAAGAGGATGCGACGGTGTTGCAGACGATGGCCGATCAGTTGGCAATCGCCATCGAAAACGCCCGTCTGCTCCACGAGACGCAGCAGACAGTAAACGAACTGAGCACCGCCGCGGCCGAGATGCTGGCGGTATCCACGCAGCAGATTGCGGGAGCCAGTGAGCAATCGGCGGCCATCTCGCAGACGACGACCACCGTCGAGGAGGTCAGGGCGATATCCGAGCAGGCCGTCGAACGCGCCCAGGAGGTGGTCAACGCCTCCCAACGCACCGTCGAAATCTCGCGCGCCGGCCAGGGGGCGGTGCGAGAGAACATCGCCGGGATGGAACAGATCAGGGAGCACGTCGAATCGATTGCCGAGAACATCCTATCGCTCTCCGAACTGACCGAGCAGATCGGCGAGATCATCGCCACGGTCAGCGACATCGCCGTGCAGTCGAACATGCTGGCTCTCAACGCCTCCGTCGAGGCCGCGCGGGCAGGCGAGCACGGCAAGGGCTTTGCCGTCGTCGCCGCCGAGGTGCGCAACCTGGCACAACAATCGCGGCACGCCACGGCGCAGGTGAAGATGATTTTGACGGACATTCAAAGCGGCATCAACGCGACGGTGATGGCGACGGAGGAAGGGACAAAGGTCGTCGAAGGCGGAGGGCGGCTGGTGGCCAAAACTCAGGAGGTCATCGAGCAACTGACGCGCGTGATCGACGAGTCGGCGCAGGCGGCGATGCAGATGGGGGCCGGCGGGCAGCAGCAGGCGTCGGGCGTCGAACAGATCGCCGCGGCGATGCAGAGCATCAACCAGGCCACGCAGCAGGGTGTGCTCAGCACGCACCAGGTGGAAAAGACGGCCCAAAGCCTGAACGATCTATCGCTCAAGCTGACCGAGACCGTGGAGCAGTACCAGCGGTAAGGAGTAAGCGGGTAGATTCAGGAGAACGATATGTCCATCAGTTCCAAGATTCGCGAACAGTTGATCAGCTCGTTTCGCGCCGAATTGAGCGAGCACGTTCAGACCATGACCGACGGCTTGCTGGCGCTGGAGCAGGGCAGCATCGCGGGCGAGCAGCGCCAGTCCACACTGGAGAATACCTTCCGCGCCGCTCACAGCCTCAAGGGGGCCGCCCGCGCCGTGGGAATCACCGTGATCGAGCAGTTGGCGCACGCCCTTGAGGGTATATTGGACGCCATGCAGCGCGACGCCATCGAGCTGACGCCGCAACTCTTTACCGCCTGCTACCAGGCCCTCGACGCCATCCAGGCCGTGCAGGCGGCCTACGAAGCAGGCGAGACCACGCCGCCGGTGCAGGCGCTACAGGCCCTGGCCGTCTTGGAGCCGTTCCGCTCCACGAAACAGGTTCAGCCGAAAGATGAGCCGCCTGTTGAAGCGATGGTGCTCCCGGAAGACGTGTCGCCTGTCTCCATTGCCCCCGCCGTCGACGAGACCATCCGCGTCAGCGTGGGCAAGCTCGATGCGTTGATGGCCCGACTCACGGAGCTGATCGTCACCAAGATTCGCGCCGAGCAGCACCTGACCCAGCTAAATCACGTTCAGGAATTCCTGGCGCGGTGGCAAAGGGAGTGGATGGTCGTTCGCGACGCTTACGGCAAACTGGCCCGCCAGGGCGATCAAGGCGACGGGCGGGGCAAAGACATGGAGCGGCTGATGGGCTACATCGGCGCCAGCCAGGAGCGGCTGCGCGAGGTGAACGCGCTGGTCAACACCATGGCGCGCGAATACGCCAACGACTCGATGCAGATGTCGCTGGTGATCGACGAGCTGGAGGAGGAGATCAAGCGTGTCCGTATGCTGCCCATCAGCACCATCACCGGCCCGTTTGGGCGCATGGTGCGCGACATGGCCCGTGAGGCAGGTAAGGAGGCCATGCTGCGAATCGTCGGCAGCGAGACCGAGTTGGACAAGCAGGTGCTGGAGCAGATCAAAGACCCGCTGATCCACCTGCTGCGCAACGCCGTCGATCACGGCATCGAGTTGCCGGAAGAGCGCGAGGTGGCGGGCAAGCCTCGCCAGGGCACGATCATCTTCACCGCCGAGCAGTTGGGACAGGACGTGGTCATCTGCGTCAGCGATGACGGCGCCAACCTGGACCTCAAGGCGATCCGCCAGGTCGTCGCCCAGCACGACAGGATCGACCCGCAATCGCTGACGGAGGCGGAACTGGTCGACGCGATCTTTAGGCCCGGGATTTCCACCAGCCGGATCATCACCGACATCTCGGGGCGCGGCGTGGGATTGGACGTGGTGCGCCGTAACGTGGAGGCGTTGCAGGGGCGCGTCTACGTCGAGTGGAAGCTCGGCAGTGGTGCATCCTTCACGCTGAGGTTGCCCGTCAGGCTGACCAGCTCGCGTGGCCTGTTGGTGCACGCCTCCGGCGAACTCTTTGCCATCCCGCTCAACAACGTCGAGCGCATCATACAAATCAGCCTGCAGGAGATCACGCCGCTCGAAGGGCAAGATACGGTGCGTTACAACGGGCAGCCGATCCCCCTGGTGTGGTTGGACGATGTACTGGAGCTGCCGCGCGGCGACGTCCAAACCGCTGAGATGCGTATCCCGATCGTCATCCTGTCGGCCATCGAGCGCCGCATGGCCTTTGCCGTGGATGGATTGGCCGGGGAGCAGGAGGTCGTGGTCAAGGGACTTGGCAGCCAACTGGCGCGCGTGGGCGGCATCGTCGGCGCGACGATCATGGGCACCGGCGATGTGGTCCTAATTCTCAACGTAGACGACCTGATCAGGCTTGGGTTGCAGGGCGAGCGCAGATCTGTCCTCAAGGCGTTGGAAGACACGACCTCGCCCGCAGACATCCGCGCCAGGCACCGCATCCTGATCGTGGACGACTCGATCACCACGCGCACGCTGGAAAAGAACATCCTGGAGGCCATCGGGTACAACATCCAGGTGGCGACCGATGGTCAGGAGGCCCTGGATATCATCGCTGCCAGCGGTGTGCCTGACCTGATTGTCTCGGACATCATCATGCCCCGCGTAGACGGGTTTGAACTCACCAAGCAGGTCAAGGAGGACCCCAAAACGACAGACGTGCCGGTGATTTTGGTGACGTCGCTGGGATCGTCAGAGGACAAGGCACACGGCATTGAGGTCGGCGCCGATGCCTACATCGTCAAGAGCGCTTTCGACCAGGGCAGCTTGCTGGAGACGATCGAGCAGTTGATCTAGTATCCATTTGAAAATGACCCGCGAAACCGTCATTCTGAGTGTAGCGGAGAATCTCCATCCCACCTGGGAAGACTCCTCCCTTCGGCTTCGCTCGGAGTGACGAAGATCGGATCTAGTGAGACTCGTGATTATCATGTGTGAGATGCAACTCGTTGAGGTCTTGTATGGGCTTGAAGAACCGTGGCGTACGCGGTTCCTGATGCTCATTGCCAAGCTTGCAACTGGGCAGCAGTGGAAGGATCACATCCCAAACCGCAACGCAACAGAGGCGTGGCTGGCGGAAGATGCCCGCCTGCAACACCAGGTAGCACAGATGCTAGAAGCTTGGGCCGGTGATCGTTCGTAAAGGAGGAACGACGTGGCAGAAAAACGCAAGACGGTTTTAATCATAGAAGATAGTCCAGCGCAGGCACTGGCGCTCGGCCATTCGTTGGAGCAGGCAGGGCTGCGTGTTTTGTGGGCACGCGATGGTCAAATCGGGGTGGACATGGCAAACGAGCACCTGCCGGACGTGATCCTGCTCGACGTCGAGATGCCCAAGATGGACGGCTTTGAGACCTGCCAGCATCTCAAAGAGAACGCCAGGACGGACGACATTCCCATTGTGATGCTCACCGTCCACACCGAGCCGGTTACGGCGAGCACGTTACTCGAACAAGGAGCAGTCGAGTTCATCCCCAAGGGCGCTTTCTCCGAGGCCGTGCTGCTCGAGGCGCTGCGGCAGCTACAGATCATAAACGCGGCCTAGGCTTGAATGGAGACGGGTGTGTTGAAGGCTAAAAGATCTGCTATCCGGGCCATCGTCATAGACGACTCGCCCACGGCACAAAAACTGCTGGTGACGATTCTGCAGAAAGCCGAGGGTATCGAGGTAGTCGGCGTCGGTGCCGACGGCGAGGACGCCGTCCGGCTGACCAAGCGGTTGCGCCCCGACGTGGTCACCATGGATGTCCGCATGCCCAAGATGGACGGCTTGGAGGCGACGCGACGCATCATGCACAGCGCGCCCACGCCGATCGTGATCGTGACCGCCGATCTGGCGCAGGCCGACATGAACCTCGCCTTCGAGGCGTTGCGGGCCGGCGCGCTGACGACGATCGGCAAGCCCGCCCTGACCGACGCCGAGACGTGCGCAAAGGTGGCTCGGACGGTCCGGCTGATGGCAGAGGTGCCCGTCGTCCATCACTGGGACCGGCGGGAGTGGCGGCCTCCCGAAGCGCTAGAGACCGCGCATCCGCCGGCGCCCGCGATCTCCTCTATGAAAGGGGACACCCAACGGCGTCTGCAAATGATCGGCATCGCGTCTTCGACCGGCGGCCCGGCGACGCTGGCCAAGATTCTGGGGGCTCTACCTGCCGACTTTGCGGTTCCCATTCTGGTCGTGCAGCACGTCACCAATGGCTTTGTCGCCGGGCTGGTCGAGTGGCTCGATGGCGTGACGCCGCTGCACGTCGGCATGGCCAGGCACGGCGAGACGCTGAAACCGGGGACCGTCTTGTTCGCGCCCGACGATCATCACGTCCGGGTGAACGGCCAAGGGGTCGTGGAGCTGTACAAAGGGCCGCCCTACAAGGGATTGCGCCCCTCGGCCAACCACCTGTTCCATTCCCTGGCAAGCGCCTATGGCCCCCAGGTCATGGGCGTCGTGCTCACGGGTATGGGCGACGACGGAGCCGAAGGGCTGTTGGCATTGCGCCAAGCAGGCGGGCTGACGCTGGCCCAGGATGAGCAAAGCTGCGTGGTCTACGGGATGCCACGGGAGGCAGTGGCTCTCGATGCAGTAGATCAGGTGCTCCCGCTGGATCAGATCGCGCCGACGCTGGATCGGATGACCAGATCATACGATAGGGATGCCCGATGAACGACAGAGTGACCATACGCATTCGTAGTGCGTTCGACGCCATCACTGCGCGCGCAAAGGTACGCGAGTTTGCTCGCGAGGAAGGTCTGGACATCACGGGACAGGCGCGCATATCCCTTGCTGCATACTCGCTGGCCAACGCATCAGAGTTGGGGAGTGGAAGCCGAGGCCAGCTCATCGTCAAGGGCCTGAGGAAGGGCAAACGCGTAGGCGTAGAGGTCGTCTGCGTCATTCCAAACGCCATCAACCATCGCTTTGCGCCAGAGACGCTCGAGAACGTCAGGTGGCTGGTTGACGAGTTCGCCGTCGAGACTTTGCCGTCCGACGAGATGCAGGTTGCCCTGGTCCAGTGGGCGACTCCGACGATAGGGCGGTTTTAATGAACGATACTTGCACGATCACAACGACCAGCGTTCACGACATCATGGCGGCCCGAGCCAAGGTGCGAGAACTGGCGCGCCGGAAAGGTCTTGGCATCACCGAGCAGGCCCGCATCTCCCTCGCCGCCTCCTCCATGGCCGACGTATTGGGGCTGGGCACACAGCGTCAGGGGCAGATCGCCATCAACAGCATAGTCGAGGAAGAACGCACGGGCGTCCGGGTGACCTGCACGGCGACCAAAGACGCCAGGCAGGCGCTCACCCCGGCACAGCTCGACGTGCATCAGTTATTGGTCGATGAGTTGACCGTCGAAACACTGCCGTCCGACGACGTGCAGATCACGCTGATCCAATGGTCAACGTTAAGGAGAAAGGCATGACCGAGAATACAGGTGCCAAGCAGGACGACGAAAAGATCCTGGTCATCGAGGACAGCCACACGCAGGCGCTGCACCTCCAGGCGCTGCTGGAGCGAGAAGGGCTCGACGTCGTGCTCGCCTTCGACGGCAAGGCGGGCCTGGAGATGGCGGGCCAGGTGCGCCCCGCCGTGATCATACTCGACATCCAGATGCCCGAGATGGACGGCTTCCAGGTGTGCAAGCAGCTCAAGGAGGCGGACGACACGGCCGACATACCGATCATCATGCTCACCTGCCGCGACGGGCACGAGGCAGTCCTGGAGGGGTTGCAGGTGGGAGCGGTCGATTACATCCCCAAAGACGCCTTTTCCGACGCAGTACTGATCGAGACGCTGCGCCAGATGGGGTTCATCGCGCCGGGTACGGAGTAGTAACCAGGCCCCGTTGGGGCACCTCCAATGATGAAAATGCTTTCGCGCGTACCCCGCGTGCCCCCTTCCACCTGGGGAGGGGAGTTGCCGGTCCCTCCCCCCGGCGTGGAGCCTGTCCTGAGCGCGAGCCAGAGGCTCGTAGTCGAAGGAGGAGGTTAGGTGGGGGGGCGCCAACCCTTGACAGGCCCCACCTCCTATGTATAATACCTCCACTGGCGACGTAGCTCAATGGCAGAGCAGGGGACTCATAAGCCCTTGGTTCCCAGTTCAAATCTGGGCGTCGCCACTAGGACAAACGATACACCCTCTTTAGGTGTGGCGATGATAGCAAGTGCCCAAGCCCGCATAGTTACGCCCGTTACTTGGCTAGCGGCCCCGGAATGGCTGACGGTTGACGAGGCTTGTCACCTGTCTGGCCGCGACCGGGGCACGGTGCTTTTCTGGGTCAATGACGGGGACGTAGACACGAACGCCGGCGGCCTGATTGCCAAGGACAGCTTGCACGAACTGCTTGAGGCGCTGGTGTTGCTGGCTCATTGGAACGACTAAGCCGACTGGGCCTCGATCACATGAAGGGGTGTCATAGGTATGTAGAGCTGCCCTGGTGGGATTGAGGCGCTGACTGTGTTGGCCAGGCTACGCGGCCCCACCCGACAGGGTGGGGCTTTTTGATTAGCAGTGGAAGGAGTACAACCATGTCAAAGCGGGACAAACGACAGAAAGCATCAGATGTCTTCAACGAGGCGCAGGAGTTTGGGCGGAAGGTCAGTTTCGATGAGGAGTTTCCGCAGATTGAGGATGTCGTGGTTGAAGTCACGGAAAGCGGGCACGGTGTTCGAAGAGGAAGCAAGAAAATCCATCGGAAACAACGTCTGAGGGAGCACATCAATTGTAACAATCCTATTTGCCACGGTGGCGGCTTTTCCATTGGTGCTATCTTGCGCGAGATGGTTCGAAGCCAACAAACCGAATTGGAGACAACCGAGACTTGTCAGGGGTATGAGGGCTCCCCAAAAGGAAGGCGCGAGTATGGCGAATGCCCGAACTTCTTTGAGATCAAAGTGTCTGTGAAGTACAAGAAAGTCCCTCCGGTAGGTGAAGGCGAATAGATATTAACTACATCGAGGCCGTTGCCCAATCCTTCATTGCACTTGATTCGACTAATCGCGGCTCAGGTTTGGTGAATCGTCATCACAGTAGACCTGACAGAAGTTTGACCAATGCCCAACGACTTCAACCCGACCGAGTGGTCACGATTACCACAGTAGGCAGTAGTTGGCAGCGAAGCCACGAAGGGAGACGCGACGAACTTGGACGTTACAATCATTTCTGTGATAGTGTCAGGATGTGTTGCGGTAGCAGCGCTTCTGGCTCCCTTGCTTGTCAACTTCGTTTCAGAAGAGCGGAAGTGGGCGCGGGAGAGGAAAGCAGTTCAAGCTAGTAGGGTCGATCAGTCCACTATGGACCTAATCCAGGCAGTCGCTCCTCTACTGATTGGTAGTTGGTCTTACGCTCAAGACGCAACCGGCCGCGATTGGCGGCCAATGTACGCTGACTTGCGAGGCAAGTACTATGCTTGGGAGCGAGCCTTGTGGCCACACTGCAACAATGGCGAGCGCGAGCATTTGAAGGAAATGCGAGCCAAACTGGCGACTGCAAAGACGAGCGATCTCGTTAATCTCGCGTCGGAATTTGCAGATGAGGTCCTTACGCTCGCTCACACCGTAAGCGAAAGAATGCAGTGACGCCGCAATTTTGCAGGAAATTGACCAATG
>Ga0307430_1002409_pt1 | contig 12485 bp, 14 predicted proteins | sample SalMarWE160130MG_FD_202159 | JGI IMG/M metagenome (GOLD analysis project Ga0307430, IMG submission 202159) | Salt marsh sediment microbial communities from the Plum Island Ecosystem LTER, Massachusetts, United States - WE1603-130 | ecosystem: Environmental > Aquatic > Marine > Intertidal zone >... | reverse complement strand
GCGGCGCTGGGGTTCGTGACGCTGTTCTTTGGCCTGGGGCAGGCGGCAGGGCCGGCCGTGGCCGGGGCTCTGGCCGATGCGACCGGCTCTTTCGGCCCGGCCTTTCTGCTGGCAGCGGGCGTGGCGCTCCTGGGCGGGATCGGCTCGCTGCTGCTGCGGCCGCCGCGCACGGTGGAGGGCTAAACAGTGGATAGAGATCAAATCCGCCAGCACATAGAACGAGACCCCTTTGCGCGCTTCCTGGGCATCGAGCTGCTGGAACTGCGCGAGGGGTACAGCAAGACGGCGCTGACCGTCGAGGAGCACATGCTGAACTTTCACGGTTTACCCCACGGCGGCGTCATCTTTTCGCTGGCCGACGCGGCCTTCGCCGCCGCCTGCAACTCTTACGGCCAGGTAGCCGTCGCGCTTCACGTGGACGTCAGCTTCCTGGCTGCCGTGGAGGCCGGCACGCGCCTCATCGCCGAGGCGACGGAGGAGCACCTGGGCGGGCGCACCGGGCTCTACCGGCTGGCCGTCACCAAGGAGGATGGCACGCTGGTCGCGCTGTGCCAGGGGACGGCTTATCGCAAGAAGCAGTCGCTAGCCATCGACGGCTAGCGGCTTTGCTCTCGTCCGAACACGGGTTAGAATCTGTCCCTTGCGTTCTACAGCATCTTGCGCAGTTGCTCTCTGGCGGCTTGCAGGGTTGCGATCTGCTTTGGGAAGGCAAAGCGCACGCTGCGGTCGCCGTATCCCTCCAGCGAGTAAAAGACGATGCCGGGTACCACGGCCACGCCGACCTCCTCCACCATCCACACGGCGAACTTCATCGAGTCCCACTCGGCCTGAGGAGCCGGGACCTGACTATAGTCGGCCAGGACGTAGTAAGCGCCCTCTGGCGTCGCCGCAGAGAAGCCAAACTCGCCCAGGATGGACATCATCACCTCGCGCCGCTGGTGATAGTCGGCCGTCATGTCGTCGTAATAGCTCTGTGGCAGTTTGAGCGCCGTAACAGCCGCGGCCTGCAGGGGGTGGGGGGCGCAGACGGTGAGAAAGTCGTGCACGGGTCGCACCGCCGCCGATAGATGCGTGGGCGCAACCACGTAACCCAGCCGCCAGCCGGTCATGGCGAACGTCTTGCTCAGACCGCCGACGGTGATCGTCCGATCCCTGAGCGGTTCCAGGCTGCCGGGATAGACGTGCTGCCGCCCGTCGTACAGGATGCGGTCGTAAATCTCGTCGGTGATCAGCACCAGGTCGTTCTTCACCACCACGTCGATCACCCCGGCGATCTCTTCATCGTCAAAGACCCGCCCCGTGGGGTTGTGGGGCGTGTTCAGCAGCAGCGCCCTGGTGCGGGGCGTGACCGCCGCGGCCAGCCGGTCGGCGTTCAGACGGTAGCCGGGCTCCTCCAGCGGCACGGCCACCGCCTTGGCCCCGGCAAAGATGGCGGAGGGGATATAGTTCTCGTGGGCCGGCTCGATGATGATGATCTCGTCGCCGGGATTCAGCATCGCCAGCATGGCCGCGTTGACCGCCTCCGTTACGCCGCAGGTGACGGTGACGTGCTCGGCGGGGTTCACGTCCCAGCCCAGATAGTCTGTATAAAGCTCGGCCAGCCGCCCGCGGAGGGGCGCGATGCCCCAGGTGGGGCTGTATTGGTTTTTGCCGTCTGCGATGGCCCGGGCGGCGGTTTCCTTGACCGGCTCAGGGGTGTCGAAATCGGGGAACCCTTGGCTCAGATTGATTGCCTCGTGCTCCATGGCCAGCCGGGTCATCATGCGGATGATGGATTCCTGGAACTGTGAGATGCGTTCGGCGATTTGCATAAGCGTCTTCTCCTCGTAGGGTAAAAGCCGTAGCCAAACTTTTCTTCGTAGAGAGGGCAATTCTGGCGTAGCCAGAATTGCCTAGTTGCGCGCAGCGCAGCCGGTATTATGGCCTAAATTCGGTGGGGTGTCAACCGGTGGAATCTGGGGCGTGTTCGACCAGTACTTGCGTGAGAGTGTCTCGCTCTTGCGAGGGGGAGACGAGTTCGTTGCTCAGCACGATGGCGTGCGATGGGCACGAGTCGGCACACTGTCCGCAGTAGGCGCAGCGGTCGCGATAGTGGATCAACCGGAAGTGCTCCCGGTCTTGACGTTCCAGCTCCAGCGCGAGTGCCGGGCAGTCGCGTACGCACAGCCCGCAGCCCTTGCACAGTGCTTCGTCGGTGAGGATGACCCGACCACGGAATTCGGCGGGCAGCTCCGCCGGCGCAAAGGGGAACTGGACGGTGACGCGCTCGGCGAGCAGCGTGCGCCTCAGTTCCGTCAGCAGGTGGGCCAGCGAGCGCAAAAGGGGCATCTATCCAACTCCGATCAAGATGACGACCAAAACTTGCACCAACGCCAGCGGCGCCAACACGCGCCAGCCGAGGTTCACCAGTTGGTCGATGCGCAGGCGCGCGTAGAGCACGTCTACCAGCGAGAGTACCAGCAAGACGAGCAGCGCCTTGATACCAAAAACCAGAACGGCCGGTGCGGGCAGCCCAATGCTGGCTCCGCCCAGGAAGACGTTGACCAACAAAAAGATGCCAACTGCGGTCTTGATGTGGAGCGAGAGCTGCCACAGCGCCAGCTTGCGCCCACTGAACTCGGTCAGCGGCCCGGCGCCGATCTCTGACTTGGCCTTGGGAATATCGAAGGGAGAGCGCTTCAGTTTGCCGATCAACCCGGTGAGCGCCAGAAAAAAGCCCAGCGGCTGCACGAGCGCGATCCAGGGGGCGTGCGATTGCTGTGCGGTGATCTGCGCGATGGACCACGAGCCGCTGAGGATGGCCGGCCCGCTCAGTGCCATGAGAAAGGGCACCTCGTAGGAAAAGTATTGCAGCAGCGAGCGGTTCCCGCCGATGACGCTAAAGACGCTGCCCGATAGCCATCCGGCCAAAAAGTAGGCCAGCGAAGGAATGCTGAGCAGAAAGAGCACCACGATCAGATCTCCCTCGAAGGAAGGGGCTGAGTGGGTGCCGACGGGGATGTAGAGCGCGGCGGTCAGCACCGCCGCCAGCGATACCATCGGCAGCGCTGCGCAGGCCAACTCGTGGGCCCCGATAGGCAGCACGTCCTCCTTGGCCAGCAGCTTGATAAAATCGGCCAGCGGTTGGTACCAGGGCGGCCCGACGCGTCCTTGCAGACGCGCCACTACCAGCCGGTCGATCCACTGGAAGGTCAGCGCGCAGAGGAAGAGGAACGCGAAACCAGGAAAGATTAGTAAGCTGAACAGGGCGGATAGCCAGTCGATCATCTTTTCACCGATCCGCACACGCGATGCACAGGTCCACGCCGGCCAGCACGGTGGGCACGTCGGCGATGTTGATATCCTGCAGTTGCTCGGATAACGCGGCCAGGGCTGGCAGCGTGGGCGTGCGTACCTTGACCCGCGCCGGGCGGTCGCTGCCGTCGCTGCGGATGTAGTATACTAACTCGCCGCGCGGCGCCTCGCAGCGGCTGACCACCTCGCCGGGCGGCACGCGACGTGGCGCGCGCACCGCCAGCGGCCCCTCCGGCATCGCGTGCAGTAGCTGGCGGCACATTTGCAGGCTCTCAACCGACTCCATCGTCCGTACCATCGTGCGCGCCCACACGTCTCCTTCGTGGGCGACGATGACGCGAAAGTCGAGCTGGTCGTAGGCGGCGTAGGGCGCGTCGCGCCGCATATCCACGTCGATGCCCGATGCCCGCGCCACCGGGCCGACCACGCAGTAGCGGCGCACCTGCTCCGCCGTCAGACGCCCGATGCCGTGCGTGCGCACCTGGAAGGTGCGTTCGTGCAGGATAACGCCCAGGAAAACCTCGATTTGCCGCTCCAGGTCGTCGAACCGCGCCAGGATGGAGTGGGCGTATTCGGGGTCGATGTCGATGCGCACGCCGCCGATGACGTTGACGGCGTGGGCCACACGGCCGCCGGATAGCTCCTCCATGATGTCGAGCACGATCTCGCGGTCGCGCCAGGCGTACATAAAGATGGTGGTAAAGCCGATGTGCTCGGCCAGCACGCCCAGCCAGAGCAGGTGGCTGTGGATGCGCTCCAACTCACACAGCAGTGTGCGCAGGTAGAGGGCGCGCGGTGGCACCTCCAACCCCAGCAGCGCCTCGACTCCCTGGCAGTAGGCGGTGGTGTGGACGTGGGAGCAAATGCCGCAGACGCGTTCCACCACGTGGACGTTCTGCACGTAGTTGCGGTTCTGAAAGATGCGTTCGAGGCCCCGGTGGGCGTAGCCGATGCGCAGAGCGCTTTCCACGATGCGCTCGCCCTCGGCGACCAGCTTCAGCGAGAGCGGTTCTTTGAGCGCCGGGTGCTGCGGGCCGATGGGGATCGTGATGCGGCTCATGGGCGTGCCTCTCCTTTGAAGCGAGAATGCCGCTGATCGCTCAACTCGCCGTTTTCCAGATTGTCCGTTTGGCATGCCAGAGGCACGCCTCGGCGCAGCGGCGGCTCGCCCTCCCAGTCGTCGGGCAGCAGGAATCGGTCCGGGGTGGGGTGGCCGTCGAACAGGACGTGCAGCATCTCGCTCACCTCGCGCTCGTAAAAGGCCGCGCCGGGGATCAGGTCGATCAGTGTGACGGTGTGCGAGTTCTCTCGTGGCAGCGACGTGCGCAGCGTCAGCCCTTGGCCGTCCCAAAAGTGGTAGAGCAGTTCGATCTCGTCGCCGGTGTCGATCCCGGTGATGGCCGAAAGGTGGCGCAGATCAAAGCGCTCGATCAGCATCTGCACCGCCGGGCGCACGTTCTCCGGTGTCAGGGTCACGATGGTCTCGTCTACTGGCACGATCCGAGGCTCCAGCGGGTCGGTGGGAAAGTGTTCGTGTAGAGCCTCAAGTACCAAGTCAACGTTCATTCGATCTCCTCCAGCAAGCGTATCAGGCCGTTGATGATCGCCTCCGGCCGGCAGGGGCAGCCCGGCACGTAGACGTCCACCGGCAGGACCTGGTCGATGCCGCCCAGCACGTTGTAGCCATCGTGAAAGACGCCGCCGGAGCAACTGCAACTGCCCACCGCCACTACCCACTTGGGAGCGGGGATCTGCTCATAGATGCGGCGCAGCCGGTCGCGCGACTGGCGCGTCACCGGGCCGGTGCACAGCAGGACGTCGGCGTGACGCGGCGAGGCCTCCTTGAGGATGCCCAGCCGCTCGACGTCGTAGCGTGGCGTGAGCAGGTCTACGATCTCGATGTCGCAGCCGTTGCAGCCGCCGCTGTTAAAGTGCAGCACCCACGGCGATTTGCGCCTGGCCCAGCGCACGATCCTGCGTGTCAGTCGGTCGAGCATCTACTGTCGTCTCCTTCCGGTCAACGCGAGCACGCTGACGGTGATGCCCATCAGGTAGAGCGTCGCGATGCGGTGCGACTCGTTCCCCGGCGGCAGCGTCGAGGCGACCAGCGTTGCCAGGTGCAGCAGGGAGAACATCAGCGCCAACTGGAAGAATGCGTGGTAGGCCAGTTGTGCTTCCGGCGGCAGCAGGTCTTCGCCGCAGGCGTAGGGCTGATGCTTCCCGGGATGCTCCTCCCCCGGCGGGCTCAACGCCCCGCTCAACCGGTAGATGCCGTATGCCAGCGCCAGAAAGACGCACGCGGCGACTGGGGGGCTCAACAATATATTTTCAACCATCCCTCATCTCACATCGTTCTAAACATCCGGCCCGGAGGTGCTCTCCGGGCCGCTCTCTTGTACCAGCGAATGTCGCATACCCCCTCGATATGGTCATCACCCATTACATCCCCTCGAACTCGTCCAGCAGCGAGGCCATCACGTTCTTGTTGTCGCCCCAAATCAGCCGGTTGGTCCAGCCCTGTAGGTCAGATTGCCAATCTGACCCACCCAGGTCAATGCGCTCCACCGCCTGGAAGGGCAGGCTGACGGTCTTGACCTTGGTTTCCTTGCCTCGCCAGCGCAGTTCCACGTCGGGCTCGAATAGGTCTGGCATTATGGATTCTCCTTCAGATTTCCAGGTTGGGTTTGTGCCAATGGATCGTAGCAGGCCCGCCCCTATTATATCCAACAGCGGCCCTCGCACAAACGAACGCCCCTTCGGCTTGGCCCTTCGACAGGCTCAGGGCGTCGCTCAGGGCAAGCAGCCCGCCGCCCCGCTTTCCCCACCTCGACCCGTGCCGGTGGGCGAAAAGCGCAGGGCCTGTCCTGAGCGGAGTCGAAGGGCCGCGGACTTGTCACCCCCAATCAGGCGGTTGCGCCACTCGAAGGAGCGGCCCGCGCTGGATAGGTCGAGGGCCATCTGGCGTTTCTGGGCGCTCTCGCTCACCGTTTCAACGGTTTGGAAGGGGAGTTGGAGGCGCAGGGCTGGTGCTTAGGTGCGGGTATGGTCAGTGTGGAGTTCGGGGACCGTGTATTCGGCGGGGCTGGAGCCGTCAGGTATTGGCTTTGCTCTTGTGTTTGGGAGAGAGGGATAGATTACAAAGCCTGTAATTTGCGGAGAATTTGCTTGACGAGGTTCTCAGCCCTGGACCAGTTGTTTTGCCAATCCCTATCGGCTGGATTGTAAGGCAGCATCTGATAATCAGCCGCATGCCTCAGTCTCTTGAGCGCGGTAAGCTGGTCCGCCGTTGATCGGTATCCTTTTCGTTTTTTGAGTTCTTTGGCCACCAGCGTATGAACCGCTCTCTTTTTTGTAGCGAAACCCAGTTTGTCCCTGGCAACTATAAAGAGCGCATAGTAGGCACGCCCCACGGCAGTCCTGAGACTGGCTTCATCCTGGTTTCGGTTTCCCAGTTCCCGTGCGATACCGAGGAAATCAAGAGAATCAAAGGGCTGCGTCATTGATATCCCACCGCACTTCGAAGGACAATCGCTCAATGGCAATTCTTGCTAATTTATCAGGCAGGAAACCGATCCAGAACTCGATCATTGAACCCAACTTGTCCCAATACGCCAATGCAGCCTGGGGAGAGACCTTCACCCATTGGATAACTATTACCTCTTCGGTGTCCTCCTCAGGATCGACAAAGCCGCTCACCTCGACCTTGCTTACCGGCATGAAACTTCTGTGCGCCTCGTCCTTTAATAGAGGGAGCATCCGCTCCAGAGTCATGCGTACTCTATCTGTAAGCATAGGACGCGCAGAAGGATCAATGATCGTTTCCGGCTCAATTCTTGGCACGTATGGTTCAATAATGTGGGGTGCACCAACATACAGCCATTGGTCATAATGGATCTCGAGTTCATCTGTATTGAAAGGTGATATTGGAACTTCCCAATCAGTTCGCTCCTGAGAAATCTCGATCAGAATACCTTGGCCTGAAGGGGTGCTTTCCACATAGCGCGGCACAGGGCGACGTTGAGAATGAAATTCCCCGAGATGTGGCAGGGTGACAGAGTCCTGAAGAAAAGCAGTTTCCATATCAACTACCCTTGTTCTATCAGTGACAGGAGAGCAATGAGAGTATCTTCAAACCCTCGAACGAAATCAAAAACTGGGTCACGGCGAGAATTACGGAAGACAACCTCTATGAGGTGATAGTTTTCTGCAGATTGGACTAGAGGCACGATGCGGATGTCAAACCAGTTAGGCTGATTAGGGATTTGCCCACTCGCAGACAACCTGAGTCCAAGAGGGGAAACCTCTGTCTCGAGAATCTTTGAGAATTCGTTGATAATTGGTACCTGTGAAAAATGGGTATGCCAACTATCCAAAGGGTTTCTCTTGGCCTTTATGGTGAGGCCAGCAACGAATTCGTAATACTGTACCAAATCGGAACAATCGAAATCCAATTCATCGCTCAGTAAAGAGTCAACCGCGTTCATTTCCGTCACTACGGTTTTGACATCTGCACTGTTTACAGCAACAACCTGCCGATCTGTATCGATTCGGACAGCTACTTCTCCCTTTCTTGCGACAAAGCCGCTAACATTGAGCCTCCTGCCGGGCGGAACTGGCTGCATTAACTCTTCGGGCAAGACAAAGTTTTGCCTTGAGAGAGCTTGCAGAAACTGAGTAACGTCGAAAGGAAAGAGAACTGAGCTATACTTGACTGCCAGAGACAGATTACGATAAGTCGCTTTTAGAGTCCCCACCGCACTTCTCCTTTCTTTGATATTTCCGACTTTTTACACAGCAACGGCGCTAAACCATCGGAGTCACCAAGAACAGAAGATGAATTTAGTATAGCAGAAATGAGAGGAAAGTCAATAACCTGCGCAAGAAACTCACTATTTGTTGCGTTACCGCATTATGGATCCACCGGTAGCCCTCGCACAAACGAACGCCCCTTCGACTTGGCCCTTCGACAGGCTCAGGGCATCGCTCAGGGTAAGCCGCCCGCCGCCCCGCTTCCCCCACCACGACCGGTGCCGGCGGGTGAAAAATGCAGGGCCGCGGGCTAGTCTTGCGGCGAAGGGTGGTCGTCACGCCCATGGCGGGCCGCCCTTCCGCCTGGGCCCGGGTTGGCGAGGTCGCCTTTCACTTCGGCGGCGGGAGAGCGCCCCTGCTTCTGAGCAGGCCCTTGTCTTGCATTCCATGGTGTCTTTATGCTGCACTGCTCTACGGGTAGGTCGCGTGCGGCGCAAACTCCCGTTGACTTTTCGCCAAACTCAAGTTGGGTTTGCCGCAAATCCCCGTTGCCTTTGCATCAGAGGCCGGTTGCCTTTGGTCACGAGGCCCAGGGCCTTTGCACCAGAGGCCAGTTGCCTTTGGTCACGAGGCCCAGGGCCTTTGCACCAGAGGCCGGTTGCCTTTGGTCACGAGGCCCAGGGCCTTTGATCCATGGGCCGGTTGCCCTTGCTCTCGGGTCAGGTTGAGTCTAGTCTCTCTACCGATTACGCCACGGTCAGTGTTGCTCCCAGCGCGCCGGTGCGCACGTCCGCGCTGCCGTAGATGGTGGCCTGCCTCAATCAAGTCCCATGGCGGTAAGGGTATGATCGCCATTTCCACACCGGGTTTTCGCAGTACAGGGCCGCAAAAGTCGCCCTTCGACGAGGCCCCTCGACAAGCTCGGGGGGCACCTCAGGGTGACTTTTGCTTGCGCCGAAAAGTGCCGAGTTGTTTTTGATAAGTGCCAAGGGCACAGTACTTTATCCCGAGGCGAAACCTTGCGAAGGTTCGGTACGCTCTCTGGCTACAAGATGTCTGTGTTGATCAGAAGCTATACCGGCGAGAAGGCTTTGTTTAACCTTCGCAAGGTTGGCCATATTGTTATTTTCCCAACTCCAACAAATAGACGCTTGCCTCACTCGTCCAATCCAGCCAGGGGCCCGGGTACAGGCCCACGGCGATCACGAGCGCCCCCATCACGATCAGCGGGACGACCATCCAGGGCGAGATGCGGAACCTGCGCGCGTGACGGATGGGGGGAGGGGCAAACAGGGCGCCGATCAGCGGCAGATAGTAGCCCAGGCCCAGTAGGCTGTTCAGCAGAAGGACGATCAATCCTACCAAACCGAGGGCATCGGAAGAGCGCAGGCCGTTGGTCACGACGAACCACTTGCCGGTGAAACCGGCCAGCGGCGGTATGGCGGCCAGTCCCCCCAGCGCCACGGTGAAGCACACGGCCACCAGGGGCAGGCGCGCCGCCGTCCCGTGCAGTTGATTGATCGTGGTGGCGTCGAGGTAAAAGTGGGACACGCCTTTGGACAGGAAGGCCAGGCCCTTCATCAAGGCCTGGACGATGATCAGGAAAAAGCCCGCCTGGATGGCTCCGACGAGACCGTATCGCAGCCCGATGCCCATGGTGAGCATCAGGTATCCCACCTGAGCGACGGTCGAATAGGCCAGCAGCCGTTTGGTGTGGGTCTGCACCAGCGCCATGCCGTTGCCCACCGTCATGTTAAAGAGCGAGAGCACGATCAGCAGTGTCCCCAGGCTGTGCGCCGGGAGGCCCAGTCCCAGGCTGACCTTGAGCAGCGTGTAAAGGGCGCTCTGGACGATGACGCCGGAGAGCATGGCACTGACGCTGCTGGGGGCCCGCCCGTGGGCGTCGGGCAGCCAGGTGTGCAGCGGGACGATGGCGCTCTTGACCCCCAGGCCGGTGACGATGCAGGCTATTCCGGCGCGGGTCCACGGTCCCGGTGCGCCCATCCCCCCCTCTCTCCCCCCCAATGGGGGGGATGAAGGGGGGGGCAACACGAGTTGCCCCGTCTCCCGGTAGATGAACGAGATGCCCAGCAAAAAGATGACCGTGCCCACGCTGCCCATCATCAGGTACTTGAAGCTGGCCTCGATGGCCGTCTGGGTGCGCCGCCGGAATCCGACCAGCACGTAGGCGGATATGCTCATCAGCTCGCAGAACAAGTACAGGTTGAACAGGTCTGCTGCCAGCACCATCCCGACTAGCCCGGTCGCCAGCAGCAGGAGCAGCGGGTAGTAGGTCTCGTAGCGACGGTCGAGCGTCAGGTAGTGGCCAGAGTACAGGGCTACCAGCAGTCCCAGTCCTAATGCCACACCCGCGATCACTAATGCACCGGGTTCGGCACGCAGGAAAGCCTCCCCTGGCCCGAAGCGGCCCCAGGTTGGAAGATGCTCAGTGCCAGGTGTCATAAATCGCAGGAGCGCGAGCGTCCCCAATGCCGCCGCAAATATCGCCGCTGTGAACGCGGCCAAGCAGTCATTGCGGCCGGTCACAAAACGCGCCACCAGGTAGACGGCGAATGCGCCGCCGATCAGGCAGATCAGGGGCAGGATGACCCAGATGTCTCCCGTCACCAGTTGCCCCCCAGGATCATCGCCAGGGCCTGGTTCACCCAGGCGAACACGGGTGCCGGGACGAGGCCCTCGACGAGAGCGAGGATGGTCAGCAGGACCGTCGGAGCGACCATCGCCCAGTGTGGGCGCTCGACGGTCAACTCCGGCGGGCGCGGGCCGAAAAAGACGCGCCCCACGAACCACAGCGCATAGGCCACCGTCAGCAGCGAGCCGAACAGGGATAGGATCGCCAGGCCGAGTTGGGGCGTGCGAAAACCCCCGGCAAAGATCATCCACTCGCTATCAAAGATGCACAGGGGCGGCACACCGGCGATGGCCAGCGCGCCTACGATGGTGCAAAAGGCCGTCAGGGGCATTGCGCCTCTCAGGCCGCCCAGTTCGGTGATGCGTCGCCGCCCCGTGGCGTGGATGATCAGCCCGATGCCCATAAAGAGCAGCGCCTTGACGATGGCGTGAAAGACGACGTGCAGCGTCGCTCCGGCGATGCCCTCGTAGGTCAGCGTGCCCAGCCCGAACAGGATGTACCCCATCTGGCTGACGCTGGAGTAGGCCACGATGCGCTTGACGTCGCGCTCGGCCAGGGCCATCAGCGCGCCATAGATCTCGGAGACGATGCCTGCCACCATCATCGGCACGGCGAAGGGGGCCATCTGCTCCATCGAAAAGATGCTCAGCGGAAAGCGCAGGACGCCGTAGGTGCCCATGCCCAGCATCGCCGCCGCGAGCATGATGGTCACCGGCATCGGAGCCACGGCGTGTGCGTCGGGCAGCCACAGGTGCACCGGGAAGATGGCCATCTTGACGCAAAAGCCGATGATGAATAGCACCGTCACGGTCGTGACCAGGGTGGGCGTCAGTTCGAGGCCTGACTGCAAGGCCGAGAAGCTATCGCTGCCGGCGGCGTCGTAGAGGACGAGCAAGCCCACCAGCACCATCAGCGAGCCCAGGTGGGTAAAGATAAAGTACTTGAGCGCCACCGCCCGGCGCTGGCTGCCCTCGCCCCAGGCGGCGATCAGCGCGCAGGAGGCCACCAGCATCAGCTCCCAGAAGACGTAAAAGAGGAACATGGAGTTGGCCAGGGTGGTGCCCGCCATGCCGACGGCAAAGAGCATCAGCAGGGCGTAAAAGACCGGCGACCTTTCGTCGAGGTGGTGGTAGCCCCAGGCGTAGACGACCGCCAGCAGCGTCACGGAGGCCTCGGTGAGGAGGAAGGGAAAGGCCAGCCAGTCGGCGCGCAGCTCCAGGCGGATGTTGGCCGCCGGGACCCAATCCATAGCAAACGTGGGCGCGTCCCCCCGCTGAAGCGCGGGCAGCAGGGCGAACGCGCTGACCAGCGAGAACAGCGCGGCTGCACCCGCCAGCCAGCCCGCCGCACGCACGGCGCGCCCGCGCAGGAGGACGAGGATCAGCGCCATCGCCAGCGGCGCGCCCAGGGTGGTCAGTAGCCATATAGTTTCAGTGTTCATAGATTACCTCCCGCAATCATCAGGGTCAGGATCGCCAGCGCCAGGGCGAGGGGCACCCACAGCAGGTTGCGCCGCAGCCGCCCGGTGTGCCAGCGCTGCATTCTCCGGCCCAGCGCCAGGGCGGCGCTTACGGTGCGGCGCAGGATACCCTCCAACCCTTCCTGTTCGATGGTGCGATGCGCGATGTCAGCGCCGCGTGTCACCACTTGGATGGAACGGTCTATCATTCCCTCTAGAACCCCATGTTCCACGATCCAGACGATTCTCGCGCTGTCGGTCACAGCGCGCTTGATCCAGGCGACGGTTCGCTCCAGGATAGCGACCTCGATCACGGTACGCAGTGTTCCT
>Ga0307430_1002407_pt1 | contig 12493 bp, 8 predicted proteins | sample SalMarWE160130MG_FD_202159 | JGI IMG/M metagenome (GOLD analysis project Ga0307430, IMG submission 202159) | Salt marsh sediment microbial communities from the Plum Island Ecosystem LTER, Massachusetts, United States - WE1603-130 | ecosystem: Environmental > Aquatic > Marine > Intertidal zone >... | reverse complement strand
AAAGAACTGCGTTTCGTCAGCGGGCGGATCAGGGCGTTAGATCCGACAAACCAGATATGAATCCAAACTCAGCATCCCCCTCAGCTTCCGATTGGATGACGGCAGATTCGATCGTTTGGAAGAAAAGTTTTACGCCCGCTGAAATTCAAGCCATCGATGTGCCAACCTTTCACAATCTTGTCCGCGCCGTGCATCGACTGCGAACGAATGATGGCCTGCCTTCTTCTGCAATCACACAAAGCATGAATGATGTGACCGATCTGAATGGATTGAGAACCTGGATCGATACCGTGCTGCATGGCGGGCAATCGTAATGAGAAGATATCGGCCATGTCTGGGTTTCAACACATAAGGAGAAGAAACGATGGGCCTCGTACCGCCAAGGATCGAACCACCCAAAACGATCATCGGAGTCGGTACACGGGAACTCGTCATCCTGGGGACAGGCTTGATGCTTTCGGTCCTCATTATACTTTCTGGGTTGGCACTCGTACTCAAGGTGGGCCTGGCGGCGTTGATCGTGGGGTTGGCGGCGCTGCTCGCTCTGGGGCGCGCCCCGGCTACTGGCAAAACGTTCGATGAATATTTCCTCGATATCTACCACTTTCATAAACGCGATCGATTCATGCAGCGCGGCGTTGGGGATGTAGATGAGGAACCTTTTGCACATCAACAACCCCCGTTCGAGGATGCATTAACCAGCAATACACCAACCAGCCTGATCCAAATACGCCCGCTGCCGCTGAGCCTGAACAGCGTCGCCGCTGTGTTGAGCGTATGCTTTCTGGCCATGCTCATCTTTTGGTTATTCTTCGGCGGACTTCAGGAATTTCTGCTTCGATTCGGGATTCAATAATGTACTGGAAGAACGGTTGATGTTCAAACCCAATCCACAAGTTGGTCTTGCGCCCACATCGGACACCGACAGGGTTGTGCCGATCGTCGCCATAACGGAAGACTTACTCATCACGCGCAAGGGTACCTTCCTGACCATGCTTGAGATGCCCCCAATCGACATGGGCGCCAGCGGACAGGATTTCAGCTACTGGATCCGCAAACATCAATCCGCGCTGGATTGTATCCCTCCGGGGATCAACATTCAGGTAACGGTTCTGCTCGAGCCTCGCGACCCCGAGCCCGATCTCGCCTATTTCATCGAGCGCGCCCAACACTGGAACACACAAGCCAACGATGAGTATCTACCAGCACGCACTCGCGAGCAGGCCGCGATGATATCCGCAGCCGCCCAACAAATGACCGCATTTGTAGCGCTATGGTTCGATCGTTCCCTTCCCATTACCTGGCGAACGATCTACACACTCTTTTGGAAAGCGCCACCCCAGGTTTCGAAACGCTCCTTGCTTTCCCTACGGAAAAATGGCGCGTGCGATACTCATCACCTCGATTTCATTCCGCAGGCGCGGGATGCACTCGCGCGCACGCATGGGATCGTTTCCACCGCCTTTCGGGAAGCCGGTCTTCCCCTGCGGAATCTAACCCCCGGAGAAATGTGCCAGATCGTGTGGCGCGGGCTGCACCCGGCAACCAATGGGCTCGCAACCGATCAGGCCTCCGAAATCGCCATCGCCATGGCGCGAGGGCGCCAGGTGCATCGACGGCAAGTCCCCCACGCCAGCGACTTTCGGCCCGGTATGTCTGCGGAGGAGATCGCCAATTTGCTCGCGCCGAACACAATCCTGGAGCGGGAGACTCTACTCGAAATCGACGGCGTTCGTGTGGCCGGTTATTATGTCCATGATTTTCAACCCAATCGAGTGGCCATGGTCCATCGGCTGGCAAATCTACCCGGCGGCTGGACGGGCAGCCTGTTGATGGAATTTGCCGAACCGGCGTCTGTCGTATCCAACTTACGTGAGCGCGAAGTGCAGCTCTCTGCCACCGAATTGGCCAAACAGACGCAGGGCATGCTGCGCAGTTTTTCGAACCAACAGGAAGTTGCCGCCGTCCAGGAGCAGCGCATGTCGCTGGAGACGATCGGCAAGACTCCGGTCTTCATCCGCTTTTTCATCATGCGCACGGCGCCCAATGAAGAAATCCTGCAGCAGCGAACTCGCGATCTCGAAAGCCTGCTGACCACGATCGGTGTGTCCTTCGTTCCCGCACGCTACAACCAGATGCGCCTCTGGGAAAGCTCGCTGCCGACGAGTGAATTGACCATGAAAACGAAACCCCGGAACATGACACCGGACAGCCTGGCGCCTTTCTTCTGGCCCGCCCAGCGCCGCTATATGGAAGAAAAGGGCATTTACCTGGGCATCGACCAGGCGACGCTGCTGCCGATACGCGTAGATCCGTTCGGTGATTACCTGGAAAAAACCCCGACCTTCCTGGCGTTGGGTAGACCCGGCGCGGGAAAATCGGTGTGGCTGCGCACGATGATGCTCTCGGCGCTCATCGCCGGCGACTCAGTCATGGCCATCGATATCGAAGGCGAAATGCAATCCTTCTGCGATCAATACAACGGACGCTACATCGACATCGGCGACGTCAGCAGCGAACGCATCAACGTGCTCGACATCCCCCCCGACAGCGAGAACCCGCTGGAACACGGAACAAAACATCTCGTAGCCTTTTGTGAAGCCGTTCGCGGTAGCGCCATCCCCAAGGGGCCGGAGTGGAATGCGCTCGCAGAAGCCTATAAGCTGGCACTGGAAGATAAGGGGATGATCGATCCCCTCAGCAGTGAGCCCCGATCCGCATGGCATTCTGAAGAGGCACCACTGCTCAACGACGTCGTTCGCATTCTGGCACAACTCAAACGACCGGAAGCCACATCCCTGGCCGAGATGCTCTATCCCTATGCCGATGGCCTCTTCCGGGAGTATTTCAACACACCGACCACTTTCGACGTGCGCAAAGAAAGACTGGTTGTCTTCGGAATGCGTCACGTCAACGAATCGGGAACCTGGGACGATCAGGAGCTCCAGGTTTACCTGTGGCAGGTGATGGGGTTCATCTGGAGTGAGGTGCTGCGTAGGAACGCAGAAAACCCCCACGCGGCAAACCACGTCATGCTGGATGAGGTCTGGGCTTTGCTGCGAACACCGGGCGGCGCCGCGGCGATAGAGAATATTGCCCGTAGAGCACGTAAAAGACGGACCGCCCTCTGGATGGCAACGCAGCAGATTGGCGAATTTCTCGAAAAAGAACATGGCCGCAAGATCCTCTCCATTGTGGGGACCAAGCTGCTCATGGGAGTCAGTCCCTTTGAAGCAAAACGCATGCAGCAACCGTTTGAGCTGGCCGAATATCTTATCGACACCCTGACCAAACTCGGCTACGGCGAAGGTATCCTGCAAATGGCAAATGCTGTGCTCAAAGTGTGGATCCGTTCGCCCAAGGAGCTAGGTCTTTACTGATCGTTGTTCTTGTTTACGTCGTATATCTGTGTTTGTATGGGTTAACTTTTTATGGGTTTGAAGAAGAATTTCTCCTGCTGTTTGCTGTCCACTGTCGGATTCTCGCTCGTCTGTATCGCCAGCTTTTTCCTCCTGACCTACAGCGTTGCTGCCGTTGTGGCGGACTCTCTCCCCTGGCCGCTGGATAAAATCGCCTGGGAATGGATCGAAGGAGACTCCAAACCCGTCGGCCATCCGGCGATGGATTACCAGCCTGTTTCCCCGAGCCGGGTGATCGAGAGTGGTTCCTATTACTACCCCTACGACGGCTACTCGGGGCCCGTGAGCATGATCTGCCGTCTTCCCGTCGAGTATGGTTATTTCGTAACCTCGACGGGTGGATATGGTGAGACCGAAGGCCGCAACGGACATCCACACACCGGAATCGATTATGGAACCTACGGCAAAGACGAGGGCGTTATTGCCATCATGGGAGGCAAAGTAACGCATGCCGGCTGGAGTTACTGGCTCGGCTGGACGGTGGTCGTCGAAAACAACGGCTATCAATTGATCCTGGGGCACTTATGCTGCGGTTCCAGCGGGGTCAGCGGCAGCGAACGAGGTCGTTCCTCGATTGTGGTGCATGAAGGGGAAGTGATCCCGGCCGGAACCATCGTCGGCCGAGCCGGAGACACCGGAAATTCGTACGGCGTCCACCTGCACATGGAAGTTCGCCTGTGTGATGAAGAAGGCAAATGCCAGATCGTCGACCCGAGAAGCGTCTACCTTCCCGGCCAGGATGCCTATTGTGATTGGCAGGGATTCGCCGCCCGCAGTCGGTAGGTTGGGTTGAGGAGTACCGAAACCCAACACCTCCCTTGATGTTGGTTGCGGATATCCATCCGCAACCGATATTGGGCAGATGTGTATCTGCCGATCTTCATTTCGCGGCGTGAGGTAAAGGGGAGTTAGTATTTACTGTTGCCCTGAATTCCAGCTCTATCAGGAAGAGCTGCGGATTCAAATCCGCAACTTATCGGCACCGGATGCATATCCGGCGCCAACAACTTTACCGCTGGTTGCGTATAACTATCCGCAACCGGTATCGGGTAGATATTTATATGCTGATCTTCTCTGGCTTCTATCCATCCTTCGACTGCGTTCGCTTCTCCGAAGCTCACTCCGCTCAGGATGATTAAATGAAAAGGGCTGCCGCATACCCCCACTCGACAGCCCCATATTACTTCTACGTTTTCAGGTTCGCAGGTCCTACGCCTGGCTCGGTTCGCGCTCCAGGCCCCGCGGGCGCTCCTCGCCCTCGAAGACATATCCGGGCCGCCAGGGCGTGCCCAGCGCATCCAGCAACCAGCGGTCCAGGCCCCACCAGCCGGCCGTTTTCCAGGCCAGCACCAGCAGTAAGGCCGTGGCCAGAAGCACGGGATTGGTGCTCACCGTACCCGAGAGCAGGTAGTTCATGTTCATAAAGCCGCCGAAAAAGGCGGCGATGCCCACGAAAACACCCAGGATTAAGCCGATTCCCACCAGGATTTCACCCCAGACGACCAGCTGGCTCCAGAACGAGGCATTAGGCAGCACCATGTTCTCCAAAAAAGCGGCGTACCAACCCTGCACATCCGGGTGATCGCCGCCCGTCTTCTGCAGCGCACCCTGAACGAATCCCGATACAGCCGCACCGGCATCGGTCCCCGTCCAGGCGGGATTTCCCAATTTACCCCAACCAGCGGAAAGCCACTGCCAGCCGGCATACAAGCGCAACGGGAGCCAGATCCAGGACCAGCGCACTTCGCCAAACAAGGCCTGTGCAATCTTGGGCTCCTCCACGCGCTTCACGTCTCTTCGTCGTCTCAATCCTTCCGTTATTGCGGACATGCAAACCTCCATATTGCGAGATACTTGATACATTTTATCTTATTTCTCGCAATAAGTCTATGCCCGCTTGCCGCGATCTAACATTCAACTTGTCAGAAGAACAGGAGGTAGCGCGCCACCTTGTCCATGTACGCCTGATACGATTCGCCGTACTGCGCCAGACAGAGCTGCTCCTCCGCCACCGTGCGCAGGTGATTGATGAAGACCAGCAGCACCCAGGCCAGTACCAGCAGCCACGAACCCACCGCCAGGCAGCAGCCCAGGAACATGAGCATCAAGCCCACAACCTGTGGGTGTCGTGAAATGCGATAGAGCCCAGCGACGACTGGCTGATCGAGCGGCGTCTGGCGATAGGTGATCAAAGCCCACACCATGCCGACGAACCCCAGTAGATACACGATCCCCCCAATCACGAACACAGGATCACCCATCTTCAGCGGTGAAAAAATGAGCAAACCATAGACCAGCAGCACAGCGATAACACGCCCCACTTTCGCTACCAGTTTCGCTCGCCCTTCGAATTTGGGCAGATCATACAACCGATCGACCACCTGGCGCGAAAAGATGGCCATCATCAAGCCAAACACCAGATAGAAGACCGCCAATGGCAGCCAGCCGTTCAGCCAGCCAAGTTCCAGTTCAGGGAAAAATTCCATATCGACCTCCCGTCGATTTCGTATTCCAAATTAACCAACGAAAAACCTGCTTTTCACGCCGCATACCAGCACAGAAATCATGACAAGGAATATACAGACTTTCAACGGACGCAGAACGACCCACCCAGGTAACCTATACGAACGTCCAGTAGCCACACTTCGGTGTAAGTAGATTTTCGCTGGCGAAATACAGGAGCAACTGCACGATGCAGAAAAATACTGCTGACCGTTCGACTTCGACGTTTCGAACGGTCATATTCAATCTACACTCCGTTATTTGTATTTATTCGCCTTCCTCGATCTCAACGGTCGTGGATGTTTCCTCAACACGCTTTTTACCGAATAGTCCCAGCGCATTGAGCAGCACCAGGACTCCGATGATCACGATAACGAGCGGCCAACCAACGGCGAAAAAGTCTTCGAAAGCCTCGCTCAGCTCGGTGATCCCAATCACCAAGAGAATACCTCCCGGGATCAGCGGCCACCAGGAAGCTTTGCGATTCAGGGCCAGATCGATGACGTAGATCGCACAGAATCCCGCACCGAGTCCGATCTCTTCCATACCGCCGGTGATATCGAATGCACCTGCCACGATCCTGCCCAACCCCAAACCCAAAAGAATACAACTGGGGATGAGCAGTCCGTAAGCCCGGTTTTGAAAATACCAAGCCAGAAAGGCACCGCCGATCAACAACAAAATCACAGCATCACTTTCATCCTGCAGCAGTTTTGCGGCCATCAACACAAGCCCCAAGACGATAAGGATCGCCCCCAAAATGATATTGTTCCGTTTCTTGCTATCCATTTTGTCCTCCTCTCTGGATTGGCCCACATGAGCCATGAGACTGCTAGATATATCTCCCCGGAAAACGATTCGCCTCGACCAAACAAAGGAGAGGTTCTTAGTCCGCTTCAGCCCCCTCGACGCTTGCGAGCAATGCGGCGATATTCTCCGCCACCGTGGCGCGTTGGTTGTAAACGCTCGAGCCAGAGACCAGCGCCCGTGCACCGGCAGCGACGATTTGCGGCGCCGTCGTAGTGTCGACGCCGCCATCCACACCGATGGGGATCTCCAGGCCATCCGCGGCGAGCATTTCACGGATTTCACGAATCTTGGTCAACTGATCGAACAAGAAATCTTGCCCCCCAAATCCCGGATGGACAGTCATTACCTGAATGAGATCGACAAGATCGAATGCCTCCCGGATCACCGCAGCTGGCGTCTCCGGGCTGAGGGTAACGCCCGCCCTGACGCCGAGGGAACGGATCGATTCCAACGTGCCGCGCAGGTCGTCACAGGCTTCTTGATGGACGATCAAGCGATCGGCCCCAGCTTCGGCAAACACAGCCAGAAAACGATCCGGCTCGATGATCATGAGATGAACTTCCAGGGTCAGCGAAACCAGCGGTCGAATCGCCGCCACGACGCCGGGCCCGAAGGTGATATTGGGGACAAATTGCCCATCCATCACGTCGATCTGAATCGCCTCGACGCCCGCCGCTTCCGCCTCGCGCGCCTGCTCCCCCAGACGAGCGAAATCCGCCGATAAAATCGAAGGGACGATTCGGACCATCTGGTTACTCTCCTCGTCTTTTCGTCGAGGAGGCATGGATGTGCCGCACGCCATCCCCGCCCGCCACGATCACGTCGGTCGCCAGATCAAGGAAGATGCCATGCTCCACGATTCCGGCGCGTTGCTTCAGGCGTCGATCGAGTAAATTGAGATCGTTGATGGGACCAAATTTGCAATCCAGAATGAAATTTCCCTCGTCGGTTCGATAGGCAGTGCCCTTTTCCCCACTGCGCCGTTCAACCTCGGCGCCCAACGTCTCCAGGTACTCCACGTGAGTTTGCCAGCCGAGCGGGATAACCTCGATCGGTACCGCCCAGAGTGTTCCGAGCATGGGAGAGAGTTTTCGCTCATCGACGATGATAATCTCTCTCCGGCTGACCTGGGCGATGATTTTTTCCCACAACAGCGCGCCACCGCCGCCCTTGATCAAATTAAGCTGCGGATCCACTTCGTCAGCGCCGTCGATGGTCAGGTCGATCGCCGGATGGTCGTCCAGAGTCGTCAACGGAACCCCCAGCTTAACTGCCTCCCTTTGAATGAACCGCGAGCAAGGGATACCCACGATGTCCTTCAATTCCCCCGCATGCAATTTCGCGGCGATACCCTCCAACGCACACAGCGCCGTGCTCCCCGATCCCAATCCGACTACCATCCCGGATTCGATAAAATCCATCGCCTGTTCCGCAGCCATTTGCTTATATTGCTTGAATTCTTTGCTCACCTGGTCTAATCCTGTCAACAGTTATGTCTTGGATCAAGCAATTGCCATCAACGCTCTATCCTATCAGAATTAACCTCACTTGTGACCGATAGTTTTGCCCCTTTTTTTCGTGTCGAAACACCAAATCCGATACTTCCAAGAGTCATTCAATAGCTTTCTTCCAGATCCGCTTTGCATCATCCCCCGCAGGCTTTCGAGTGTAGATCCCAATGTCGCTTTTCTCGGCGGCCTGCACGTTGGTCTATCAAGATAAAGATCATCCAGCCAAAGCGCGAAGCTCCACGAGTGGTTACGACATATTACGCTTTCATTCGTTTCACTCCCACGATTCCAGGATCTCGAGCCACTCTTGTGATTGCGCGATGATTTGCTCCCGTTTTCGTTCAATGATTACGGCCACCGATACCAGAACCACCCCCAAACCGAGAGTGATGATCCATCTTTGTACTTCATAAACATGGATCAGTACGATTACCTGGGCCACAATATTGAGTACAATCGCCCCCAGGCCCAGTAGAAACGGCTCTTTTCGGCGATTTGCGGCACCCCACCAGAGAACCAGCAGTCCTTCAAGCAGTAACAACAGGAAATAGGCAAAACCCTCTGCTCCGTTAAGCGATTGCGTAAACGAAGAAATCAGGATTACTGCAAAGCCAAACGCCTCAACGATTGTCCCCAACCGAGCTTGGTTATTGCGGCGTTCGAGATGTCCAATAAATGCGAAATACAGGCCGGCAGGGATCGCGTAACTCTGTAACTGCGTTATCCCTTGATCGAACAAAACCAGCGTCCAGGCGATTTCCAGCATCGCCACCCCCAGATAACTTAGGCGTATGATCCGTTTCCAATAGGCATGGGATAAGTAAGTGGCACCTGCAAATATCAACGAGACGACAGCGGCCAGGCGCTGCGAGCTATGCTGCATCAATGTGCCGAACACCGCAAGCGTTGGCAGTGTTAAAGCCAAGGCCATCAATGGATCGATCCAAATGACGAACTTGCGCTTGTTTTGCCATCGGGCTCTATCAACCATTTCCAAAATCACAGCGAAAAGGTAAACACCGTATCCAATCCCTGCAAGCCATGCCAGAGCAGATGCAAGTGGCATTCCCGTCCAGGCAAGTCTGAAACCGGTAGCCAGGAGCAAGTAAGCCAGCGAACCGCAGGCAAGAATTCGTTCATTCCAAAGCATGCCAAGCATACCCAGCAGGACTGCGTTCGAAATGGCAATGATGATTGTTGTATCGATCCCTCGCAGTGCCAGAAGCTGCCAAACAATAAGATCATAGATTGTCCAGAGAAAGAACGGCTGCCCCCACGACGGCGTGAGTAAATCATTGATAATACGCTGTCTTTGGACTCCTCCCTCCTTGGGCTGGCCGTCCAGGACTCGTTTGGTTTTTCGCCGAAGCCACAATCCACTCAACGCTGCGACCCACATCAGGCATGTGAGAGGCAGCGTGATGTAATGGGCTGGGACCCAACCGGGTAATAGCGACAACACCGGAATTACCGCAAGATGAATTACGATGATTCCCGGATAGAGCCAGAAGAAATTACGGAAGATTACGGCAGAGAGAAAATATGTTGCTGCCGCAGCCAGCAAGGTTATCGTTAGCGGCGCCGAGTCGCCATATGAAATCACACACATGTAAACACTCAACACATAAGCGAGGAGATAAAAAGGCATGCACGGACGCTTGAATGAAGTGATAAAACTACGCAAATCGGTGATCCCTAGCTCAGCGCGTTGGAACACATACCTCCCAAGCACGATGTAGGCGATGATCAAAGGCAGCCACCCTAATCCGTACCAATCTGGATGCAACGAGGAAAGAGTCAATCCCAAATGGTACGCGACGGCCGCAAGCCATGCCGCCGGGTAGATAAATAGAGATTCACGAAAGAGTAAGGCGGAAAGTGCATAGAGAACCACCCCGGAAATATCGACGCCTATCGCAAGCTGTTTCTCAGCGCTCGCCACCAGCAGTGCAATCGCGCTGAGGGTATAACCGACTGCGAAGAACGGAAGCGCAAAGGATGATACTTTCTCCTGCCCCATTCTCAGCTTACGATCCAGCAACCAACCAGTCATCACATAAATAAACGCCATCCCCATGAAGACCCCTGCGATCCACACATCCACCAACTTCTGGTGATATTCCAACGTTAGTAAGGCGACAATCGGAAGCAACGCTGCGGTGAGATACAGCCAAAATGCCCGGCGGAAGAGGTAGGCTGAAATCGCGTAAACAAACGCATCCAACGCAAGCGCTGTGATTCCCAGGACTTGATTATCGAAAGTTGCTACAGTCCCAAGCACCGTCAGGGCATATCCGGCGAAATAGAAAGGCCAGGCATAATCAGATTTCACCCGGTTGATCAACCATCCAACCATCACGTAGATTGGCGCCAAGATCACTAACGCCATACCTCGCCAGGCATAAGAGATTGTGTGGTATTTCAGCAATTCCACCAACCATATTGGGAAACCAATGCAGAAAACGATGAGAAAAGTGCAATTCGCGATACGACGCAACTCTGTGTCCGCTTTCTCCCAGATAAAGCCAATCAAATCATCAAACGAATGATGCCTGCCAATGTGTACGAGCATCTGAGACACAGCCCCAATGATCAAGAAAACACCAAACGTATATAGAAAGACCGGGCGATTCTGCATCGACCAGATCAATGCGAAGCTGCCAAGGGCATACCCAAAGAAGTACGGCCCATGAGCATAACGGATCTCGCGTCGGTCAAGAATGAACCCGATCCCGAGCAGAAGCACGGACAGTCCCATCCAAATCCATGCAAATTCTGCCTGGCGAAGTTCAGGCCCATAGGCGATCCAAGATAATGTTGTGGGGAAGAATGATAACCCGGCAGCGACAAATGCAAGCCACCTTTTTTGGTACAGGTAGGCCGTGAAAGTAGCCAGACCAATAACCAGCCCTTGTGCAAGGATCGGCAACAACAGTCTTTCCGTTTGACTTGCGAAGAATGCTGCAACAGTGTCTGGGATTGTCAGCGTCAAGCACAGACCCGACAACCCGATACTGACACCCTGCAACGGAATACGAAAGATACCACCAGCGTCGGCATCTTTTTCACCCAAATGCACCAACCAGCGGTCGATGAACACATAGACATAAGCCAAGCCAACCCACATAATCGGATGATAAATCCTTGGGACATTGAACAACGTGAGCGACTGCCCGAAAGCGATCGGAAACGTCACTGCGACCGCCCAGGCAAACATACCTTCCTTGGACCGCAACGCATTGAAAAGCCACAAGCCCGATACGATCAGCGGTGTCACGAAACCAACCCAGGGAACATCGAGTTCATAGAATCCAAACCGTCCAAGCATCGAACCCATCACGGCAAAGGCCGCAATGGTGTATCCAATGGCATGTACGGGTAAGGCGACTTGCTTATCGTATTTGTCCAGCAGGAGTGCGATGGGGGTATATCCCAAACTCGCCAGGAGTGCATATACCAGAGAATATGCGTGTGTAGTCAGAGGAGAGATGTCCAGGCACAAATAAACAGGCAAGAAGAATAGTAGCGCTGCGACGAACATATCCTCCACTCGCCTATATAGAAGCGCTAATGTGGCTGCCACGATTACTACGAGATACAGCGAGAAGATCAACGCCCAGCGCTCTCCGTATGAAATGAAGACACTGCTGATGACGAGCGGATAAGCGAGCGTATGAGGAGTAATTCGATAATCTCCATTTCGTCTCCGTAACAACTCGCCAATACCCACGTACATTAACCCAAGTCCTGCAAGCGCCGTCCCCAACCATTCTAGTTTGAGCACACTTCCCCACCAGGCGATGCACAGGAATATCGGCACCAACAATCCCACTGGCCACAGGAAGAACGTTGTAACCAACCACGATGGTAACCCCGTCAGGTGTTCTGACACACCAAACAAGGACCTGCGTTCATGGAGGATGGCTGAAACGAAATAAAAGACGATCATCCCCCCCAGCGCGACGAGGGTCGGCCCGTTGCGCCATGAATCGAAATTGATGACGTAATGAGCCGCCAGGCCCAAGAGTGCGGCTGGCGCAAGGCCATGAGTGCATCGGTTCAATCCGGCTACATATCGCGCCGCACTACGCAATGTGGTCGCCAACCCCACATACGCCAAAGCCAATCCCACCCATGCAACCATCAACCAGGCGGCGGCCTGTATCACCTGGTTATCTTGAAATATTTGATCGAGTGCCAACGAGAACGGCACGACGAATAACCCGCTGCCGAATAAAACCAGGATCGGGC
>Ga0307430_1002399_pt1 | contig 12523 bp, 9 predicted proteins | sample SalMarWE160130MG_FD_202159 | JGI IMG/M metagenome (GOLD analysis project Ga0307430, IMG submission 202159) | Salt marsh sediment microbial communities from the Plum Island Ecosystem LTER, Massachusetts, United States - WE1603-130 | ecosystem: Environmental > Aquatic > Marine > Intertidal zone >... | reverse complement strand
AATACATTTCGACAACATCCTCCGCTGTATGTCCCTGCCCCTCTCCTTCCCGAGCTATAAATGGGCAAACATCTTCTGCTGAATATTTATGCGATTGAGAACCATGCTCATAATCACCCAACACTTCAAGGATATCTTCCTCATCCTGTACATAATCAATCGCCCGCTCACATCCGTAACCGATGGAGGAGGTAAACTCAAACGAGCCCCAAAATTTTTGTGCTAGTTCCACAAAGAAATAGCCCGCCGAGTCTTCAGGATACAGATCCTGCAGCGTCTCGTACACAACCTGGGCTTCGTCGTCCCAGCCCTGCATCAGATACAAAAGCATGATGCGGAAACGTGCGTAAGCACTCAAGATATCGTACTCATCCGGATCGGCGGTCGGCGGCGTAGGTGTGGGCTTGCCTTCCCCTTCTGCATCGAACATCTCGGCCAGGTATTGACGATGATCCGCCGTCCAATAGGCTAACTCATCATTGAAGATCGCCTCCTGATACAGCGCCAAAGCGCGATCATAGTCCCCAACCAGCGCGGCCTGATCGGCATCCTGCACGGCCTGGAAGCGGTATTCGGGTGGATCCATCTCGATGTAGGAGAGTAAGAAGTGGATGCCATTCCAGGTATACACCAATCGCTTCCCCCGCCAGGGGCCATTGTTTCTTACAATATCAGGATGACCGGGACCCTCATCAGAAAGCATCAGTTCTTTGGTCCCATTGCCATCGAGATCGACGATCGAAATTCCTTCCCCACCATAGGTATAAGCCAAGTCATCAAGAAGCAATTCGTCATACCAGAGAAATGCTCTTGCGATTCGAGAGGAATTTAAAACCGTATCACTATGCGCGCTGCGGATCAATGGCACGAACGCTTCACCATTCCACTCGTAAATACGAACGGCAACAGTGTTTCCTGTGGAGACATAGGTATAAAGCACAACTTCGGGGGTGTTATCGAGGTTCATGTCCTCGACGGTTAATATGTGAGGCGCACGATACTCAGGTTCATCTGGCAGTTGAAATCTCCGGTATTCGCCATCGATGCAGCTGTACACTTGCATGGATAATATGTTATGTACGATCAACTCCAGGACACCGTCGCCTGTGATATCCCGTAATTCAAGAAACACGGAACGATAAATATATTGATTAATAGCGTCCGATATTGCTTTGAATGAGGCGCCAGAATCCAATTCATCGTCAATCAGGTTAAGATATTCGATACCGGAACTAATCATGTCGAGGGAGATATCAGGCGCAAACACATAGTTGGGATCGGCACCTGGGCACACCGCCGGCGGCGCTTGCGTGTGCGTGACGGCTTCTTCCGCACGGAAGGTGGGATAAGGCGTGACCGTTGATGAAGGTGTCCAGGTCGGTCTGGGAGTCTTTGTCATGGTCAGTGTCGCTGTATGTGTTTCCGATTCGGCACTTCTTGTCGTAGGACTGGCTGAAGGCGCTCCATTGTGGAGATCATTCGTAACTTCGACTTCTCTCGTCGAACAAGCTGATATTGAGATCATTAGAAATAAAACAAATCCAATTCTTCGGATCATGTATGCTCCGTGCTTACAGAATCACATCGTTGGACATCCCAACTTAATTCATGCCTGCACCAATGGTTAGTCGACCCAGAGTCATGCTTTTATCTACATCTTCCCGCAACCCACCGTCACCTTCTCAATCATGAATCGGTACAAGTTTCATCCGTGCCATGGTGGCATATATACTCTCAGGATACTGTTCCCACAATGCTACATAAGCTTCAACTGCCAAGTTATCTTCGCCCATTAATTCGTGAGCCAACCCCGAAAAGTAATACAGTTTATCGCACCAATTGTCCTGTGAACAATCCGTTGCCATTTGCGTTTCCTGAAATATCTCCAGACTTAAAGCGGGATCATCTCCCTTGAACAAACCCTCCACAGCCTTATCCAACAAACGCAATTGAAGCTCTTCACTCGTTTCTTCGAACTCTTTCTTTTGCATCAAGGTAATAAAGGGCATTCCCGTAAATTCAAAAGTATTTAACTGGAATAACGTTTCAGCATCGATTTGGATGATCGGTTGTCCATATCTCGCACTGTAAGCGGTGAAGTTTGGTATTGCTACCTGAAGATTGTCGACATAGAGCACCGATGATCTGTCGGGAGAATGGATGATAATCCACAATTCGTAGGCTGGCTCACCTGATTCCTGCTTTGTGATCCAGATTTCGGGATTGCCATCACCATCGAAATCATATTCCCCATATCCACGGATGTGGACTCCGTGAGTAGATAGGGTCTCTATCACCGCACCAATGTCTTGCAGTGACAGGACATTGCCTAATTGCTTCATGGCTTCTTTCGAATCACAGATCTCTACCTGCTTACATACTGTGTAAAATTCTTCGGCTTCATGAAAATCCTGAATAAATACTTCAGCTCCCTGTACCCACGGTGAAATGGATTCGGTGTTTTTCGGAACGAAAGTCATTACATCCTGAAAATATTGCCTTGCTTGGTCAACATCACCTTTGCTTGCATGGTATTCGCCCAAACGAAACAATACTGCAGGGCGATAAGATTCCACCCGATCATACGTCATCTCTGCTTCGAATAATGCATCAATTATGATATGCGTGTCTTCCGGATCCGAACTTATGTCTCGTGCGAATTCACAGATTTCCTTCTCATCATACTTCCCAGGAGGTTTAATCTCGTGGCTTGATTCGGTCCATTCGAACACGTCACCAATCCAGCGATATGTGCTGTATCTCCTGACCGTACATGGATGCATAACTGGATCAGTCGGTGTATCTTCCACAATGAACCCGGAAAAACCGGTATCGGCAATCAATGGAACCAGATTGCTTTCATCGTTTCCCACGATCCATTCCATTTCGTTTGTTGAACAAGAACGAAATCGAAGGAGCTTCGGTGGATTTACAGTCAAATCGTAAACCTTGTATGTGTGGAAATAAGTACAACAAGTACTGCGAGTGTAATCCAAGATCAGTTCTGGTACGCCATCTCCCGTGAGATCCGCCAGTTGATGATCCGCCCCTGTCTCCCGGAAGAAATACAAGCTGCTGAGCAAACCATGAACCTGATATCCTGCATTTGTTTCGAAGATCACAAAATGGGAATCCCATATGTGAACAATGTATGTGCTGATATAACCGGGAATCGGAGTGATCTCTTCCAATTCCAATTTCAACTCGCTTTGATGCGTATCAAACCAATACGCAAGATTTTCAATATCAACATCCCCGGAGTTCAACACTCCTTCGATCATATTTGCATAATGCATCAATTCGGGAGCCTCTGTCGATTCAGGAATTACGTATCCCATGGCCAAACTGTGGCCCAAATCCCATCGCCACTTTTCTGATAGTCCAGCGTTCGGGAAGCGAAGAAGCGCTTCTTGCAAAGCTAAGGACAAATAATCAAATTCACTCAAGTATGCAGCATATCCGTAAACGCTTGAATACAATGGATCATCCGCAATAGCATGCAAGTTACTCATCACCTGATCGACCAACAAATCTGCATCGATGGCCGTCCACTCTTTTAAGCGATAGCTCCCCGCGTCCCCATCAAACACCGCAGGCGTGAAGGTGGGTACATGGGTAGGTGAGTGTCTCGGTTTGGACGTTGAAGTCGCGGATGGCCGCTTCGTAGCAGTCACGTTCGGTACTGGCGAAAAGGTCAAACCTGGAACATTCGTCGATACAGTTCGAGTTTCCACACATGCTGCCAGCATGAACGCTGCAAGATTACATAGCAATAATCGTTTCATAGTTTGATAGTATCATCCATAAGTTACTATAAAGTTACCGATTAGAATAGAAAAATGCCGCCATCCCAGCAGCATTCTGAATCTAGCAGTTGATTCGTTTTCCCCCATTGCCAACCAAACCTACATCATCTTCACCACAATGTCGCCGATCACATTGGCGGCGGCGTCGCCGCGGTCGGCGGCGTTGGAGAGATGTCGGTAAACTTCGCGCAGTTTGAGCATCTCGACCACGTGGTCCATGTCGCGCGGCATGCGGAAGAGATCGGCAATGGCCTCGCGATAGACCGTCTCGACCCGATTCTCCAGCGCTTTCGCCCGAACGGCATGGTCGTTGGCCACATTGGGATGATCCTCGATGCGCTCCACCGCCAGGCAAATTTCCCGCGCGGCCTGCGTCAGCAGCGAGACGATGCGTTCGATGTAATTATTTGGCGTAACGTCCAGTAAGTGCATCTCCTCGATGGTCGATTCGGCGTAGTCCAGCACGTCATCGACCGTCAACGAAAGCGCGAAGATGTCCTCGCGGTCGATGGGCGTAACGAAGGTGCGGTTGAGCTCGTCGATCAAGATACGCCGCACTTCGTCGGCTTCTTTTTCAAGCATGGTCAGTTTCTCCGCGAGCGACTCGGCCGGTTCTTTGACGTACGCCAGCAGTGTTTCCATGCCCGTCACCGCGAATTCGGACTGCTTGAGAATCAGAATAATAAATCGATCGCGCTTTTTCTTCCTCGAAAAGATTCCCATCATGCCCCTTCCTTTGATTGTATTATAGCCTCAAAGCTGCAGTCTTCGCTCCCCTGGCCGCAATGACCGAATGCTTCTCGAGTAAAAATCGATCTATCTCGCTTGACAGCGCGCGCGCTTGCCAGGACAATATGGCCATGCGTGAACCAGACACATCAGCGGGTTACAAATCCGGATTCGTCGCCGTTGCGGGACGACCCAACGTGGGCAAATCCACATTGATCAACGCTTATCTCGGTCAAATCGTGGCCGCTGTGTCGCCAAAACCACAAACCACGCGACGCCGCCAACTGGGGATCCTCACCACGGAAATCGCGCAAGTGATCTTCGTCGACACGCCGGGCATCCACGAGCCGCTGCACAAACTCGGCGAACGTATGAATACCGAGGCGCTGAACAGCCTCAAGGACGCCGATTTGATCCTGCTCATCTTCAGCCTGCGCATCCCACCCACGGACGACGACCGCCGCGTGGCGGAACGCATCCAGGAGTATCATAAAAAGACGGCGATTCTCGCGGCGTTGAACAAAATGGACCTCGTCGAACCCGATGCGCTGCTCAAGCGGGTAGAGGCTTTCGAAACACTGCTGCCAGATGTGGATATGATCCCCCTCTCGGCGACATTGGGTGAAAACCGCCATCATCTGCTCGAACGCATCATCGCCCTGCTCCCCGAAGGCCCGCAGTATTATCCACAAAATCAAATTACCGATCTCCACGAGCGGGAGATCGCCGTCGATTTGATCCGCGCCGCCGCGCTGCGGAACTTGCGCAACGAAGTCCCGCACGCCATCGCCGTGCGCATCGACGAATACAAGGATCGCAATAACCACGGCGCCTACATTGAAGCCACATTGTTCGTTGAGCGCGAATCGCAAAAAGGCATCGTCATCGGCAAAGGTGGAAGCATGCTACGAGAGATCGGGTCCTCCGCTCGGGTGGAAATCGAAGCCCTGACCGGACGAAAAGTCTATTTGAAACTGCGTGTAAAAGTACTAAAGAATTGGCGCAACGACCCCAATGCGTTGAAACGCTTCCGAGACGTAAGCAAGTGATCGTTAAGACACAGAGGAGAGCGAAAACTGGTGGCAAAACGTAAGAAGAAAGGCACTCGTACGAGTACGTTTGGCGCACCAGGACGCATCAGCCACGATTCGTCGCCTTTCTACAACAGCCGCCTGTACGAAAACCAAAACGAAAAAAAGAAAATCGAATACATCGAGAATCCGATTCCAGCCGATCGACTCGATCGTATCTACCAGCAATCCTCCGAGGACATGTCCGCCCTTCCAGACAACAGCACCCACTTGATGGTGACCTCACCCCCTTACAACGCTCAAAAGGAATATGACCAGGACCTGTCTCTTGAGGAATACCGCGTCCTGCTTCGCAGTGTATTTCAAGAGGTATATCGCCTGCTCGTTCCCGGCGGTAGAGCCTGCATCAACATCGCCAATCTGGGCCGCAAACCCTACATTCCACTGCACACCTACATCATTCACGACATGCTCGAACTCGGATATCTGATGCGCGGTGAAATCATCTGGGACAAAGCGGCAAGCGCCAGCTCTTCCACCGCGTGGGGTTCGTGGCTCTCCGCCACCAATCCCGTGCTCCGAGATGTACACGAATACATCCTGATTTTTTGCAAGCAAACATTCTCGCGGCCCGGGAAAGACCGTGAAAGCACGATCGAGCGAGATGAATTCCTGTCTTCCACAAAAAGCGTCTGGACCTTCCCCGCCGAATCGGCGCGAGCGGTCGGCCATCCGGCACCATTCCCGGAGGAGCTGCCGCACCGCTTGATCCAACTCTACACCTTCGAGGGCGACGTCGTTCTCGATCCGTTCTGTGGATCGGGAACGACCTGTGTGGCCGCCAGGAAATCGCAGCGGCATTACGTTGCCTACGAGATCAATCCGGAATACGCCCGGAATGCAGAAGCACGTCTTCAAACCCTGGAGAGTGAGTGAGTCATGCAGCCTTCTAACGGTGTGCTGTGAGCTACCAATCCCCCTTTAGCAATCGCTACGGCAGCGACGAGATGCGCGCCCTGTGGTCCGAGGTCACCAAACGACGCATCTGGCGCAAGATCTGGATCGCCGTTGCCGAGGTGCAGGCCGCCGCCGGTTTGGTAACCGCCGAACAGATCGACGACATCAAAGAACATGCCCTCGATATCGACCTCGCCCGCGCCTCCGAAATCGAGGCCGAAGTCCATCACGATCTCGTCGCCGAACTACGCACCTTCGCCGAACAATGCCCCCTCGGCGGCAAGGTCCTGCACTGGGGCATGACCAGCGCCGACGTGGAAGACAACGCCGATGTAGTTCGCCAGAAGGCTTCGCTGGCGCTGCTTTTGAAGCAGTTGAAATCCTTGCTGCTCGAGTTCGCCGGCCATATCGAACAGACCGCCGATCTGCCCGTCCTGGCCTACACCCACCTGCAGCCGGCGATTCCCACGACGCTCGGATATCGCTTGAGTGTCTATGCCCAGGACCTGCTGCAGCATTTCGACACCCTCGCTCTCCGTCGTGTGAATCTACGCGGGAAAGGCATCAAAGGTGCTGTTGGCACGGCGGCCTCCTTTCTCGACATGCTTTCTGATGCGCCGGTCACGCACGACACGCTCGAAAGCACCGTAATGCAATCGTTGGGGATCGAATCCTTTCCGATCGCTACGCAGACCACTCCCCGCATCCAGGATTTCCAAATTCACTGCGACCTGGCGGCGATGGCCGCCACGCTGCACAAATTCGCCTTCGACCTGCGCCTGATGCAGTCCCCGGGATTTGGAGTCGCTTTCGAGCCGTTCGGCGATCAGCAAGTCGGATCGAGCGCCATGCCCTTCAAGCGCAATCCCATCATGGCCGAAAACATCTGCTCCCTCGCCCGCGGCGTCGCTGCTGGGGCCGCCGTCGCCTGGCAGAACGCCGCATCCAATCTTCTCGAACGCACGCTTGACGATTCGGGCAACCGGCGCTATCTGCTTCCGGAAGCTTTTCTGGCTTGCGACCAGATGTTATCCACGGCGATCGACATCGTGGGAAATCTGGAAATCGACCCGGATTTCGCCGATCAAAACCTGGAAGTATACGGTCCCTTCATGGGAATCGAGCCGCTGCTAAACGGCCTGGTCAAGGCCGGCGCCGACCGACAGGATATGCACGAACGCTTACGCAAACACTGCATGGCAGCCTGGGAGTCCGTTCGGGCAGGAAATGCCAACCCCCTCTCCGACCAACTCAGCGGCGACACCTCTCTGCTGAAATATTTGCAGCCGGCACAGATCCGAGAGCTGCTCGATGTGCACGATTACATCGGTTTCGCTCCCCAGCGAGCCAAAGATCTCGTCGTACAAATTCGCCAAAGGCTTCAACCCCCGGAGAATTCCGAAGGAGAAAACCCATGACTCTACTTCTCATCATCAGTGTATGCATCGCCATCGTTGATTGGATCGCCGTCGCAGGCCAGAAACGAACCCTGGAAATCATCGCCAAGCCCGCCGCGCTGCTTGCACTGTGTATCTGGTTCGCCAGTTACCCGGCAGCCCTGGATTCCACGATCGGCGTGTTGTTTTTAATCGGACTCGTCTTCTCCCTCCTGGGTGACATATTTCTCCTCTATGCCGATCAGCATTTTCTCAAAGGCCTGATCGCATTCCTCCTGGCGCATCTGCTCTACATCGTGGCGTTCAATTTCAGCAGACCGATCCTGACGCTGCCCGCGCTCCTCATCGCCGTGCCGATCGCCATCGTGGCGCTGCTGATCTTGCGGCGTTTGATCGCCAGCCTGAAGGAAACAGGTCAGGAATCCATGATCGTACCGGTGTGCGTTTACGCGCTTGTCTTAAGCCTCACGCTGTGGTCCACCTCGACGACGCTGCTGCGGGACGACTGGTCCCTGCTGGCGGGAGCGCTTGCGGCAGTTGGCGGGGTTTTGTTCTTCGCATCCGATGCCGCCATCGCCTGGAATCGCTTCATCGGCCCGCACTGGGGCGGGCGACTGTTCGAGATCGTAACCTACCACCTAGCACAGATCGGGTTATCCGCGGGCATCCTGATCTCGATCGGGGTAATTGGCTGAAGGAAAAATCTTTTCACCAACTATGAATTGGGATCTATATGGAAAAAAAAGACGCAAAATGCAAGACCCGCAATTTCATAAAAGCAAATTCTTTCGACACATAGCAATAGCTTGCTGCTGCATGATGGTATGTGTCGGCACCCAACTATGGCCAATCCTTCCGGGACCTGAGAGCGTATGGAATCCCGTTTGGTCACCGAATGGTGACATGATTGCTTTTGATTGTCTGTACCTGAATCTGGATTCGCTCCTTCCATATATTCAGAACCCCGCCCATGAAATTTCATGGTTTCGCAGCAACTGGAATGATGTATGTCTTTTGGATATTTCCAGCAATGAGTTACATCGCCTTACTGAGGATGGGAAAGCTAAACCAGCAGCTTGGGATTCCAATGGAAAGCAACTGGCATGGATAAACGAAGATACGCTCACAATATGGAACGCGGACACAACCTCAGTAAGCGAAGTATGGTTTCCAATACAAGATCCCTGGAGCTACGAGTTGGAATGGTCCAACGACAATCAATACCTATTCTTTCAAGGAAACGGCGCTTTGCTGGATATTCAACAGGGAACCATAATCCAACCATCGTTTGGGGATCAAGTGAACGATGCATTTGATCTTACATGGTCAAGAGACGGGAAACTTCTCGCATATTTCCAGTACGACGACGACTTTATGCATCCGCTTACTGTATTCATCGAAAATAATGAGGGTGGAATTTCCACTATAAATATAAAAGATTATGGTTTTACATCACTCGAAATCCATTCTTGGTCCCCGAATTTGAAGATCCTTGCCATGAGCGGTTATCGGATTGATGATGATGACATGCTTCTACTTTTATATACAGAATTGGATGAAATCCTTGAATTTCCGCTGATGACTCAAACCAGATTCGACGATCTTGAATGGTCACCAACTGGGAAGAATATTGGAATATTGAGCGGTGAGGAGATTTACATACTAACCATTGTTGAGGACGCTGATTCATTCAGTGAGGCAAGTCTAGATTCTCAAAAGATCCACCTGGACGGTCCCGAAAAAGCGTATACAGTCGGTAGTATTTCTTGGACTCCAAACGGAAATCAAATGGCAATTGGAATCGGGCATTGCATCTGGGTCTTGGATCTTGAGACAATGGCTGCAACTTCGTTACTTGTGAATGAATCCATGGGTTTTCAAAACTGTAGTAAGTCTATCACCGTCAATCTCGAAAAATGATCGAGATGGCGCGTATGAAGTAGCTACTTTGCCGGGTGTGAAATCATATCTCGCATAGAGAAGAGGCTACAGTCTGAGATCTAACGGCAAACCTGATCCACATTTCAATTATTAAGGAGGTATTTGCTTTGAATTTGATTTGAGAGACGTCGAAATCGGCAGTTTGGTACTCCTATACACTACGTTTGCCAATATCGATGAAAAAATTCAAACATCAATCATTCCCGATAGATCAATTGCTCATCCTGGAATGTGATTCAAACATAACAATTATTTCAAATCCTCCGGGAAATCCCCCTCTTCCACCAGCACTACTTCACCTTTCCCTGCATCATAATTAATGATTAAAGCAGCATCCTGCATGGCGATCTTGAATACAGCCAACCATTGGAGAGTACCATCCTTGGTTCTTGCCGTTAACATCCCACGCGGTCTTCTATCAATAATGGCAAGCTCCCTATCTGACAACGAAGACAACATCCTATTAATGACACACTCCATATCACAATTCAAATTTAAAAGAAGATTATCACTACATAAAAAGTTTTCAGATAAATACTCCGGAACCGGTATTGTATTGTTCCTTATCACTTCTACATCGCGACTGAATAATTTGAAACGCTTCTCCGCGGTCAAGATCATTTTCCATGTAGAATCAATTGGTGAGCAAAAAAAGAAACTATTTTCGTATTCCAGTTCATCAGCGATTATGTCCAAATCGCTTCCAATCTGCATAGCCAACAACTGCGCATCAGGGTTTTCTTCCAATGCTGTTTCCCAGACTACCGGAAACATGGCATCGATATCCGGAAAATTGCGGATTGTTTCATCGAAGGGTCCCACGACGATCGCCCGAACGATCCCATAGATAATTCCGATCACGACAAATACCATCACCCCGATTAGCCACTCACGAGACCACTTGGAGTGGGTTTTTGTCCACTTTGGAATTGGATTACCCCATCGGGTGATCATTGGTTTCATCTGGAATTTCCCCACAAGCGTTTCCGGGAGAACTCGTACCTTCCGAGATTAATTTTGCCTTTGATATTGCCTGCTACGAAGTATAAAAAAAGGCTAGACCTTTGAAAAATGCTCGGATTCGAGCTCTTTCCATGTCACATCCTGCGGCAAGCGCAGGAAAGCGGCAAGCAGCGGATGCACCTCGCGTATCTTCTCGGCGACGAGCAGCGCGATGCGGCGGATGGAAAAATGCGCGTTGGGTCTGGCGCGCAGTTCGCACAGGTGAAAGACCTCACGCAAATTCATGGTACACAACACGCGGCGATTGAATCCGTTGGGAACGACGTAGGAGGCGGTGTGTAGATTCTCCTGCGCCAGCTTACGATACGCATCATCGGCCATACCCATATGCTCTCGATAAGCCTCTTCGAAACCGGCATCGACGATCAGGCGCGGCACCGAGAAACCCAGATCAGCGGTCAGGCGCTGCGGGGTTTGCGTCATCATGCGGTGGCGTTTGAGTTCGAAATAGGCACCCTGATCCAGGACGATGTCGAAGGTGTAAGTGGCGTGCTCCAGGACACGCAAGGGGACATCGAATTTATCCATGCGGCCCAGGATCGATTTCGCCAACGCCTGGCGTTCACGCATGGGCATATCCTTAACCTCCGCAAGCATCGTCTCGAACGAGCTGCTCGAGTGTTCGTATAATGCCGCCGCGAGTACGCGCAGTTCCCCCTCGGGTTCGTAGGCCGTCATTTCCACGGCCTCGCTCGCAGACGAAGGATCCCATTTCGCCGCCAGTTGCGTCAGTTCCTGCTCGGTTTCGATGCGGTAGGGAACCGCGCTGGCGTACTTGACCAACGTCGGCACTTCTTCTTGTGCGACGGCCTTCACCGCCTCGCCGATTTCACGCACCTCCGCCAGGGGGTGGGACAGCATCTTTCGTACCGCGTTTTCCAACGCCCGGGCGTTGGCCGTCATGCCCACATTGGCAAACGCCGCACTTGGAAGCAGAAACCTGCACGAATCGACGTACTTCGAACGGATGCGTCGGTCCCAGGCTTCATCGGTCTCGTCTTCTTTGGGAGGATGCTGCTGGCGCACAACCTGGCGCGCCGGTTCGAGCGATTGGCAATACGCTTCGAAAAGCGCATCGCACGTCTTTCGATAGAGACTTTCGTTCGAGCCCCCTCGAAACTCCTGCGGTGTGTAATACCCACCGGGCTGCCACTGCTGATAGCGCGTGGATTTTTCCGTATAGGACGCCAGGCGATTGGATTCGATACACTCGATCGCCAGGCGAGAAACGTTCTCGAGCGCGATGTGCAGCACGGCATGTTCCGCCACAGAGCCATGGCCATAGCCGACGACCCATTTTTCGTGGAACTCGGCCGATTGCTCGTCGCTCAATTCATCGGCGATCTCCTGAAACGATAACGGAGACCGCGAGGTCTTGGCGAAAGCCACAGCAATCGTCTCCGGGCTGAGACACTTTGGGGAAAGAAGATAAATTCGGCGTTGAAATGAATCAGACATTTTCTCCCTCCAAAGTTGGCTCCAAAATCAAACGTGCTTGCTGGATGTCATCCTCGATTTGTGCGATCAAATCTTCCGGAGAAGCGAAGCGTTGTTCCGCCCGCAACCGTTCCACAAAACCCACACGGATCTGCTTTTGATATAAATCGCCGTTGAAGTCCAACAAATGGGTTTCAATCGT
>Ga0307430_1002395_pt1 | contig 12535 bp, 10 predicted proteins | sample SalMarWE160130MG_FD_202159 | JGI IMG/M metagenome (GOLD analysis project Ga0307430, IMG submission 202159) | Salt marsh sediment microbial communities from the Plum Island Ecosystem LTER, Massachusetts, United States - WE1603-130 | ecosystem: Environmental > Aquatic > Marine > Intertidal zone >... | reverse complement strand
ATTAAAATTATGGCTAAAGAAAGCAAAGAACAGTCATTTGCGCTTTGCATTGAGAACAAGGAATGTGAGGATTTGGAAAAGCGTAAGATTTACAGAGTCTTGCCGGACGATGAGGCAGTAAAGGAAGGATACCTGAGAATCGTTGACGAGTCTGGAGAGGACTACCTATATCCTGAATCCTACTTCATTCTTGTCGAACTGCCTCGCGAAGCGCAAGACGCCTTGCAAGTGGCAAGCTGACCGCTACGTTACCATAACATCTTGATAAAAAAATAGTTATGTATTCTTCCAAGGTTTAACTATAGGTGGTTTACATTGCAGAATCTGATAAGTTTGGCATCTTGTACAGAAACCAGATAAGCATAGTTAGGTGAAGAAATGGAGGCTCTATGGCAAAAGGAAAACCCCTCTTACTGAGTACCGCCGCGCTACTTCTGATTTTCGGTCTGCGAGTGTCGGCACAAACTCCAGAAGGTAAGCCTGACCAAATCTGCCAGTTGCTATTTGATGCTTACATTGTGCGCCGCGGGAAGATCAACACCTCAACCATAATGGCCGCCTCGCACATCGTTGCCGAAAGAGGTCGAAACACCGGCTTCTGGCGAAATGTCCTGAGCGAACTCCAGAAAGGTAACGAAGAAAGCGAAATCGGGTGTGTATGTGTTCTTGGGAAGATGCTCAGTATAGATGCTGCTGCACGCGATGTGATCCGAAGGGAGAACGAGACAGGAGAAGTCTTTCAGTGGAGTGCATCAGTCTGTCTTGGGCCTGTGGTTGTGGAGGAGCTTATCGCGCGCGGGAAGAAAGCCGACCGCTTTCGTGTCAATCATTATGCCATTGCCTTGGCTCGGGCCAGATTTCTGAAAGCTTCTGATTTCTTTCAGATGATACTGCGAGACGACAATGGAAAGCACTACATGCCGACAGCCAAATTCCACGCTGCTGTAGGACTGGCCCAAGTCGGGGATTCTGCGGGATTCGAATGGTTGATTGCTAACAGTGGTGATCCGCTCCCTAAAATCTCGAATGCATGGCCGAGCGGAGTCCACAACCTGAACCTCGACACCTGTTGTCAGGCGGCTTTGCAAAGCCTATCAGGAGAGAAGGGCCTGAAAAATCGCGTGGATTGGGAGAGATGGTGGAAAGAAGTCGACAAGAGATCGCTTCCCAAAGGGCATGTTCGCATCGTTGATCCATGAAAGGGCTATTTCCTGCAATTTGATAAGAGAATGATGCATAGGGTGACAATTTCAATTGATTATTGTCCCCAGTTGGGCGGAGATGACAATGTGTCCGCTGTTGCTTGCCCAGGGGAGGCAGACTCTCGGGAATAACAATATTATTGATTATTTTAGGGATACGAGATGGCGCAGGGAATAGTGATTAGAGTCGCGGGAAATAGTCTTGAGGCAGAATTGAATGACCCCGCACGAAATTAAGGCAGGGTAAAACCCACCGAGTAAATCGGCTGGCTAAATAAAAGCATGAACTCCGCAATAAATTGCGGGCAAAGAAAAATTCACCACGCGGATGGGTAACTGGAAAGTTGGTGCTTGTTTTTGTCGATAAAATTGAAACTGGAACTAAAAATTTTAGTCCGAAAACGAACATCAGCCCAATTTGAGGGATATAAATACAGGCATTATCAGCCGTGTGAAGGGGGATTCAGGGTAGGATTTTGCGTATTTGACAGAATTGGCAAAGTGTGGTATAATTATATAATATAGCTTACTGTTCGATGCTTCCGCCTTCGCTGAAGCTTCCGCCTTCGTTAAAACTATGGCGGACAAGTCGGCGGACAAGCGATGTTTAATACTCGTAACTTATTGGGGCACGAGAGATAACGGGGAGTTTTTAGCTCTTTTTTAAGGTATATTTCGGGGTAAAAAGATGTTTGAGCGTTTTACAGACCGTGCACGCAAGGTTATGGCGCTGGCCAACCAGGAGGCCCAGCGATTTAACCACGAATACATAGGAACCGAACACATCCTTCTCGGGCTGGTTAAGGAAGGCAGCGGAGTTGGCGCAACGGTTCTGAAGAACCTTGAAGTTGATATAAAGAAACTTCGGCTCGAGGTTGAGAAGCTGGTCAAGAGCGGCCCGGATATGGTTACGATGGGCAAACTGCCGCAGACGCCGCGGGCCAAGAAGGTCATTGAATATGCCATAGAAGAGGCCCGCGCGCTCAACCACAACTACGTTGGGACCGAACATATCCTTCTGGGTATTCTTCGGGAGAGCGAAGGGATAGCGGCTCAAGTCCTTATGAGTTGTGGTTTGAAGCTCGAGGATGTGCGCCAGGAAGTACTGAATCTGTTAGGAGCGGGAGTGGATGATGGCCCTGCCGCCCTGGGGATGAAGATGAGTCCGACGGTAGGCCGAAAGCCAAAAAGCAAGACCCCTGCGCTGGACAGCTTCGGTAGAGACCTTACGCAATTAGCAGACGATAATGAGCTTGACCCTGTAATCGGCAGAAAGAATGAGATTGAGCGGTTGATACAGATACTCTGCCGGCGCACGAAAAACAACCCGGTTCTGTTGGGCGAAGCAGGTGTTGGCAAAACCGCAATTGTCGAGGGACTAAGCCAGCAGATAGTCAACAAGCAGGTGCCGGAAATCCTCAAGGGTAAGCGGATTGTGGTGCTTGATTTGGCGATGATGGTGGCCGGAACAAAATATCGCGGGCAGTTCGAAGAGCGAATAAAGGCAGTCATTAACGAAGTCAGAAGGGCCAAGAACGTTGTTTTGTTCATTGACGAGCTTCATACGCTTGTGGGAGCCGGCGGAGCCGAGGGCGCTATCGATGCATCGAATGTGCTTAAGCCGGCCCTTGCCAGGGGAGAAGTTCAATGTATCGGTGCTACTACTCTGGACGAGTTCAGAAAACATATCGAAAAAGACGGTGCTCTTGAGAGGCGGTTTCAGACGATAATTGTTGAGCCGCCTTCAAAAGATGAGACCCTGGATATTCTCAGAGGACTTCAGGACCGCTATGAGTCACACCACAGGGTCCACTTTACCGACGAGGCCCTTTTCCAGGCGGTAGAGCTATCAACCAGATACATCACGGGCAGGTGCCTGCCTGACAAAGCAATCGATGTAATCGATGAATCCGGTGCGAGAGTTCGACTTAAGAATATGACTCCGCCGCTGGATTTGACGCAGATAGAGGAAAAGATAGAAACACTGCAAAGAGAAAAAGACGAATCCGTTAGGAACGCCGACTATGAGCGGGCGGCGGCATTGAGGGACGAGGCCCAGCAGCTCATGGATGACAAGACACAAATGCATAAGAAATGGTACGAGGAAAACAAAGAAGCGACCGGCGTAGTGGATGCAGAGACTATAGCAGAGGTCGTCAGCAATATGACCGGTGTGCCGTTGACGAAATTAGAGAAGAAGGAAACCCAGCGACTTCTGGAGCTTGAAGTTGAGCTGCATAAGACAGTGGTTTCGCAGGATGAGGCGATCACCGCTGTGGCCAAAGCGGTAAGGCGCAGCCGAAGCGGCTTGAAGGACCCGAACCGTCCGATGGGCTGCTTTATATTACTGGGTCCCAGCGGGGTAGGCAAAACACTGCTTGCACAGGCCCTGGCGGAGTTTTTGTTCAGCGACAAGAATTCTCTTATCTGTCTGGATATGAGCGAATTTATGGAGAAGCACAATGTGAGTCGATTGGTGGGCGCCCCTCCCGGGTATGTGGGCTACGAAGAAGGTGGACAATTGACCGAAAGGATAAGACGGCGGCCCTACTCTGTGCTGCTGCTGGACGAGATAGAAAAGGCACATCCGGACGTTTACAATATACTTCTTCAAATTATGGACGAGGGCAGGCTGACCGACAGCTTCGGACGAAGCATTGATTTTAAGAACGTCATTCTTATTATGACGAGCAACATTGGTGCCGACCTGATTAAAAATCAATCCGGCTTTGGTTTTGGCAAAAAGAGCGCTGAGGCGAGTTATGAGAAGATGAAAGATATCCTTCAGAAAGAGGTTGAGCATCACTTCAGGCCGGAGTTCTTAAACCGGCTTGATGACACGATTGTCTTTAAGGCGTTAACAAAAGAAGACTTGCAAACGATTGTCGGTTACGAGCTTGCGAAGGTGTTCAAGCGACTGACCGAGCACGGCTTAAAACTGGAAGTGACCGACCAGGGCAAGGAATTTCTCATCGATAAAGGTTACAACCCTGAATTTGGCGCAAGGCCGCTGCGAAGAGCCATCGAGCACTATATAGAAGACCCACTTTCGGAATCCGTTCTGGCAGGCAAATTCAAAGGTAAAAACCTTATAAAGATTGACGTGCAGGACGAAGAGCATCTGAAATTTGAAGGTTTTAAGGTGCCCGAGCCGAAGGAAAAGAAAAGTGAACCTGCCGTTGCAAAATCACAGTAGCGATTTGAATCAAGACTTTACTTTGAACACGTCATCTTCAACGAGGAGTTTACCTTCGGCGAACAGCCTTATGGCCTGTGGATATGCGATACACTCCTGCTCAAAAACTCTGGCGGCAAGGGTATCAGGGGTGTCATCGTCCTTGACCTGGCAGGCTCGCTGGACGATTATTGGTCCTTTATCATATTCGTTCGTGCAAAAATGCACTGTGCAGCCGCTTATTTTGCAGCCTGCTCTTAATACCGCTTCGTGGACGTGATGTCCCCACATGCCTTGCCCGCCGAAACTCGGCAGCAGGGCGGGATGTATGTTCATTACGCGATTTTCGTATCGGTCGGGTATTTTCCACAGGCAGAGCCAGCCGCCCTGGACGACGAGGTCAACATTCGCGGCAGCAAGCTCATCTTCGATGCGTTTACTGAATTCATCGATATCTGGGTAATCTTTTTTGCGGATTATTTTTACGCCCAATCCGGCGTTTTTCGCCCTTTCTACGCCAGCCACTGTTGAACGTGAACTTATTACGACAGCGACTTCGGCATTCAATCGGCCCTGTTTGATATATTCGAGGATGTTTATCAATGTTGTGCCGCCGCCGCTGATTAGCACGCCGAGCCGAACCGGCCTTTTAATTGATGATTGATTATTGATTATTGATGACTGCGGCTCAGCAGTCGCGGGTTTTGCTTCAATGTCGCTTTCGAGATTTAATGCATGGTTTACGAGTTTGTCGGCTTCTTCGTTTTTCTCCCTGGTGATGTGCTGGACCCGCCAGTTTTTGAACTCGCCGAGCAGACTAATGGCCTGGCGGAAAAAGGGCCTGATTTGCTCGCTTTTTACTTTGTATTGGCCGTTAATCTGTCTGACAAGCAGCTCACTGTCACTGAAAACTGTCAACTGTTCGGCGCCGATTTGTTTTGCAGCTTCGAGAGCTTTTACGAGACTGGTATATTCGGCTACATTGTTCGTGGCCTGGCCTAAAAAAAAGGCTTTTGCCTGTAGTTGGGTCCCCGCTGAATCGGCCAGGGTGAAACCGGCAGCGGCCGGGCCAGGATTGCCTCTGCTGCCGCCGTCTATATATGCGATTATTTTATCAGGCAATGTGTCAACTCCGAAGTGCCTAAAGTTTGAAGTGAACTAAAGTTAAGGAAAATCATCAATTTAGGCACTTTAGTTCACTTTAGTTCACTTTGTAAATCGCCAAGGACAAGTATCCTTGTGCAATTAGGACAGCGGATTATATCATCCTTGGTCATAAGTAAATTAACACACTCAGCGGTGAGGCCCATAAAACAGCCGCCACAGCTATAGGCTCCCTCTTTTCCGCTCTGCTGTTCAATCACTGCGACAGCCTGGCCATCGTACGTTTCGGTAACGCGTTTGAATATCTCCAACGGTTTCTCTGGTATGGTCTGTGCAACATGGTCCCATTCAGCCTGGACTTTGTCTATCTCGGCCTGGTATTTGCCTGCCAGCGTCTCGACTTCGGTTCGGAGCTGCTCGAGATGTTTTATTTGCTCATTTATCTGGTTTTGTATTTCTTTGCACTCGGCTTCGTCGGCTTCAATATTTTTCAGCAATTCCAGAGATTGGGTTTCTATCTTGGAATTGTCGGCCTTTGTTGTGTTGAGCTGAGTGAGGACTGCGGAGTATTCTTTATTTGTTTTTGCGGTATTGAGAGAGGCCCTTAACCTGGCTATCTGTTCGTCTCTGGACTTGAGCTCCAATTCGAGGCGGTCGAATTGGATCTTACTCAATTGGACCTCCTCTTTCTTGGCTTCGAGAGCATTTTGGAGAGTTCTGATTTGATTTTCCTGAATAATTACGTTTCTTCTGCACCTTGTAAGTTTTGCCTTTTCAACCCGCAGACGATTTTCAACACTTTGAAGTTTTATCAGCCCATTCAATACAGGTCCCATTTATGCTCCTTTGCCCGGCTCTTAAATTTTCAAACCCTTTATTATCTACACTCATATTTTAATCTGCAACAAAAATATTTCTGTTTTTTCTTTTGTTTTGACGGGTTGTATAATAGGCATTAGGATTAACTGGTTTGTTGTCCCCAATTATTCGGGTAGGAGAAAAACCCCTGGTAAAACCAAGGGCTAAATATAAGGGTATAAACCCCCAGGGCAGGCCTGGGTGCTAAACGAAGTCCTGCTATGAAAGAACTGTTGAAAAAACTCATTCAGGCTGAAAGCACGCCTCAGAAGGGTGAATTAGCCGCGGCGGAAGTAATTTCATCAGAGCTTAGCCGCTCAGGGGTAGAGTGCCGAATAGATACGTGGGGCCAGAACAGGGCGAATATTATCGCACGGGTAAAGTCCTGCGAACGCAAGGGTGCACTGCTGTTTGCCTGTCATCTTGATGTTGTCGGGCCGGGCGAAGCAAGGTGGGAAAAGCCCCCTTTTGGGGCGATTGAAAGCGATGGCAAAATTTACGGCAGAGGCTCGGCGGATATGAAGGGCGGCATCGCTGCGGCCGTTACCGCTGTCAGACAGATTGCCGATTCCGACATAAAGTTACAGGGCGATATTGTATTTGTAGCCGCTGCGGGCGAAGAAACCGATAGCTGCGGCGCTAAAAGATTTATTAGTGATAGCGGCCGGATGCCTGAATTTGTTGGCGTGGTTATTCCTGAACCGACGGATTTTGCGATTGTTACGGCACATCGTGGAATGCTGTGGCTCGAAGTTACAACCAAAGGCAAGGCCGCTCATGGCTCGACGCCACAATTGGGCGTAAACGCGATAGCTTCAATGCGGTCTGTTCTGGATGAGCTGGAAAACTACGAAATCCCCGCCGAAGCCCATAAGCTGTTAGGCCGGTGTTCTATGAGCGTCAATACTATTACCGGCGGCAAGGCACTTAACGTTGTGCCGGATAAGTGCAGCATCGGGATAGACATCCGCACTTTGCCGGAGCAAAATCATCAGGATATTATTACCGATTTAGAAAAAATCTTTGCGAAGTTGAAATCCGAAAATCCCCAATTTGACGCAGAGGTCAGCGTGGTGCGCCAGGTGCAGTCTTTAGAGACAGATTGTAGCTGTGATTTTGTTAATGACTTTTGCTCGGCTGTCGGAAACAATGAAACCGTGGCTGTTGGTTTTACAACGGACGGCCCCCATTTTGCTTCGTTAGGCGCACCGGTGGTGATTTTTGGGCCGGGCAAGCCGCATCTTTGCCACAAGCCGAACGAATATATTGAAATCCGCGACGCGAAAAAAGCGATTGAGTATTACAAGAACATCATTTTAAAGTTTCTGTCCTGATTTTAACTGCGATCCGGATACAATTAGCTGGTAACTTATCGGGGCAGATAGCACATCAAAAGAGATTGTATGCAAAAAGACCAGCGGCCGAGATTGAGGCCTGCAAATAATAAAGATTGCAAAAAGATAGCAGATTTGGTTTTCAGCATCCTGAAAGAATATAACTTAAAGCCGGACCCGGCGGCCACGGATGCCGACATCAAAGATATTGAGCATTCTTATTTTGAACGAGGCGGGACGTTTTATGTGCTTGAAGAAAAAGACGGTTCAATAATTGGAGCTTATGGGCTGTATCCAGTCGATAGGCAGACGTGCGAGCTTCGTAAGATGTATTTATACAACTCATACAGAGGTAAAGGATTGGGCAAATTATTGCTGGAAGATGCTTTGTCAAAAGCAAGGCAAATGGGATTTAAGAGAATGACTCTGGAAACCGCTTCGGTCTTAAAAGAAGCGATTAGTTTATATAAAAGCTACGGATTTGTCGAATACCAGCCGGAGCACCTGTCAAGCAGGTGCGACCAGGCGTTTATACTCGAATTAGAATAGAAGTCTGTAACACGATAAATGCGTGGTGGTAACTTGTAGCTGCTCTGAGCCATCCCCAAGCTCGTCCTGATTCCCGCTTTCGCGGAGTACGTGTTTAGCCATGTGTGGCTTAAATGGCCATCCCCAAGCTTGGACTCCGCTTTGCCGGAGTCCTGCGCTTGAGGCTGCCACACATTCTTTATTAATTTTATTGGGTGGCAGCCTCAAAGCCGAAGGCTTTGGGGATGGTTTTTTCCCGGCTAAACACATACTTCTCGGGGACAAGTTTTTCGGGACTCGCTTGAGGCTGCCACCCGTCGTCACCCCGAGCGAAAAAAAGCTTGCCCTGAGCGTAGTCGAAGGGCCGAGGGGTCTATTAAAACAGATTCCTCGACTCCGCTGCGCTCCGCTCGGAATGACAACGCCTCAAATCAAGCATGACAGATAATAGAACATAATAAAGCACATCAGTAGTATCTGTCCTACATAATTGCCCCGCAATTCATAAATCAACTGCACTTTTGGTTGCGAATCCCCGATTATAATAAAATGTCTTATGTCGAAGCGATTTTGCGTTTGAGTTTAGAATTCGAATTGGTCTTTGAAGACGGTTTTGAAATCATAGACATCGTTGAAGTCATCAATTGAATCTGCTGGTTGAGCGCTCATCCACTCGTGTTTTATCATCAGATAAACGATTTCACCGAAATCGCGTGTTGTTTTAATGCCCCAGGTATTCAGAACTACCATTGCCATTCTGCCCCACTTTTTGACAGCTAATTTTCGCAGCCCCTCGCAGAGTGTTTGGCCGCTTACGTGCCTGGGTTCGACAGTAATCTTTTTTACCGTGAAGCCGAGTCCCTCATAAACGAACCTAATGCCCGGCGGGCTGAATCGGTCATCTTCTTTGGCGATTTGTTCGAGATTCTTTTTCATTTTCAAAACACGGCTGGTCTGTATTTTATAAAGGTTCATATTTAAATTTCTATTATAAAACTTTTTTAATTAAGGGTCAATCATCCTGCGCTCATCACAGAATAATGCTTGCCTGAGTAAAAAAGCTCTTGACGAAGTGGGGTTTATAGTTGAAAATTCAGCGATGGCCCACTCAGCACCAATTAGGCGTGAGCTTTCTCGTCTCTGCGAAGTACTTCGCCGAAGCAGGAAGCTCAATTGGTGCGGGGTCGGCCGGATTAAAGTTGAAAATCTGCTTTGGAGGTAATGTCCTATGTTAAGAACAATTCTTTGCCTGGCACTATTGCTGAACAGCCGGAGTGTATTAGCACAAACGAGCGATTATTTTAACGCGCCTTATGGTGAGCTTCTCGCCGGTTCGACCGAGCGGGTCGGTTTATGGTGGGCCTCGTCCGGCTGGAAGATAAGCCCGGACAAACCGCTGCCCGAAACAAAAGGCCGAACAATTGTGATACGTGCCGCCCGCAACGAAGCCGAGGCGGCGCAATTAGTAGTTCGACCAACTGTCTCCTTGAAGGATTTTACCGTGCGCACGGGAGCGTTGACCGGACCTGGCGGAGCCACTATTCCTGCGAAGAACGTGGAAGTGCTCAAAGTGCAATACGTCAATGTTACACACCCAACCGATAAAAGTTCAGTGGCCGGCTTTTGGCCTGACCCTCTGCCGCCGTTTAAAGGCGCTATTGAACTGGAGGCGAGCAAAAATCAGCCGTTCTGGCTCCGCGTTAAAGTCCCGCGCCGAGTTCCGGCAGGAATCTATACCGGCAGCGTTCACCTTATTGGGCAAAACTACAGTGCCAATGTTAAACTGAGCGTCGAGGTCTATGATTTCGTTCTTCCCGACCGGATGACCTGCACAACGGCTTTTGGCTTTTCTACGTCCAATGTATTCCGCTATCAGAAACTGTCCGATTCTCAACACAGACGGCAGGTCCTCGATAAATACTGGGCCAGCTTCGGCGCCCATCATATCTCGCCCTACAATCCTGCGCCGCTGGATAGACTAACAGTTACCTGGCCCGAAGTTACCAAGACAATTAAGCCCGAAGAGCTTAAGCCGGTGTTTGACTGGACTGCCTGGGACAAAGCGATGGAGCGGGGAATTGATTACTACCACTTTAACTCCTTTCGGCTTAGCATCCCAGGCCTCGGCGGCGGGACTTTTCATTCCCGACGTGAGCCGGAACTGCTCGGCTTCAGCGAGGATACACCCCATTACAAAGCCGCCTTTAACATCTACTGCCGCGAAGTCCAGGAGCATCTGCGCGAAAAAGGCTGGCTCGACGAGGCCTTTGTCTATTGGTTCGATGAGCCTGCCCCTAAAGATTACGAGTTTGTTATGAACGGTTTCGCCAAGCTCAAAGACGCAGCACCGGACATCAGTCGTATGCTGACCGAACAGGTCGAGCCGAAACTACTTGGCGGGCCGAATATCTGGTGCTCTGTTTCAAATAACTATAAACACGAACCAGCCGAACAACGGCGCAAATACGGTGAAAAATTCTGGTGGTACGTCTGCACCGGCCCCAAGGCACCCTATTGCACTTTGTTTATCGACCACCCCGGCACTGAACTGCGAGTCTGGCTGTGGCAGAGCTGGCAACGCAAAATTGGAGGCATATTGGTCTGGCAGACAAACTACTGGACCAGTCCCGCTGCTTATCCCGACCGAGAGCATCCCCAGAACCCCTACGAGGACCCAATGGGCTGGCGTTCCAGTTACAGCACACCCAAAGGCGCTAAAAAACCCTGGGGTAACGGTGATGGTCGATTCATTTATCCACCCGAAGCCGCTGCGGATGCCCATCCGTTTGAGCCGGTTCTCGACGGGCCGGTTGAAAGCATTCGGTGGGAAATGCTGCGCGACGGCATCGAGGATTATGAGTACTTAGCTATTCTGAGCAGACTGCTCAAAGCTAAAAAGGACAAGCTCACGCCACAACAGCGTAAAAAATACACTGCTCTGCTTGAGGTGCCCGAAAGTATTACCAGGGATATGAAGACTTTCACTAAAGACCCGGCCCCCATTGAGGCCCGCCGTGACCGGATAGCTCGGGCTATAGCCAATCTAAACAGGTTATGAGCTTTCGCAAAGGTTCCGCAGCAAACTCATTACCGCCACTGACCCTTACGGCTAAATTGGCCTTGTAAAAGGAGCGCCTATTTGTTATACTACTAACCTGGTATTTAGAACAAAACGTTTGCCGTTAAGTGAATGTCTTAAAATGATTGATTGGTATCGTCATTGCTGCACCTGCTTTCGCAGGTGTAAACTCGTCCCCGCGGAAGCGGGGAGCAGGGAAACCACAAACATATCATAATTATAGATTCCCGCTCCCCGTTCGGAGTCGAGGACAAGTTTCGCGGGAATAATAAATAGTATTCTTTGAAAGGGAAAAATATGGAACTTGCTGCTCCTTTCCAGCGTTATCCGGAGGCGGTCCCCGTGTTTGCAGCGATACTCATCGCGTTCGTAATTCTTATGGGCTTGATAGTGGCCATCATAACGGCATTGATCTTCTGTAAGATATTTTCCAAGGCCGGCTACTGCTGGGCGCTCGGGCTGTTAATGCTCGTGCCAATAGCTAATATAATCATGCCCTTTGTTCTGGCCTTCGGCGACTGGCCGATTCAAAAAGAATTGCGCTTACTCAAACAACAGCAGGAAAAACCGGAAGCGTGAATCGTGGGTCGTGCTCGCGGTTAGCGAAACGCAAATTAGATTACGAACTACGTGCGAGTAAATACAAAATAGGTACGTAAGCTTAAACTATTTACTGGCTTTTTCGGAGGACTTATATTATGACACCGCAACGACCACCTGCAGTGAGTGTAATCGACCCTATCGGTCCGGCTTTCGAGAAGGTAAAGACAATCCTTTTCAAACCTTTTGACCTGGGCAAATGGTTCGTTATCGGCTTCTGCGCCTGGCTGGCATTCTTAGGCAGTGGAGGGCCTGGAGGAGGTGGAGGAGGTAGAGGAGGTAGGCCTCCTGACGCCCATGAGGCCTTCGTTGAGGCAAAAGAGTTTGTTCTGGAAAACCTGGACTGGATAATTCCCGTAGTCATATTTGTCGTGATGCTGGGAATTGTGCTATGGCTTGTTTTTACCTGGCTGAGCAGCCGGGGGCGATTTATGTTCCTCCACTGTGTTGCTGAGAACAAGGCCGAGGTCAAAGTTCCCTGGGCAAAATTCCGACAACATGGTAATAGTCTGTTTTTGTTCAGAATCATATTAGGTTTAATAGGTTTCGCTGCAGTAGGACTGTCCATCCTTTTAGCCGTCGGATGTATTGCTATGATGATAGCCGGCGATGGAGCAATCGTAACCGGTGTGTTAGGATGTGTAATTATTGGCCT
>Ga0307430_1002390_pt1 | contig 12550 bp, 11 predicted proteins | sample SalMarWE160130MG_FD_202159 | JGI IMG/M metagenome (GOLD analysis project Ga0307430, IMG submission 202159) | Salt marsh sediment microbial communities from the Plum Island Ecosystem LTER, Massachusetts, United States - WE1603-130 | ecosystem: Environmental > Aquatic > Marine > Intertidal zone >... | reverse complement strand
TATTAGCGACAGAAGTTTGGTACCCCGCTTTGAGGGAATCCTCCGAAGGGACTGGTGGAGCTGAAAAGCCATGTCCAACAGACCAACACAAGAATATCAAAGCACAGGAGCATAAAAGTACCATGGCCAAAGTGACTTTTACACTTTTAGTTTGATCGTTCCCCCAAAATGAGTTTTTTGATTTTAGCGACCGCAATGAACTACTCCTTATCAAGGTAGCTGGTAATTGGTGAATGGTGAATTGGTGAGTGGTTAATAACCGTTTAACCAATAACCATTTAACCAGTTTACAAACACTCTTCTGCTTTGCCGGCACAACCAAGGACGTGCAGCTTATGCCTGACCATCTCTTTAATAGCTTCTCTGCCGGGGCCAAGGTACTTTCGCGGATCAAATTCACTCGGCTTTTCCACAAAGACCTGCCTGATTTTAGCTGTCAGTGCCAATCTCAAATCCGTATCAATATTGACCTTGCAAATGGCCATCTTTGCGGCCTTACTGATCGATTCCTCAGGGACACCCATTGCATTGGGCATTTTGCCGCCGTACTTGTTGATAAGGTCGACGAACTCCTTTAACACACTGCTTGCACCGTGCATTACCAGAGGAAATCCAGGCAGCCTTTCTCCTATCTCTTGTATTACGTCGAGAGCAAGCGTAGGTTCGCTCTTGAATTTATAGGCTCCATGGCTGGTGCCGCAGGCAACTGCCAGTGAATCACAGCCGCTTTTTTCAATAAACTCTTCAACTTGATTCGGATCAGCCAGGTGCTTGCGCACATCATCTACACCCACAACATCCTCTTCGATTCCACCCAACTGTCCTAATTCAGCCTCAACAGAAACATCTCTGGGATGTGCGTATTCGACAACTTTCTTGGTTATCTCGATGTTCTCTTTAAATGGCCTGCTTGAAGCATCTATCATTACAGATGTAAAGCCGTCATCGACAAACTGCTTGCAGGTCTCAAAGGTATCACCGTGGTCGAGGTTGTTGGCTATGGGAATGTCGGGATTTTCTTCAACCACCACATTGATAATCGCGTTGAGATAACTTATTTTTGCATAGTCACGGGCGCCTCTTGAAATCTGAAGGATAAGTGGGGCCTTTTCTTCAGCGACAGCGTCAATAATGCCCTGTGTAATTTCCATATTGTTCACATTGAAGGCGCCAATGGCATAACCATTTTTATAAGCCATCTCGAACATTTTTCTGGTATTTACCAACGGCATAATTGTCTCCTTTAATTTTCAGTTGCTACTCTGCGAAGCTGCGCTCCGCTGCGAAGCACAAGCTCCCAAACTAAAATTATCGACCAAACGCGCTGTTTACCCCATTAGAAATTTCTTTAAACGAGCGACAGATGTCTCTGACATCTTGTTTCTAACGGGATTAATCCAACAATCAATCATAATCAATGGCAAATTGTTAATAGTCCGCCGAGCTGCCAATGTTCATATATCTTTTTGACCCAAAGGCTAATTCCTCCAAACCTTCGGGCCATATACTAAATACTATCGAACGGTCTTTCATCGACTCATCCACACTATACGTAAGAGCTAAATTAACCCTGTGATAATGCCTTACAATAGATATTTCACTGCGTACATTTACGCCATAGTCAAAATCATTCTGCTGTGAGAAAACAATTGCATATCGCGGGTCAAGCACATACGTACCTGCGAGAATAAACGCGTTTGAGCCTTTCTCGCCGTAGCGGTTTTCAAGCCGCTTTAAGTATCTGCTTCCAATATAATAAGTTAAATTAGGCCAGCGCAGAACTGATACGCCGATATTAAATTGCTGTACCACTCCGCTTTGCATGTCAAAATTCATATCACTCAAAAACGCCGTGGTATCGCTCAGATTCCATAGATAGTCTGCTGAGAAGTAATTGCGTCTGGGGCCAAATATATTACTGGTGCGTCTGTCGATCATTGGGATAAAAGGCTTGTTCCAGATGAATCGATCCGGCCCAGGCCCAGCCGATGATGGATCACTCGAATCATTTACCCACGTAACATCTGTATCCAGGCGCATCCAGTCAACAGTACCTTCTTTGTCGCGGCTCGACTGTCTTCGACCTCGAGGCCCAGGTTCGAAGAGAGACTCAGACCCGGGTGGATCTCGCCGAAGTCCGATGCCTCGCTTTGTCTGTAGCCGCTGAGAAAGACCTATGTTCAATGTGTCGCGCTGCTCAAAGACCGATTCGTTCTGAGTATAAGCAACGGCTGTTAAATGTGGGCTTATAATGTGCCGCAAACCCTTCAGATCCCAGAGCTGTGATTGGACATTGGGATAAATCTTCCAAAAAGGTTGCGTTGCTGCTCGCACACCCGTTTCGCCGAGCCAAACAGTGGTTTCAGCAGGCTTTGTTAAGCCGTCGATGTCGGTACGAAAACCGTTGCCGTTTTCATATCCGATTGTGCCCGCCAAGAAAGGCACCACTTTTGATCTGCCGAAAGTCATGGGCATGTCAATCTCATTTCTCGTTGAAGTAAATGTGAAGAAATCCTTCAAAGCGGTCGTGCTGTAACCGTAACGCTGGCGAAATTGGCTAAACTGGTTATCGCTATAAAATGTCAGCCTGTCGTTAAAAAATGATTGACCCGTCCAGTGGAACTCAGCAGTGGGCAGCTCCTCTAAGTCACTCTGAAAATCGTTTAGCCGGGCCTTGCCTAAAAAGGCCAGGGCCCAGTTATCTTTGATGCGCTTTAAATGAAGGAGTGTCTCCTGCCCCTTATCGGTATTGAACTCGGTACGACAAAACTGCTCTACGAAATTTTTATCAGAGATATAGCTCAACTCGGCGGTAAGCTGCCAGTCGTACGGTAGAAATTGTTTGTGCTGCCAGCGGAACCGACCGCGAAGGTCACGCGGCGGTTCAATGTTTCTTAGACCCGGGGCTCTTCCAAGCCTATCCTTGCCGTGGTCTTTGATTACATAACTTAAAATCCTGCCGTAACTGTTCTCTCTTTGATAATCAACATTTATGCCGCTACCAATACCTCGCTTGCTGTAATAATCCAATGCAAAAGTGGCATCTGTTCCTTTCGGCTCATGTAATCCCAGCAGTCTGGCCAAGTACCATTGTGTCTCAATTGACGTTCCCCAGGTTCTGTCACGGCCGGTATTTAAGCTTTTGAGCGGAGTATCGGGTCTTTGCAGATCACTTTGCACATACGGCCAATAAAAAAATGTTTTATCGTACCACTTAAACCGCACATCCCACATCTCGGCATTGAAACTATCATCGGAGAGCATGCCGGTTCGCTCATCAACAGGCGTCGTATCGGTGATTTTTACCTGCGAAGCATTAACCGAAAGCTGCGGCAGATAAAATTCGCTGGTTGTCAAGGTGATGTTCTCAGCGGCAAATTTATTTTCAGCCACCTGCCTTAGCTTAGCTGCTCTGATATAAATCGGAATCCCTCTTGAGGAGTCAAAGGTTCTCTGTACCGCGTTTATCGCCAAAGCCTGTTTCAGGCTGAAATCGTAATACATCTCGTCGGCCCGGATCGTTCGCTGTCCTTGCGTCATTAGCACATTGCCGGACAGATAAATCGACTGCACTGTCCCCGCTGCCAAAATATCTTCGATACTTCCGGTCCCGTCGGTCTCTTTATCAGCCTGCTCGGTATAAAATATTACCGCATTGTCAGCCTGCAATTCCAGTAATAGGCCGGATTCATCCTGTTTTTGCCAAACATAGAACCTGCCGATTACCGTTACGATCTTTGCTTTGGGGTCCCAAGACAACTGTGGTGTAACTTCACCTGCAGGCGATAGATTAATCGGATACATAAAACGAGGTTCTTTCTCTTCAGGCATGATAATGACCGATTCTTCAAACTCCAAGCCTTCAGCCGGTAATTCCAGATTTGGTTTGAACTGCGGTTCGACAGGACCAACTGCGGCAAAGGCCTTTACGTAAAGCTCTAATCCGCGAGGGTCAGCATTTTCTCTTTTTCCCGCGGTTACAAAGACTTCGCCTCTGAAACCAAATCGAGCTACTACTGCTCGGCCCTGTTCGGTCAGCACCCACTTAAAAGCGATTGTCTCGGCATTTTTTGCGTCTTCAACCGATACATTGCCATGCAGATACATTCTCACTTCGTAACCATCCAAGACGCCGTCGCCGGGCTTGGTCATTACGCTTATCAGCCAGACCACAGCACTGTCGCAGGAGAACTTATTAGCCCCGAACAGCATCGAAAATCCCTTCGGAAAAACAAGAATATGGCCGGGTCCCTTTTCAGTATTTATCTGATGGCTTACGACCTCTCGCCCGGCTAAGTGCATATTCTGACCGACGAAGAACGGTTCTCTTTCATTGTCGTCAAGATGCCTTATGGTATTGCTGGCTGACGATAGTTCCCCCGATCCACCCTCCGCAGTGCTACGGAGGACGGGCAGCAAGATCATGATCGTGCAAATAATCAAAATAACCGGAGTTTTTTGTCCCATACTAACTCTAATATCGTCCTTTGATACGCTTTTACTCCTGCAAAGCGGCGTTGTATTCCCACAGGGCTGGATTACTTCACGGTCAACGCAGAACGAATTATAGCTGTTTATTCAATCAAGGCCAGCAAAAACCAATACTATAATATCGATAACTTGATTTATCTAAAACTTTCCTGTAAAAGAAAGCATCTTGGACATATAAGAGGATTGCTATGGCCACAAGAGAGTATTCGGAATATCAAAAGATGGTTTTTTCAGGTTATTACAATAACCTCGATACGATAATGCTCCAGAAGCTAAGCGAGCTGGTAACAGAATTATACCTTGCCGATACGCAGGCTAAAAAAGACCGACTCTGGCAAAGGGCTCATAAGGCGATGGTAAAAATTAGAGTGCCGCCGGCAATCATCGACCATATTATGCAAAAAAAAGATGTTGAAATATTAGCCAAAAACCTCAAGGATTGGCTTGCTGCTGCAAATAAGAAAAAATAAAAAAACACCCATCGCCGTGCCGGACTTCGACGAGCTCAGTCGAGTCGCGACGGCTAAACTTAACCCTTGTGGTGAGCTTGTCGAATCCATTTGCATTGTAAAAGTTGCGCTGATATACTAATTACTGGTACCAAAATAGGTTGCATAGTATTTGCGGTAGAGACAAATATGGCTGAAGGATGTTCTGAAACAGCGAGGATTTATCCAACCGAAAAAATGGGCCAGTTCAGTATCCTCGACATGCTGACCTACTTTGAAAAGCACGGCGCGTTGCGGGTCTCAGACCTGCATATCAAAGTCGGCGCGCCGCCTACATATCGCATTGACGGCAACTTGGTAAAACTTAAAGGCCCAGATGTGACGACGGACATGGCTAAGCAGCTTATCTATCCGCTGCTTAGCGACGATAATCTGCACAAGCTGAAGGGCCAGAATAGCGTCGATTGCTCTTATCGGCTGCGCTCGCTGCAGTTCCGAATGAATATTTTCAAGGAAAACGACGGAATAGCTGCCGCCATCCGAGCATTATCACTGGATGTTCCCCAAATAGAAGATATCGGCTTTGCAAATAATGTCTGGGAAGATATTATCAATCTCAAACACGGACTGGTCCTTTTAACCGGTATCACCGGTGCCGGAAAATCCACGACAATTGCCTCGTTTATCGGCAGAATCAGCGAAAAACAGGCCTGCCGAATCATAACAGTCGAGGACCCCATAGAATACATCTACCAGCAGAAATATTCGATTGTCTCGCAACGCGAGGTAGGAAGGGACGTCAAATCCTTCATTCAGGGATTAAAGGAAATGATGCGGGAAGACCCCGATATAATATTTGTCGGCGAAATGCGCGACCCCGAGACTATAGCCATGACACTTATGGCCGCCGAGACCGGCCATTTGGTCTTTTCCACACTGCACACCAGGGACGCCACCGGCACGGTGACGCGAATCCTGGATTATTTCCCGTCCGGCAGACAGGCTGAAGTGCGAAATCAGCTCTCACTCGGGCTGGCCTACATTATCTGTCAAAAGCTCGTGCCCAAAAAAGACGGCACAGGCAGAATCGTAGCGATGGAAATCCTTAACAATAACTATGCCTGCGCCAACCTGATTCGTACCGGTAAGATCGAGCAATTATATTCGCAACTGCAAACAAGGATTCGAGAAAAGCCCGACGAAAAAATGATAACTATGGAAAAGCATCTGTCAATGCTCGTAAAACAGGATAAAGTCGATCTGCTGGAAGCCAAGAAGTGGGCCAACGACCTTAAAGCCTTTACCGATAGCATGCAGCGGGAGTAATGTCGTCGTGCGTCGTGCGTGATGCGTAGTGCGTCAAATAAAATGCTAAGCGATTTACGCAATACGCACGACGCAATACGAATATATGACTATTCAGTTTAACTGTCCTAAATGTAATTCGGTGATTGCTTTTGACGAAAAGCACTGCGGCAAACGCGCACGATGCCTGACCTGTAGGCAACTCTTCATAATCCCCTTCAAGGACGAAAAAAAGCCAAAGAAAATCAAGCCCGAAAAAGAGAAACCAGGTGAGCCACTACCTGGCTTTTACCGAGCTGCATTTGTTGATAACTGGAAACTATTCACAAAATCGGAAAATGTCACCGGCTTAGTATTTATAATAACAGCGGTTTGCCTTAAGTTCTTCACAGCCCGGTTGAATTTTACCGTGACGGTACCTGGACCAAGGCGTTCCATAGATTTCTATGTGCCCTTGGGACATATTCTTCACACAGCGGCCTGGGGATTTCTGTTTTGGTATTACATGGAGATAATCTACTCAACCGCCTTCGAGCTGGAAAATCTGCCGGACGTCGTTATAGGGGGATTTAACGGTCTTATCTGGCACATTATTAAATCAGTATATACTTTTGCTATCGCGCTCCTTGTGGTTGAGCTGCCGTTCCTAATTGTTGCTATAATTGCAAAGATAACGGGCAATGAATTGATTGTGCTTTTACTCTGCGGATTGTTTCTATTCCCAATGGCAATACTGACGGTTGCAATAGGCAGAGACCTGACAATGTTAAGGCCTGATTATTTTGTGCTCCCAATCTTTAGAGCGTTTAAACCTTACCTGGCGATGTCGATGCTGCTCGGTGTCGCCGGTTTTCTTCAGATTCAAGCAAGACAATACAACAGCCAGGAGCCTGTGGTTGCTGCTGGCTATTTACTATTAAATATTATTGCGCAGGTCTTGATCTTGATGGCAATGCGTGCGATAGGCTTTTTCTACAAACATTATACCTGCTACCTGCCCTGGTGATACATGACTGTTCAATTTTACTGCCCTAAGTGCGATACGATTATTGCCTTTGATAGAAAGCACTGTGGCAAACGCGCCCGATGTACAACCTGCGGACAGCTTTTCATAATACCATCCGAAGACTATGAAACACCGCAAAAAATTGAGACCAAAGTTAAAAGAGCTGATCCACTGCCCGGCTTTTACCGGGCGATATTTGTCGATAGCTGGAAGCTGTTTATCGACCCGGAAAACGCAATCCCACTGGTGTTTGTCATTGCCGCGGTGTGCTTTAAATTTCTTCTCGGCACAGGGATATGCTGTATGAATATCATCTCGTTTGTAGTCGTCTGGGGCTGGCTGCTGGGATTTTATATGAACATCATTTACGAGACAGCATCCGAGATAGATAAACTGCCGCAAATTTATCTTGGTACAAGTCTCACTTTTTTGTGGTACATTTTTAAGCCGCTTTTTGTCTTTCTATGGACTATGGCAGTTGTGCAGATTCCATTTGTTATTGCGTTTGGTCTGCTGCAAAATAAAGGTCCGGCTGGTGACAATATGCAGCAAACAGGAAACGGGCCGCAGTTACTTTTGCTGGCTCTGTTTATCCTTGGCTTATTTCTTTTTCCGGTAGCGATTTTGACCGTAGCAGTCGGCAAGGACATCACACTGTTAAGGCCCGATTACCTTTTTAAGCCGGTATTCAAGGCGCTTGGACCGTATCTGATGGTGGTGACATTACTTGTTGCCGCCGGTATTATTGAGATGCAAACCAGGCCGTTTACCGGCGTAAATCTTGCGGCAGATGTGGTCCATTTGGTGCTGGATCTTGTAACCCAGGTGATTGCTATCATTGCGATGCGTGCGATAGGCCTGTTCTATCGCCACTATAGTTGTCACTTTGCCTGGTAATACGAAATATTTAGCCCCGCGTTTCACGCGGGGTCTTTATGCTCCACGAGAGGATTTTGCTGACCGTCGCCGTGCCGGCGACGGCTAAACTAAATATTTAGGTTATTGCGGGGTTCGATCAATAAATCTTTTCAGTAATCGCTGCAAAAGTTCCATTGGCAGGCCCATTACGTTTGTCAGGCTGCCTTCAATTTTCTCTATAAATTTATCGCCGGTTTCTTGAATAGCATAAGCGCCAGCTTTGTCTCGCCAGGACTCGCTTTCAATATGCTCAGCAATTTGCTCAGCGGTCATCTTCCTTGGATAAACAGTCGTAGTGTCACTTTCTACTATTTCGATGCCGTCACTTAGCCTGACAATGGCAAGGCCGGTTATGACCTTATGAGGTCTGCTGAAAAGTTTCTGTGTAATCTGCTCGGCATCTTTCGCATCGGTGGGCTTTCCAATAATTTCGCCGTCAAAATCAACAACGGTGTCGGCGCCGATGACCAAACAATCCGGGTACTTTTCAGCAACATTCTTTGCCTTAGCCAAGGCTAATATTTTGGCGTATTCACAGGCATTATGTCCCTCCATCGGAAAGGCCGACTCATCGATGTCGGGAACAATAGAAATGAATTTATAGCCTGCTTCGGCTAATAATTGTTTTCGCCGTGGCGAGGCCGAAGCTAAAATGATACAAACCGAGTGTTCTTTACACATGAAGCGGGGTTTTCCTCAGATTTCTTTGAAGTCCGCACCAAATACTTCAGCGGTGAATAGATAGACTTCCGTTTCCGGGTCACGCCAGGCATCGGCGGCAAGGCCCGCTTTGTGTGAGCAGCAGTACGAGAGAAATTTCTCTTTGCTCCAGCCGATCTCTGTGGCTACCTGCGGCAGAAAACAGCCGGAAGCACGTCCCCTCTTTATATAAATGCCGTCAACACCAAGCTGTAGACTCAAGGGATTATCTGTCCGTTGCAACGGCGACAATACCGATATCTCGACATCCAGGTCTTTTAATTCGCGTGGCGTTATTGGCTCAGCCAGAAAACGCGGGTCGCCGGTCGCCGAGGCCTTTGCCATCTGGCTGACTAATTCAATCAATGGGCCTTGCGAAGTGAATTGGCCGATACAGCCGCGCAGTCGGCCTTTGTTTTTCAATGTCACGAAGCAGCCGCAAGGGGCATTCAGTTCAGGGTCATCCGAATGGGGCTTAGGGATAGGCCCGCCGGTAATAACCGCCTCAACTGTATCACGCGCAGTTTTAAGTAAAATCCTTTTTTGCGCTTCGTCCATCAAATATGCCACCAATAACCATTTAATCAACACTCAATGTAACCATTTTATCACGAGGAATCCGCCAATCAATAATACTACAAACGCAAGAGAGAACCAGTTGAAATATTTTTCAATGACAGGCCGGATTTTTTCACCTTTCCAGCCGAACAGCCCCGCCACAAGAAAGAATCTCGCCGAGCGACTGACTGCCGAGGCGATAAAAAATCCTAAAAAGTTAATTCTCGCAACGCCTGCGGATATTGTGCAGACTTTATATGGCAAAGGGGTAAAACCGCATGTAAAGACAATCCAGAAATCGTATTTATCATACCAGCCTGCAAATTTTGCAAAATTCGCCTCCGTCAAGCCAATCGCTCCCAGGTGAGCATAAGCCCACGGACTAATCAAAGACCATAAAAAAGTCCCAATCAAATAGCCCAGAACACCTCCAAGTATCGAGGCTATCGAGCAGGCAAGGGCAAAGCGAAACCATTTTTTTGGCGCGCCTAATGCCAGCGGCATAAGCAGGACGTCCGGCGGGACAGGGAAAAAACTCGACTCAGCAAAACTCAGACAGAATAAAGCCGTAGAGCCGTGCTTCGTATCGGCGAAGTGAATCACCCAGTCATACAACCGCCTGTGCCAATGCCACCAGGCAACTTTCTGGTGATTAGTAACTGGCGACTGGTGACTCGATTCAGGATTTATTGTTTCCTTGTTCGACATTCAATATTCCTTATTTGCCACAGCAAGGTAGGATGGGCAACTTGTTGCCCATGCAGGTTTTGATCAGACTAATTGTCCGCATGGGCAGGAAATCTGCCCATCCTACGACTACGACTTTTTCTTTTCTTGTTCATCTGCGAATTTTCCTGCGGGCCCGCCGGCCATAAATAAAACCGCAAACCGCGTCACCAACGCACCCAAAAGAACATAACCCAAAATCACCTGCAAGCTCAGCAATATATGTCCCCATATACTTTGCGCATTAGCGTACATATCACCAAAGCCTAATGTCGTCATTGTAACAATGGAAAAATACAACGTCCGCAAAGGCACTAACCACGATGGTACTACAATTCCATTTCGGTCAACAAATAGATTCTCCACAATCCCCGGCGGAGCTATCCGGCCCCAATGATAGTAGATATTCGCAAAAATAAAAGCTAAAGCAGAGAAAGTAACTATAATCCGCCCGGTCGAAAACCCATAGTCACTTACCCACCAGAAAGACTGCACCAGCCATTTCATTTTCGGATGCACCTTATACCAATCTTCCCAGTTCTTTCGCCTGATATTGTATTCTAGAAGCTGTTTTGTCCCTGGATCTATACGCACTATATCGAGTGCTACACCGCAGAAATTGGTCTGCCGGTCAATACTTGGCTTCCAAATAGCTGTTGAACCATCGACAATAGCAGTTTCAAAGTTAGCACCTTCCAAATGTGACCTACTTAAGATAGTACCTTGTAGACGAGCATCAGTAAATTCAGCCATTTGTAGGTAAGCACTCCGAAGATTTGCACCTTCCAAATGAACTTTCGTCAGAAGGGCACCTTCCAGATGAGCATTATAAAAATTGGCACCTTTCAAATAAACCTCGCCTTTGAACCAGTGTTTATCGTCGTCTTTGAGTGTTCCGGAGTTAAGGTAAACACCTTTTAAGTCACGTCCACTCAGGTTAGCACCTTCAAGAAGGATATCTTCGCCTGTATGTCCAAGGCGCCACTTATTCCATGTCTCGACACCCTCTTCCGTAAGGCGTTCGTACTGTTCCCTGTCGCAGCGCAAGCCTTTCTTTAGAAGCTCAGGGTCAAACTGCCGCTCCTTTTTATTGTTTTCCTTTTTGGATTCCGATTCGTCCATAAATCTTATCCATCAAACCCCTCGATGAATCGGGGGGCTAAACAATTATTTCTCAATTACGCAAAATACACCCCTCATTCGAGTATCAAGCATCCAGTATCGACTATCTTTATATACTTTTCTCTGTGAACTCTGTGTCCTCTGTGGCCAATTTTCGTGTTCAGAATATGAGTAACCTGCTATACTGTCAATGAGTAATTATGTCTGATAAAAACCAGTTTGAAACAGTTAGTAACGGATTATTAGTACGTGCACCTGCCAAGGTAAATCTATCTCTGCTTATAGCCGGCAAACGGCCTGATGGCTTTCATGAAATAGAAACCATAATGGCCAAAATAAACTGGTACGATGAGATTCTCATCGAGCCGAGCCTAACAACCGGTATCGAACTTATCTGTCACGGACCCTGCTGGGCACCCGCGGGAAAAGACAATCTCGTCTACCAAGCTGCTGAGCTACTTTTTGAAACCTGCAAAAAACAAGCCGATATCAAAATCACCCTATCTAAAAATATCCCAGCGGGTTCAGGGCTTGGTTCAGCCAGCAGTGACGCCGCGGCAATCCTTATGGGACTAAACAGATACCTGGGTTTAAAACTTCCCACTCGTCAGCTTGCCAGGCTGGCTGCGCAATTAGGTAGCGACGTGGCTTTCTTTTTGGATGGGCCTTTGGCACTATGCCGCGGAAAAGGCGAAAAAATAAAAAAAATAAACAAAATTTTTGACTTTCTGGCTCTTTTAATACTACCAGATGTAAGTGTCTCCACAAAAAAGGTTTACAATAATTACCGGCATAATCGGGTTCTCTACCAGAAGCTCAGTACCCGGATAAACAGCTATATACACAAAAACAGGATTGATTTAGTAGTGAAAATGTGCGCAAATATGTTGGAAGAAAGTTGTTTTGGCTTAGAAAAAGAGTTGGCCAAACTAAAAGGAAAGATTGAATCTTTAGGTATCGGGCCTGTGTGCCTGAGCGGTAGTGGTTCGGCTATGTTTTACATCATTGAAGATAGAGACATTAAAAAGGCTGAGTCCTACAGCGCTCAACTTGCGGAGAAGATCGGCTGCAAAAGCATTATCGTGCGTAACAATAGATGGTGAAGGGCTCCCGCCCCTGCTTTCGCAGGGACGGAAGCCCGGCTTTTAAGTGAGGCAAAGAACATGGAAATCAGCGAGGTCAGAGTCAAATTAGTAGCCAACAAAGACGACAGGTTAAAGGCTTTTTGCTCCGTAACGATGGATAATGAGTTTGTGGTTCGCGACATTAAAGTTAT
>Ga0307430_1002386_pt1 | contig 12561 bp, 12 predicted proteins | sample SalMarWE160130MG_FD_202159 | JGI IMG/M metagenome (GOLD analysis project Ga0307430, IMG submission 202159) | Salt marsh sediment microbial communities from the Plum Island Ecosystem LTER, Massachusetts, United States - WE1603-130 | ecosystem: Environmental > Aquatic > Marine > Intertidal zone >... | reverse complement strand
TGTTAAACTGAAACTACGGACGCAAGACTATGAAGTCTAATAGCTGTACGGAGTTTGTCCCCAGGTTTACCTGCCCGGAAAATCGCATAATCAGGATTTCGTAGCGCCGAAGGTTTACACATCAAAGTTCCGGTACGATAAGGGGCTTCATTGACCAAAAAAAACGGGAAGGGTCTGGTCCAGGTCTTCACCGGCAACGGCAAGGGTAAAACGACTGCAGCGCTGGGCACTATACTCAGGGCTGCCGGTCACGACTTAAAAGTATTCATTGTTTTTTTCATGAAGGGCGACTATGAGTACGGTGAATTCAGCACCCTGCCGAAACTCCCCAATGTTAAGGTTCTCAAATCCGGCTTCCGGCAATTTACCGACCCGCTTAATATCAAGCCGGAGGAAAAAGAGCAAGCGGAATCAGCCCTGGCGGCGGCCAGAAAAGCCACACTCAGTGGCAGCTATGACCTGGTGGTGCTGGACGAAGTGAATGTCGCCCTGGAATATCACCTCATCGAACTTGACGAAGTCATTAAACTCATCAAAGACAAACCTCCCCGCGTAGAGCTTATCCTTACCGGTCGCTATGCCGATAATAGCCTGATTGAGATGGCCGACCTGGTGACCGAGATGGTAAAGGTCAAGCACCCCTTTGATAAAGGCATCAAAGCCCGCAAGGGCATCGAATACTAATAAAACGGAGGTAATTATGAAGGTTACACTGAGCGTCATTAAAGCTGACATCGGCGGTTACGTGGGGCACTCCGAATCGCACCCGGACATCATTGCGAAAGCCCAGGAATGCCTGAACAAGGCTAAAAAAGAAGGAATGCTGATTGATTGTCAGGCGACCAAATGCGGCGACGACCTGCAGCTCATCATGACGCATCAGAAAGGGACAGGCAACTACGAAATCCACAAACTTGCCTGGGACACCTTTATCACCGGTACCGAGCTGGCTAAAAAGATGAAGCTCTATGGTGCCGGACAGGACCTGTTAACCGACGCCTTTTCCGGTAATGTTAAAGGAATGGGGCCAGGCCTTGCCGAAATGGAGTTCGAAGAAAGGACTTCCGAGCCGGTGCTTATTTTCATGGCGGATAAGACCTCCGCCGGGGCTTGGAACATGCCCCTCTACAAGATGTTCGCCGACCCCTTCAATACCATTGGGCTGGTCATCGCCCCCAGTATGCATACCGGCTATGTTTTTGAGGTTCACGATGTCAAAGAACACAAGAAAATACGCTTTAACGCCCCCGAAGAAATATACGATATGCTGGTATTCATCGGGGCACCGGCGAGATACGCCGTTAAGTACGTCTACCACAAGGAGACCGGAGAAATAGCGTCAGCCTCCTCGACGGAGCGCCTTTCACTGCTGGCCGGCAAGTACGTCGGCAAGGACGACCCGGTATGCATCGTCAGGGCGCAGGGCATCTTCCCGGCGGTCGGCGAGGTACTGGAACCGTTCGCATCACCGGTGCTGGTGGAGGGATGGATGCGCGGCTCCCACATGGGCCCGCTGATGCCGGTATCGGTAGCCGACAGCACGCCCTCCCGCTTCGACGGCCCGCCAAGAGTGATATGTCTGGGATACCAGCTGAACGAAGGAATGCTGTTAGGCCCGCGGGACATGCTCGCTGATAAGTCGTTCGCCCTGGCGCGCCACCAGGCTAACGAGATGGCCGACATGATGCGTCGCCACGGTCCCTTCGAGCCTCATCGCCTGCCACTGGAAGAAATGGAATATACCACCATGCCACAGGTCATGGAAAAGCTCCAGGGCAGATTTGAAGACCTTGACTGAGTTTAAGACGGCGACTATTATTAGACAATAAATGAAGCCGCGGCTAGCCGCGGCTTCACTAACACAATGAGATTGGGGGGGTTCTATTGCGCGATAAAAAGCTCCTGCTGGCGACCAACAACAAGGGCAAGACCCGCGAGTATAAGAGTCTGCTACGAGGAATTCCTTTTGAGATAGTCACGCTGGCCGACGAGGGCATTACTACGGAGGTCGAGGAAACCGGACTCAGCTTCGATGAAAATGCCAGGCTTAAAGCAACAACGATGGCTAAAAAAAGTGGACTGCTGACGCTGGCTGACGACTCCGGACTGGAAGTGGACGCCCTGGGAGGCGAGCCGGGGGTACACTCGGCCCGCTACGCCGGAGAGGGCGCTTCGGATGTCGATAGATTGAATTACCTCCTATCACGCCTTAAGGATGTGCCGGGGGACAGGCGGTCCGCCCGCTTCCGGTGCGTGATTGCCATAGCCGCACCCGACGGCAAGGTAGAACTATGCTCCGGGGAATGCCGGGGATTTATTACCACAGAGCCGAGAGGTTACAACGGATTCGGCTACGACCCTGTTTTCTACTTACCAGAGTTGGGAAAAACGATGGCGGAACTGCCGGCGGAAGAAAAGAACAAAATCAGCCACCGGGCGAGAGCGGCGGAGAAAGCCAGAGAAGTGCTGATGAAAATTGCCCGCCAAGAGTGATAAGGGAGCATAGCTAATCTTATTACTATAACAACGATTTCTCCAGCTCAGAATATATCACGTCCCGTATTTTTTCTTCTCCATCCGTACGGTTTGAAATGATACTTATCTGTAATTCTTTTTCCGGGATATAACGGGAATCGAAGCCCACACCCGCGTCTCCACCCACAATAAAAAATTGGACTTTTGCTATTATACACCTAATAAGAACCTCTGTGTGATTATAGCTATCCCCCGCACTTTCGTGTATAATACGCGTAGAGAGTATAAGCATGACCGGAATTTCTGATTCGTTCCAACGCCCTATTAACTACCTGCGCATCTCGGTGACCGACCGTTGCAACCTGCGCTGCGTTTACTGCATGCCGGAGGAAGGCGTCGCTCTAATGGCGCACTCTGACATCCTCAGCTATGAGGAAATTTACACCGTGGTAAAGGCCGCTGCGGAGATGGGTATCAATAAGGTCAGGCTCACCGGCGGCGAGCCGCTGGTCAGGGCGGGCCTCTCGGACCTGTTGAGGCTGTTGACGAGTATCGATACTATCGACGATATTTCCCTGACGACCAACGGCACCCGGCTGGCGCAATATGCCATCGAGCTTAAAGAGGCCGGCCTGCACAGGGTTAATGTCAGCCTGGATTCCCTTAAACCTGAAATGTTTAACAAAATTACCCGGTGCGGCAATCTTGAAGACACCCTGGAAGGTATCGAGGCCGCCAAGACGGCGGGACTTACCCCTGTTAAAATCAACATGGTGGTCATGGCTGGGATTAATGACGACGAGCTTACCGATTTTGCATCAAAGACGGTCAACGATGGCTGGCACGTGCGGTTTATCGAGCTTATGCCCCTGAACGGTGACGATTCCAGCCATATAAAGCTCGTCCCCGCCAGTGAAATGAGAAAACGCATCGAGACAATGGGGAAACTGGAGCCCAGTGAGGTTGACGTGGGTAACGGGCCTGCCAAATATTACCGCCTGCCCGGCGCCACCGGTACCATCGGCTTCATCACGCCAATCACGGAACATTTCTGCTACCGGTGCAATCGACTCCGCCTTACCGCCGACGGCAAGCTCCGTCCCTGCCTGCTGAGCGAGGAGGAGATAGACCTGAAGGAGCCCCTGCGGAGCGGTGCATCGGCCCTGGAACTGAAAAAACTGATTGAAAAGGCAATTGCCAGCAAGCCGAAAGGTCACCGTCTGGCCGAGGGTAAAAAAAGAAATGGCAGGCCTTTCTCTCAGGTGGGGGGATAATCATGGCCAAGCTGTCTCATATGGATGATGAAGGCCGACCCCGCATGGTGGATGTCACGGGGAAGGCAGACACCGCCCGCAAGGCCGTAGCCAGAGGCGTAGTAAAGATGCAACCGGCCACCTTTAAGTTAATCAAGCAGGGTAAGACAGCCAAGGGCGATGTCCTGTCGGTCGCTCAACTCGCCGGTATCATGGCCGCCAAACGCACGCCCGACCTGATACCGCTGTGCCACCCGATTTTCATCGGAAACGTCAATATCGAGTTCAGCCTCGACGAGTCTAAAAATACCGTAGAAATTACCTCCACCGTCGAAAGTACCGGCAAGACCGGCGTGGAGATGGAAGCTCTGACGGCTACGGCCGTGGCCGCCCTGACGATATATGATATGTGCAAGGCCGTAGACCGCGGCATGAAGATAGAGAACATCCGGCTGGTACGGAAAAGCGGCGGGAAAAGCGGGACAATAGAGCTTGAATAGTACCAGATTATGTTGTATACTAATCCACCACTAGTATTTGGGGGTGCACCATGAAATTGTCATGTCTTCAGGATAATTTAAATTGGGGACTTAATATCGTGGGGAGGGCCGTAGCCACCCGGACAACCCTGCCCATAACCAATAACGTCCTCCTCGCTACCGACGACGGCCGCCTGAAACTCGTGGCCACCAACCTCGAGATGGCCATCAGCTGCTGGATTGGCGCTAAGATAGAAGAAGAAGGGTCCATCACCGTACCCGCCCGACTTCTCACCGAGTTTGTCAGTTCCCTGCCCAGCGACACGATTGATGTTCAACTTTCCCCGCAGACCAAGACACTGGGTTTGAAGTGCGCCCGCTTCGAGGCCCGTATCAGCGGGGTTGATGCCAAGGAATTCCCGCCGATACCCACCGTTGATGACGGTATCGCCACCAAGGTGGAAGTCGAAGCCTTACGCCAGGGGATTAACCAGGTTGTCTTTGCCGCCGCTACCGAGGAGTCGCGGCCGGTACTCACCGGTATCTGCACCCAGTTCGAAGGCGATACGCTGACACTGGCGGCCGCGGATGGGTTTAGACTGGCGGTCTACAAGCTGCCTGTCGCAGAAGCGGTCAGCCAGAAGACAGAGGTTATCATACCGTCACGGACTCTGGCGGAGTTGAATCGACTGGTAGCGGAACAAGAGGAAGCCGTCGATATCACGCTCAATCCCAATAAGAGTCAGGTTCTCTTCCGACTGAAAAATATAGAACTGGTCTCCCAGCTTGTCCAGGGGACCTTCCCTAACTATTCGCAGCTGATTCCTCAGAGCTATAATACCCGCGTCATTGTCAGCATCGCCGATTTCCTGCGGGCGACCAAGACCGCCTCAATCTTCGCCCGTGACGGCAGCGGTATCGTTCGACTGGTGATAACGCCCGGGGGCGAGAAAAATCCCGGTAAAATTGCCATTTCCGCCCGCTCCGAGGAGATTGGTGATGATGTCGGTGAGATAGATGCCACGGTTGAAGGTGACGAAGCCAAGATTGCCTTTAACGGCAAATACCTGACCGATGTCCTGAGCGTGCTTCAGGAAGCGCAGGTAGCGCTGGAGACTACCAATCCCTCAAGCCCCGGCCTTATCCGCCCGGTGGGCGTGGAAAATTATACCCACGTCGTCATGCCGATGTTCGTGCAGTGGTGAGTAGGCACGGATCAAGAAATCCCTTGATATCCACTCCCTCTGGTGTAGCTGTAACCTTCAAATCGAGATAGGTATAGGCATCCTTTTTATCGCTGTTGGTACAGTTATCTAAATCAGGTACAATGCGAGCACATAGCTCTTTCAGATTGCTCTCCATATCTATCATCTTGGCGATGTTATCTCTGGTTTGAACTAGACCGTCAAGCCTTTGTTGGTCGGCTTCACGCTCTTTTTTCATCTGGTTTATTTCATCGAGCACGATATCAGGAGTAAACCCAAGCTTGAACGCGCTCATAAGCCGCCGTTCCTGTCCGGTATAGCCTTTTAGCTTTCGAGTCAGTGCCCGTATCTCTTGTTTCAGCGTTCCGCTTGACACCTGAGCTTGTTCCGCTTCGGTCTGCTTTCTAACTTCATTCAGTAATACCTCTGGATTGCTCAATATATTTTTGACGTTTTCCCAGACAGCATTTTCCAGCCAATCGGCTTTGATGTAACGAGCATCACAGACCTTTTCCCTTGAGGCTGTAGGGTATGTACCTCGGCATTTATAATACCTGTATCTTTTACTAAGGCAACTACCAACCAGAGGACTTCCACAGTAGCCGCAGACAACAAAGCCAGTCAACGAATATTCATGCTGGGCTTTGCCCGGGTGTAATTCCCTTGACCTGGCTAGGGCATCCTGCGCTTGATCGAATAACTCTTTGCTGATAATGGCAGGGGTGACATCGGTAAGTACGTGCCAGTTTTCTTTAGGTGTCGCCTTTCTATCCTTACCGGAAGTCTGGCCGAAATACGTTATCCCGATATAGGCCGGATTACGCACTACCCTCGATACCGTTCTAGCCTCCCACTTCTTACCGGACTTCGTGGGTATGCTTTCCTCATTTAAGGTCCGCGCTATCTTGAAACAACTATCACCATGAGCCACCATCTCAAACATACGCTGGACTATCTTCGCTTCATACTCAATCGGTATTCGTTTCTTATAGTCTCTGAGCCACTTGTAGCCATAGATACCGATGCCCGTCCCTTGCGGAAGCTTACCTTCCTTCAACAAAGCCTGCTTGCCGCGTCCTGTTGCGTCTCTACGCCGTTCAGCGTCCAGCTTGGCAGCATAACCCTTGATGTAGAAAACCAGCTTGCCAGCTTCCGTATTATCGACAATTTCAGTAGCTGCTTCCAGGATTACGCCATGCTTTTCCAGTTCCTGCATGAGAATGACACCATGAACAGGGTCACGAGAGAAACGGTCAAGGCTATAAACAACTACAGAGTCTATTTTCTGTGAGCGTACAGCCTCCCGCAATTCAGCAAGTCTTGGCCGTTCCAGTGATAAACCAGACCAAGCTTCACTAAATTGGCATACCACTTCATAGCCTTTGTTTTTACAATATTTCGAACAGGCCTCAAGCTGTGTTTTTAAACTTGTGCCGTCTTGTTCCTGACCTTCTGTACTTACACGGCAGTAGATAGCAGCTTTCATTTATTACTCCTAAATGTCTAATCTATTCAATTGGCTCAAGTTCAAATATGATCAACTCTCTTGAGTGCTTTTCAACATCAGGACCATTTTCTATATGATAGCCTTTGTAACCGAATCGACCTACGTATTCAACATATCCCTTTTCTTTAAACTTAAAAAGGTGCAATTCCTCACCATTCTTAACCGAGTCTCTTATAGCTCTGTTTCCAGCTATAAATTCCATATTTCCTCTTTGCCCTTCTCCTGTATATTGGAAAACATTTCCTTGCCATTTATCTTTATAACCGTACAAAGCACCAGTTCCACCAGTAAATAAAAAAATAAATGAGAACTTCGCAGGTGTACTAATTCCGCCTTGACGCTGTCCTCCATACTTATTGTGTAATTCAGTTCTTTTATAGATTTTACCAACAACAAATGGATTCATTGAGACCTCCAACGTATCTCAGTTCACTTCGTTAGGAAAAGCCTAACTTCGTTCTCTGGTTATTTAAAAAAATCATGAATAAAAATCAGCTTTATTGTGTCTAGTTTTCACCTCTTCAGCCTACGTGTCTGGAGTCACTTCCAGAACGTTTATCTTATTTTCAAGGCAGAGAAGAATGATAATGCCAATTCCGCTCAAACTCAACAAGAGCCAAGCATAACTTCGCTTTTTTTGATACAGCAACCATCCAGCAGCCAAGATTATTGCGATAATCCAAATCAAAACCGGTATCCAACCCGATCCTGTCTCTAAGGGTTCAGCAGTGTAGTAAATCATGGGGTTATCAACGTCTATCCACTGGTTATGAGACAGGTTTAGTGCTAACGGGCTCCGCTCCCCCGCCTTGAGAGTAAGGGTATCACTTGATACTCCCCATCCAGGGGTAACGTGTGACAAGTCGCTGTAGCCAGCGGTATCCACCTTAAGAACATAGGGTCCGGTATTTTCTAAGTACACCATCAAAGTAGCAGACTCCCAATTTTCCCCGTTTTCACTGTCCGGCCCCCACGTTAGGTGCTCTAAATCTGGGTAGTTTGAGCTACCCCACTCTCGCGTATATGCATTATCTAAATAAATGCGCAAGCCATACAGATTATCCTCATTCGCTCCCGAAGGGCTACTAACTGCACTAACGGCAATTAGTAGAAGGGTAGCTAGTATAATGAAGAAGATATACGTCCAGTTTATATGTCTACTAAACCAATTCACGTTTTTACCCCTTTGCCCTTTTTCGAGCTCCTATTAACTAGCTTTTCCTTTATTTTGAGTGGCATTAATTGGTTCTAATAGAATAATCTTAATTTATCAGAAATACAAGCTTTTATTCATCATGATTGTCCTTCGTTTCAGTGGCTTTTAGTTTGGCTTTTCCGACGTCCTGTTAGTAGGGTAGGACGTCAGCGGCGGCAGCTCCGCTGGCCCGCCGCCCACCTTGCCAGCGGCTTGCTTTCCTTTAGTATTCCATGCTGTCATACTTATGCCTTCTTTTCTCAATCTCTTGCGCAAACGTAGGTTCTTCAATCCACTTTCCTACTATGTACTCAAGGTACCTTATCCCATATTCTGTATCAGCATGCTCCAATGACTTCGATGCGAGAGCTATCAAATTGAGCATATATCCCCTCGCGATATTCTCTAGGTTTTCACTTCTAGCTCTCAATTGCTTGATTCTGGATACTCCGGTTACTTCACCAAACCACACTACTGAGTATTGCACTATTAACCAAAACTTCGACACAGGCCACCTAGTTCTGTGTGAGTCATTCTGTACTACCCTTATGCCAAACCATTCGATTGTTAAATATTTCCATAAATCAGGCACTTTTGAAAATAAGTCCCCTAATGTATCGATTTGAAACTGCCTTATGATTTTACGCCGACATTGAAATTCTACCCTTGTTACACTTTCACCTTTCTCCCATCCGTTTTTAAGCCACAGGACCTCAAACCACTTCTTATGACTACGCATTATTTCGTTTGTCTTATCGTATATTCGGCACATCAATTCGCCTCCACCGAAACGATATCCACTCGGCTTTTTGCCTTCAGCATATCTCTCATAGCCAATTTCGCTCTTTTTCCTACATCGTGTTACTACTTCTTTTAATTTAGGCGATAGTACGGGTAGTGCTCCCATTAAATCAACCATAATGTCTATCCTAGATATTTTTACCTCAGACACATTAGCCCAGGAACGTATCCATTCATCTACCTTCCCAACAGCATCCTTCCACCCATGACGCCAGAGGAATGGAGATTTAAACCTTACCTTTAACTCCGGGAAGTATAATCCCGACCTTGCATCCATGAATATCCTTACGTCCAAGTCTTCGTTGGTTAAGATAAGTTTGTACCTACCTGAACCTGTACGAAGCACCATGAAATCATGGTCATAGAATTTAACTCCAGTACCTCTGTCATATAGTGTTGCTTGCGCGCTCTCTTTAGCCTGTGTCAGCATGTACCATTCATCGTCAGATATATTGTACGAACTAATACAGTAGCCAATCTCAAGCGTATCAATTCCGGCTATTAATGGTTGATAGATTATCTTGCCTGATTCCATTAATCTCTATCCCTTGACTGCGCCCTTGCTACCAGCCTTTTGAAAAGCCTTTTACCTGCCTCAGCTTGTGCCGGGGATAATTTGCGGCTTACAAGCTGAAAAATTACCGCAGGTTTTTTCAAACAAGTGCGCTCTTCGCCTTCCATGCTTCAATTATGCCCGCACCGCATCACCTGCGTAACCGTATCTTTTTTGTACAAACAATAAAGAAAGCCACCCTTTTACGAGTGGCTTCAAATACAGCAGAATATTTTATGGATATTTACTTATTTTCCTCTAATGCGCTTCTCATATCCCACAGCTTCATCATATGGTCTTATATCTTTATCTATGTTCTTTGGGTCTAATATCGTTCCGTCCGCTGCCAGCTTATCACAGAATTTATCAATACTTGAGTGTACTACCCTGCATTGATACCAGAGCCAAGCCCCATATAAAAACTTTTCATCGTGGCGTAAAACCCTTCCAGCTTTCTTAGCATTTGAAACCACCATTCTGTGCATACGGCTCGTAGGCTGATTTGTCAGTACATCTTCAAAATCGTATATTTTACCTTTATATTTTCGCACCTTATATATTTTTCGCAGCCTACCCAAAGTTATCTGATGACTCTCAAAAGACGTGCGATACATGACCGCCAGAACCAGCCAGAAAGGATTGATTGATGGAAGCACTCTATATCTACCTTTAGCCTGTGCTTCCTCTCGATTAAACCCGACCTTTATAAACTCCATTATCAGGCTAAATAGATTCCATACTTCTTCACTTTTCTCTGGTAATGACTCCGGTGTAATCTTAAATTTTCTTTTTACTACTTTCTCTAAGTTTGCCTTGATTAAAAACCTTTCAAAATCCTTAAATAGTTTATTAACATCACTTCCAAATGCTAATTCTGGATTTTTAATCTTATTTTTCCAGTCTTCCTTTTCCGAATCTGGAACCCTGGCAATCAGCTCATCATACAATTCCTTTACTTCCGGCCTCACCCAGGTGTCTAAGATTTCCTGATATATAGCACCAGCCCTTTCCGAGTTAACAGATACTACTTCCACCAATGCCATAGCATACGCTAGAGGCAAAGCCCCTTGCGGCCAATAATGAAATGACTTCCCGAACCACGAAGGTTGAACTACTTTCCTTACCCAGTGTCCTTTCTTTTTCATATCTTGACCACATTTTAACATTTATATTAGTAACTTTCTTAATATCATTGACAAAATACCGACTTCATATTATATTGAGAATTATTCCAACTATAACTGGAGTAAAAATAAAATAATGGTTATAAATGTTGATATTGGTTCCATTCTTCCATATTTTATTGCTACTGTATTAGAGATATTTGGAAAAGATACGATAACCCAAGAAATCCGTGCTAGTTTGGAAAAACATATCCATGATGCAACCTATGCAGCCTCATGGGTACAGTGCATCGGTATGAGCCATCCAATACACATTAAAGATATTTACCAACCAACCAAAATAGAAACTATAAGTGGTCTTAGGGAAACCCAACGAGGGCAGCTTCTTGATGTCATAGATCTATTGTCAATTGGAAACAATGCTATCATCTTTGGCGGACCAGGTGAAGGAAAAACAATCCTCACACATTGGACCTATTTACAACTTGTGACTCATAAAAAGTACATACCTATGCTTTTTCCTCTTCGTTGGCCAAATGGGGTTTACGACCTTTCGTGTTTTGTAGAACGACTGACTTCTCGTAAATTGAAAAAGATAACTAAAAATAGACGTATTATTCTAATTGTTGATGGTTATGACGAAGTATCTAAAGAAGATAGAAGAAAAGTCTCTTCAGTCTTAAGAAGCTTTAGCGCACTTAATCTGGGGAATTTTTACCTCACGTGCCGTTCATTTTACAATGTAATCGAGCTTCCCGGACCAAGATATCAACTATGTAAATTTAATCCAGAGGACAGTCAAGAATATATAAAAGCTTTTTCTAAAGCTTATGGTGTAACTGTTGATACAGAATCTTTAGTTAGCGAGTTAAAACAACATGGATTTTATTCGTTTCTGACACATCCTTTAATGTTGGCATTAGTATGTATACTGAAAAGTGGCCCTATGCCTTCATTACCTAGCACACCCATACGATTAATAAAAAGGGCAATTGACACTCTTACCTTCAGATGGGACGAGGAAAAAGGGATATATAGAGATTCAGAACTATACCTTGACGGCGATGATAGAATTGAGTGTCTAAAGCATATAGCCTTTAATTTTAGAGGTCATTATATGCGAGAATCTGAAATCATCCCAATTGTTATAAACCAACAAAGACTCTTACAAACACAAGAAATAAAAATTAGAAAATTATTAATTGAAATAGCTCAATGGTATGGTATTTTTATCCCTGTAGGAGAAGGTACATGGGGATTTGTTCATAACACTATTAGAGATTATCTTGCTGCCAGTTATTGGGTCAATAGCGGAACTTTTAACTCCCACAATATCAAAGAATGGAATGCTAGAGCTGCTTATGCTGCTTGCTTTGTTCCTGATGCAACCGATATTATTGTAGAATCATTGAAAAACTCTAATAGCCTATACTTCTTCAGCGAATGTTTATACAATCGTGCCCGTATAAGAACAACCGAAATTGCAGAAGCCGTTATTTATCACGTTAATAATCATTTAACTAATTTTCGTAGAGCTTTTGATACTGAAAGAATGATTACAGAAATTAAGGAAGACTTCTTTAAACTAGTTAGTGATGACCTTTTATATAGCCTCCTGATGTCCGGTATAAAAAATCGAGGTCGTTCTGGAGACATTATTATCTCATTCTCTTTAGCAGAAATGCAAAAGAGAAATATGAAATTATCACCCCAGGTAATTAATCAATTAAGAATAGCTTTTCCTATCCCTAATTTAACTTTCGAGGTAAGACGTTCCACAGAGGTATTCCGTTTCCAAATTAGTGACCTAGTACAAAAATATCCAAAAAATCCCCTAATTACATAGCTTAATTTAACCTAGATATATACGCATGGAATGGCAGACATCCCGATGTTCGTCCAGTGGTGACTAAATCCACCGGGATGATACCCTGAATATTCACATTATCACGTGTAGCGTAGACCTTCA
>Ga0307430_1002379_pt1 | contig 12596 bp, 12 predicted proteins | sample SalMarWE160130MG_FD_202159 | JGI IMG/M metagenome (GOLD analysis project Ga0307430, IMG submission 202159) | Salt marsh sediment microbial communities from the Plum Island Ecosystem LTER, Massachusetts, United States - WE1603-130 | ecosystem: Environmental > Aquatic > Marine > Intertidal zone >... | reverse complement strand
ACCCATTATCGGAGTTGCTTTTAAAAGCTATACCTACTGAAATCATTAATCAAATAAGATTTAAGCCTTAATCTTGACCAACTAATTTGGAGAAGATCCTTAAATATAAAGAACGAATAGAATAATTATCTGCGGCTATCTGCGAAGATCTGCGTCCTAATTGAAAACTATTTCTTTTTTTCTTTTGGGATTTTGTCAGGAGGGTAGATATATTTAGGATCTATATCATAGGTCCAGGGCAGGCCCCACCACTGCCATCCGTAATAGCGGCGATGATTGTAACCGTGGATCTTGTTTCTATGAGCTAGTTGTCTATAAAATTTATGCCTATTTTTATCTTCAAAAAATGGAAACAAAGGACCCTCAAATCCATCCTTTACGTTATAAACATGTTTAAAGGCATGTTTTATGAGCTTTTTGGCTGCCAGGATACTCCTGGTACCATCTCTGCATAGTATTAGGAGGTTGTTAGTTTTTTGAAACTTCTTACTTATCTCTTCTACAAAGGCTTTATTATTATTGCTGAATTGATATATCCAGCTTTCTCCTTTTTTTACAATTTTATCGGTTAAAAAAGAGTAGGGGAAAAGATACGCCATTGGTGGGTGTCCTATCAATTGATATTCCGCTCTCGTCCTGACATCAATCAGATATGTATTAGGAACAGTATTGAGCATGTCATAGGCCTCAATGGATAAGATATCTTTAGGTTCTCCCGCCCAGATGGGTACTTGAAAAAAGGTAATTAACCATATGAATGCTCCTAACAAAATAATAAGTAATTTTTTCATGTTAATCGATTTTCTCCTTAGCTATTTTTATCTGACTCATGTAGGATTACGATTGAATTAAACAAAGTTACATCTTTTTGTCAATAGTAAATCTTTTTAAAGTAGCTATTAGTATAGCAGGAAACTTTTTTTGACATTAACAACGTTTATATATACCATAATAAGAAAAAGGCAACCGTTCACCCCGATTTATCGGGATTATCCGTTGTCCGAAAGGGGAGATATTCCTGTGGAGCAACTCATTGTTTGACCTGTTGATGGTGTGGCAAGGATGTTAATGGAAGAAATGCTCAATTATATGAAAAGGGTAGGTGTCGATACGGTATGCACCTTTGTAAACTGGCGGGAATGAGGCCTTCTTCAATTTTTTGATGCCATGGGATTCAGAAGAGGTGATATGATCAACCTTGAATTTAAGATTGAGGATTCATCAGCTGAAGTCCTTTGATAGTCCAGAAATTCCGGACATTCGTCTTTAAAAGGACATTTTTTTTGACATATTCGAACATCTATTCGGGGATTATTCTTTTTCCTCATGCAAAATATATAATCTGCCATCAGGTTTCCTTTCTCAAGTTGTTTACAATTAAATATAGTTATATTATAATTTTTATATTTAATAATATAAAGAAATTAATATGTCAACTATTTTTAACAAAAAACGTAACTATTCTGCCACCAAGACTCAAATCTGCCCGCCATCTGGCAGGCGGGGAAGATAAATATAAATTTCACTCTCGATTTATTGGGATTAAAAAGGCTATTATCAATAATTCTCTATAATTTTGGTGTCTTGGTGACTTTGTGGCAAGATACCTGAGTCATTATCAAAAACGATAAGAAGAGGTTTAATGAATTGATCTTTCAGATGGGTGAGGTATGGCAAAAAGATTAAACTTCCTGATTTTACTATCTTTACTCATTATCCCTATTTTAGCGACAATTGTATTGGCTTATATACTCCCTTCATCTCAGATTATTGAGTTTATGACCAATAAATTTGCTCCTATCAAAACATTAACTATAACCCAACATACAAAAATTAAGGACTTACATCATGAAAAGGCTTTTGGTGAGATTGTCTCTTTGAGTTCCCCGTATCTCTACAGGTCGGAGATGCCAGGTCAACCTGGTAAACGCCTCATAATCCATAACAATTCAAAAACCTTAAGAATTATCGACAGAAAGATTACCTATCATGAGGAAAGTTATGATTTTAGTTATCGTTTTTTTCTTCTATCACATGATCCAGAGCGATTATTAGCAATGCTTAATGAAGTGGGCATAAACACCGATAAGGTATCCCTCACGAGGTTTGAGGGCACTATAGCATACATGATTGGGGAGAAAAATGAGAGAAGCGCCAGGCTTCTTGTTGATAAGGAACTATTTTTTCCCCTCCTTCTCAAATATGGTGATTACCGATTTCGTTTTTCCAACTATATTGAGTTTATGGAGCATGCCTGGTATCCGTTCCAGATTATCTATTCATATAAAGGAGAAATAATAGAAGAATATACTGTAATGGACATTCAAGCAAACCTACCCATTAATGTATCTCTTTTTGATATACCACTGATTAGAACCCAATTCAGTAAAAGTGATTAATTACTTCATAGCCTGTGGACTTATAAGTACTAAAATCTAAATTCGAAATACTAAACAAACCCAAATATCAAAACCCAAATGACGAAAACGTGTTAGGAGTTTGAATCTCAAGAAGTTATTTAATGGTTTTTGATTTGGAACATTTTAATTTTGTGCTTGTTTAGGATTTAGAAATTAGGATTTAGGATTTTTTCCATATCTTATTGTGCATATTCAAAACAAAAATAAGGCAGAAAATTGATCGCTCATGCCTGAATCCTTGCAAAAGTTATATATTCAGGTCGCTGTTGCCCTTCCGATCAGCGGAACATTCACCTATACAGTAACCGGAGAGCTTGTAGGGAAAGTAGCAGTTGGCAAAAGGGTCCTTGTTCCCTTCTCAGGACGAAAGGTAACCGCGTATATTCTTAGGATTATCCCGCCTGAAAAAAGGAAAGGTTTAAAGGATATAATCACCGTCATTGACACGCACCCACTTTTCCCTCCACAGATGGTTGAATTCTTCGAATGGCTGTCTAACTATTACCTATACCCAATTGGCCTGGTAATAAAAGGTGCCCTTCCAACAGGGTTAAATGTGCGAATCCCTGAGGGCACAAGGATGCACTCCAAGGGATGGCTGGACAGGGTTGGCCTTTTAAAAATGGTGTTCATTACAGTAAAGAAAGGGGCAACTATTGACAGATCACTTTTTGATCGGAAAAGGCTTCCCAGAAATGAAGATGGATTTTTAGCGATGATGATCAAAAAGAAAGAGGTTTCCTTGCGTGAGATAAAAAATGCCTTTAGCAATGGGGCCTATCTCGTGGATAAATGGGTGACGAGTGGATTTTTAAAAAAAACCCACAGACCGGTTGTGAGAGATGTAGCAGATGAAACCCTTTTTATTTCACTTGGCCCACCTCCTCTCAATTCAAAACAAAAGGAGGTGGTAGAAAGGATAAGTGAAAAACTTAAGGGCGATGCCTTTTTTACCTATCTATTACATGGCATAACTGACAGCGGTAAAACAGAGGTCTATTATCATGCTGTTAGGGCTGCCAAAGAATTAGGAAAGCAATCCATAATAATGGTGCCAGAGATTGCCCTGACTGTTTCTATGGCGTCTCTTTTCAAGGCTCGCTTTAAAGATAGGGTGGCCATCCTTCACAGCGCTCTTTCAACTGGGGAACGATATGATCAATGGATCAGGATAGCAAAGGGAGATGCCGATGTTGTTATAGGCGCCAGATCAGCTCTTTTCGCCCCTCTTTCCAGGCTCGGTCTCATTATTGTTGATGAGGAACATGATCTCTCCTATAAGCAGGAAGAAAAATTCCGCTACCAGGCAAGGGATGCTGCCATTGTAAGGGCGAAACTCTCAGATGCCGTTGTTATACTTGGTTCCGGAACCCCATCCGTTCAATCTTACCAGAATGCCGCAATAGGAAAATATGGCTTTCTCACCATGCCAAAAAGGATCCTCAGAAAGGAGCTACCAGATATAAAAGTCATAGATATGGCAAAATTTGAGAGGAGTTACACTGCACAGGGCGAGAGTATTATGAGCCCGCCCTTAAAGGAGGCTATCCAGGAAAATCTGACTCAGAAAAAACAGACTATTCTGTTTTTAAACAGAAGGGGATTCAGCTCCCTTTACCTTTGCAGATTTTGCGGAGAGACTATCCGATGCCCGAACTGTGAGGTAAGTTTGACCTATCATAAATACGGAGGCAATCTGCTCTGTCATTACTGTGGCTTTTCCATAAAACCACCGGATAGGTGCCCGGCCTGTAACAGTGAAGACTTAAAACCATATGGGTTTGGTACACAAAGGGTGGTGGAGGTATTGGGGGATTTGTTTCCAGAGGCACGGGTAGAGAGAATGGATAGAGATACTATGAGACATAAAGGGGAGGTACAACAGGTTTTGAAGCGGTTTATGCAGCACGAAACGGATATCCTTGTTGGGACACAGATGGTTACCAAGGGCCACGATTTTCCTGATGTAACACTTGTTGGGGTAATCTCTGCTGATCTGTCACTCAATTACCCGGATTTTCGTGCTGGGGAGGTTACCTTTCAATTACTTTCTCAGGTGGCAGGCAGGACTGGTAGAGGCAGTGTGCCAGGAAAGGTTATCATCCAGACATTCAATCCATCACACTATGCAATCACCGCCACAAAGGATCACAACTACACAAAATTCTTTTCCCAGGAAATAGCCCTCAGGCGGCAGGTTAACTACCCGCCATTTTCCTTAATAGCCACTGTGCGCTTTCTTGGAAATAGCAAGTCAAAAACAGAAAAAATAGCGACCCATATTGGAATGAAGATCCGCAATACCATAAAAAAGCAGGCAAAAAGAAAAAGCGCTGTAGAGATTCTTGGACCTGTTGAGGCCCCTATGGCAAAGCTAAAAGGAAAATACCGGCAGCAGATTCTCATCAAATCCCGCACCTCCAGATACCTCAACCAACTATTAAAAGAGGTGGAAACATTCTCTACCCAGATCCTGAGTTCAAGTGGAGTAAGAATGATAATTGATGTTGATCCGTATCAAATGATGTGAGATTTTCGGTGAACCCCGCCTACCATCCCTGCCCGCAGTACGGCAGGCGGGCGTCGGGCGGGCCTGAACCTGTGAACACTTAACCTATTTTTAACAGAGATGCAGCATTCTCCCCGCATATCTTTCCTATGGCATCTTTGGATAGACCTGCAGCTTTCATCTCCTTGAAGTAACGGCTCGGTTTGATAAGGGGAAAATCGCTGCCAAATAGTATCTTATCTAAACCCACTATCTTTGTGGAGATAGAGTAAATCTCTTTATCATAAAGATACGGGGAAGCAGCGGTATCAAACCATGTGTTTTTTAATACCGCTTTGACCACCTTTTTCATTAGATAGTAAAACAAAATGCCTCCTCCCCAGTGTGCAAGGATGATTTTATTATCTGGAAAGTAGTGCAGAAAATCGTATATTTCTTTTAGCGTCATAGGGGTCTTTCCAGGGTAGTAATGGCCAAGAGATTCATTTGTGTGGAGAAGAATGGGTAGATCAAATTTTTTTGCTATTTCAGCAATGGGCCCAAAGGCCTTAATGGTATCTTCTGAGATAGCTGATGTATAGAATGCCAGCTCTCCTACCCCGGAAAGACCTGATTTCAGGCACCTTTCAAGTTCTTTTTCAGCGTCTTTGGCCAGGGGGAAAAATGTGCTAAAGCCTATCAGCCTATCCTTGTATCTTTCAACTACATTGAGTATATAGTCATTATTCCGTTTGAAATAATCCTTGGTTTTCCATGGGAAGCCAAATACAACCGATTTATCTACTCCCTCATTATCCATATTCCTTATAAGCTCTTCTGCCCCAGCAAGTTTTGACCCAGGAACACTATAAAGCAGCTTGAAAGCTGCCTCACCGTCAAAAAAATCTTCCCTTTTATCTCTGATTTCAACTGGAAAGATGTGGGTATGAAAGTCTATTATCATTAGATTATTTCTCGCAGAGCTCCACTAATATGCCGTGTGACTCTTTGGGATGGATAAAGGCGATCCTGGCTCCTCCGGCACCATTACGGGGTTCCTGATCAATGAGCCGGACTCCCTTTTTTTTGAGCTCTTTCAGGGCCTCATCAATATTTTCTACCCTGAATGCAATATGCTGCACTCCCTCACCTCGGGAGGCAATGTATTTTGCCACAGGACCATCCGGTGATGTTGATTCAAGCAATTCCAGCTCACTATCAGTAATGGGGAAAAAGCCTGTCTTTACCTTTTGCTCTTCAATGATCTCTTCTTTTTGAAGTTTTAATCCCAGTATATCAGTAAAAAATTTTCCTCCCTCCTCAATGCTGTTTACAGCTATTCCTATATGGTCAATGTGTTTTATTTTCATACCCTTCTCCTTTTTATTGATGTACGTTGTGTGTTGTAGGTAGTTTTCTGATATAATATCTCACCGCTGAGGCGCAAAGTACTCTGCCCTTCGGGGCTACTCCTCTAATTCATTTACAATTCGCACTATACCATCCCGCATTACCGGCACATTAAAATTTAGAAGCAATCCTAAATTGAGGCCAGACAATTTGAGATATGTCAAAAGTTGTGCCTTATGGATTGGCTCGATCTTCTCGCATGATTTCAATTCAAGTATGATTGCCTTTTCAACAACGGTATCCAACCTATAACCACAATCCAGTTTCTTTCCCTTATACTTTACGGGTAAGGGCTTCTGCCTTTCAACTGATAAACCTTGGAGACTCAGCTCATAGCATAAGCATTCTTCATATGCTGATTCAAGTAAACCAGGTCCAAGGGTTTTATGTACCTCTATAGCTGCACCTATGATTTTACTGCTTAATTTATTAATATCCATTATCAATCCAATTTCACAAAAGGATGCGAAGCTTTTCCCTTGCCGGCCTCTCAACGGCAAGGGAAAAATCTTTTTTCTCTGCGTACTTTGCGGCTCTGCGGTGAAACATAAACTTTTCTTAAGTCAATGCTTGCATTTTCTCTCTCTCTTTGTAAAATATAGGTGACTGGTATCTTGCCACAAAGGCACCAAGGCACCAAGACTATAGAATTATTCCTTATTATAGCCTTTTCAATCCCGATAAATCGGGATTGAAATAAATGAGAAAACTCCGTTATTCAATTTATATTTATCTTCCCCGCCTGCCAGATGGCGGGCAGGTCTTTGGGTCTTTGTGCCTTGGTGGCTGAATACAAATATAGAAGCTATTAACACAATCAGAGAAAAAAGGGAATTATTTATGAATATGCAGGGACCATTTAGATATTCTTCTGTAAACAAGAAGGGACAAGATCAATCAAGTTATGGTGAATTCGAGGCCATAGAACTTTACTGCCCCAAATGTGGAAAAGCAGTGCCAGTAATAAAATCCCTTCTTTTGATCTTACCTGAAGGTGACAAATATGAATACCGCTGCAGATTTTGCGGCACTACAGTAGGAGACAAAATTGACCGGCATGGTCAGTATTATTCTATTTTAAAGATGTAATTATTAGTCAGTTGTTAGTTGTATGTGGTCGGTTGATAATTCTATTTTCAGAGGGATCGTATGCTGCATATTTTTATTGTCTCTTAGTACCAGGTTCTACTCAATTACCGAAAAATAATAGATCATTTTGCGCAAAAAAGCCTTGACATTTTTATCTTTAAGTGTTAGTGAGTGTAAAATGTTTTTATTTCCAGCAAGAAAGGAGGTGAAGGAGGTTTATTTTTTTTAATTTTTTTTATTTTTTTTAAACAAAAACAATTAGGAGGAAAGAGTTATGCGAAAATTATTAGTTTTACTTGCAGCGGTTGCATTTGTTGTTGCATTTACTGTACCTGCCATTGCCGCTGATAAATCGGTTAGTTTTTATGGTCAGGTGTGGTTTGACACCTTTCTTGAAGATGACTCAAAAGAATATAATACTGGATATACTTTCGATGATTCAGATCTACGTTGGGATTTGAATGATAATGGTACCAGCCGCTTTGGTGCAAAGTTCAAGTGGGACAGTATGACTGCTAATATTGAAATAAGGCCTTTAAGCGCAAGTATGTACAGACAGTGGTGGGGTTCATGGAACTTTGGTGGCGGAAGCCTCCTTGTTGGCCATACATGGTCGCCTCTTTATGCTAATGCCACTATCACGAATCAGTCTCACGCGGGCGGTACCGCGGGTGGTTACGGTTTTTGGGTTGGAAGTCTCCGACAGGCCCAGATAAGGTTGACCATGGGAGGCCTTACAGTGGCCTTGGTGGAACCAAGTGCTAGTAGTGCAGTTCTTCCTGCATATGCGGCAGCTTCGACTACAATTCTTACACCTGCAGCACGTGATAAAGCAGATCCAAAAGGTAAATGGACCGATCTAGGACCAGTCACAATTGGCTATAATCTTTATGGGATACCAGCATCTGGTTACAAAACAGAGTTCGACACCACCTTACCCAAATTAGAGGTAACCTATGCGCTAAAACTTGGTCAGATAGCCCTTGTACCATTTCTTGGGTGGCAGAGCTATGATGTGGTCGCTTTGTCTAATGACAAGAGCTACAGTATAGACGGTATGGTATATGGTATCACTGCAAAGGCCGCCTTTGGGGCTGGTTATGTTAATGCCCAAGTCTGGATGACGAAGAACGGCAAAGAGTGGGGAGATTTATATTACACAGGTGGATTTGGCGCATTCTATGATGCTGCTTCAGATAGCATAAAAGATGAGGATGGTATGGGCTATGGAATAACCGCTGGCATGAAGCTGAGCGATACGATGAAGTTTGAGGTAGGCTATGGTTCCGTTGAGTATGAACTTGACAGAGCTGGAACCTATGAAGACACTGCCTCTGCTATGTATGCCCAGATGACAATCGCGCTTGCAAAAGGTTTTTTTCTATGTCCTGAAATCGGTGTAATAGACAAAGGGGATCACACAGTCGCAGGAGTAAAGACAGAGCAAGGTGATATGACCTATTACGGAGCTGCTTGGAAGATTTACTTCTAAGATGTATATTTAACAAGTTGTAGAATCAAACTACCCGGGGTTTTAATTATGCCCCGGGTTTTTTTATTGACCGGATCGTTACTTGTTACTACCTGGATAGCTGTCGTTGGGCAGCTCAAAGGCAGGGTGGGTTTGAAAACTCTGTAATTTTCCGGATTTACGACTGAAAATTATTGAATTAGGGGAAAATATAATGTATTAGTGGGATGATTATAAAGAAGGATAAATTTTTAGTTCAAGGGCGCCTACAATGGCTTTTACTCTCCAGCCAGCAACCAGAGATGATTTTATCAACCGGGAAGATATCATGCTGGAAATGCTTTCCTCACTGGAAGATGAAAGGATAAGGATGGGGTATGCCCTTGTTGGCCCGAGAAGGATCGGTAAGACCTCTATCTTAAAAGAGCTTATAAGAAGGCTGCACGATAAAAAGAATATTTTTCCTGTCTATTTCTCCCTGTGGGACCTTGTTGAAAATACACTCCCTGAGTTTTGCGCCAAAGTTACTTTCTCCATCATAGAGTCCTTCAAGCCCTATCTCTCTTTAAAATTGAAGATAAAGAAACTTCTTAAGGTACCAGCATTGAAGTTCTTTGACGTCTTACATTCTCTGGATATCAAGATGTCCCTATTTGATGAGATAGAGATAGCCTTAAAGATGGGAAGAAAAGGCGAGATCGATGCCGATGCTTTAATTGAGAAGCTATTCTCATTTGGAGAGAAGATGGCAGGCGAAAGTGGGGTGAGGCTTATCCTGATGTTTGACGAATTTCCCTCGATAATGGATATAAAGAACAAAACAAGGTTAGGAGAAGGCATAGTAAAGAAGATAAGAACCATCTATGAAGATCTGGAAAATACCATTTTCTGTATTTCCGGTTCCATAAGAAGGACCATGGAGATAGCTGCCCTCTCTCCTTCATCTGCCTTCTACAGGCAGTTTATAGTTAAAAATATCGAGCCTTTCGACCTTGAATCTACAAGAGAGATTCTCGAAAAAAATCTTGGCGCCACAATAACCGAAGACGCTGTAAACAAGTTTTATGAATTTACCGGAGGCATACCTTTTTATCTCCAATTTCTTGGGAGAGAACTTGTAAGATCAGCTCCTGGGCGGGTTGAAATAAGGGTAATAAAAGAGATCTTTGAGGAATTTATATTTCAGGAGGGCGATATCCTCTTTTCTGAGCAGATAAAATCATTCAGCGATAAAGAAAAGATGATCCTTTCGAGGATGGCCTGTTATGATTTTAAGACACCTGCAGAAATCCAAAAATCTATTTATGAAAGTTCCAATGTAATAAGCAGGTACATAGAGTATTTTCTTTTAAAAGGTGTCCTTGAGAGGGAGAGAAAAGGTACTTATCGATTTATAGATCCGGTATTCAAAGAATGGCTGAAAAGGAAATTTATACCAACAGATTTGTAGGCTACAAATTTGTAGGGGAAAACACTTGGTTTTTGGTTCATGATTGAAATCAGCTATGAGTAAGCCAATAGAAATTATCTTGACACCTTTTGGATTATCATTATAGTTTAATAGTGCTAGCGAAGCTCTGCCTCAAACCGACAAGTTGCTGGGGCAAATATAACATTGCTTGAGGCGAAGCGCTACTGGATGCTCGATGCTGGATAAAATGGAGTGAACATTATATGAAATACATCCGAGCTTGCGTGGCATCAAGTCTGATATCTGTTGTCCGGCATTAATTCCCTCCCTAATATATTTCCTTCTTTGATGGCCTGATCCTTACCAACATCTCCCTTTGGTGGGAGGGGGAAGGCGTGCATCAGAGCTGAAATAAATATCGATTGATATTTGAGATTTCCGTTATTATACTATTCAGCAGCAGTTTGATAACGATTTAAAACTCTGTAATTGAGGTGATTGAATTATGAAGTATGTGGGTTTCAAAGAGTATGTAAGAGAGATACTTAAAACGGCAGAATATAAAAAGGACTCTGAAATTGGCTGTGTTGTGGCAATAGCTCCAGTTTTGCCAGGCTGTATGACTCAGGGTGATAATATTGAAGAGGCCAGAGATAATCTCATAGATGCTATTGAGCTTTGGATTACAGTAGGGCTCAGAGAAGGAGAAGAAATGCCGCTTATTAATGGGGTCAAGTTGGTAACTGCTGCCGAGCGTATAGAAAAGTCCGCGAATACGGAAAGCACTACTTATGCCTAAAATACCTCCTTGTTCGAGAGGCGAATTAGTACGGAAGCTTCGGAAGTTAGGTTTTACAGGTCCGTTCACTGGAGGTAAGCACAGCTATATGAAACGAGGCGGATATAGACAGATTATCCCAAATCCTCATGGCAAAGATGTATCATCCGACTTAGTCAAGGAAATCTTGAAACAAGCTAACATCTCTGTGAATGAATGGCTGGTTGCCTAACAGAATCCTTCAACAGACCGCTCAATTCGATAGACTACATAGATGCGCTTGAAGATCCAGATGAAATCCGAGGGGGTCCTAATACGTCATACGATGTTTATGTGCAGTCGCAAAGCGACTTAATAATTAAGGATTCCTCATTAGATCCTGTCTGGTGGCTGAGCGAAAAGCAATGTTCACTGCGAGGAGTCCGGAAGGCTTTCGGGACAACATAACATTCTCGAAGCAAATAGATTGCTTCCCTTTGCTCGCAATGACGAAGAGGAATGTGCCTTCGACGGAACTCTGTAGCATGGTGCAAGGAATTATCGCGTTTAACTAATAAAACCAATAAAACAAAAAACAATTGTGAGAGACAAATATGAATATCAATTCTCAACAAAAAAAGCACCAAATCTTGCGACTAAGGCAGTATAATATTTTTCTTTGTAAAATATTTCCTGTTATTTTATTATCCATCATTTTTTTCCTTCCTTTGACGGCCCGTTCATCCACTAAGACCCTTGTGCTTTTTCCACTGGCTATCTATGCTGATCAATCTAAGGCATATCTTGGTCAGGGGATTAAAAGTATGCTCATTTCCCGCATCTCCGGAGCGGGGATAGAGATTGTGCCTGATGAGAAATATACCTCTCTGTTGAGTGAAAAAGAAGGAAAGGGAATAACTTCTCAAAAAAGAGCAGAGGAGCTGGCCAGGAGACTTGAGGCAGATTATGTTATCTTTGGCAGCATCACAACCATAGGTGGTGGCTATAGCCTGGATCTATCCCTACTTGAGTTAGAGAAGGATGGGTCCAAATTGACAAGGCTCTCTAAGGCAGTGGATGAAGATCAATTAATTCCACAATTGTCTGATGTGGCCTATAGATTAAGAGCACTCATAGAAGGAAAGGAAATGCCCGCCACACAAACGGCGGGTAAACCTGCCAGAAAAATAGCAGAAAAGGCCACTGTTTTACCAAAATCGCTGACAGCGAAGGGTATCTTTTCACAAATAGAGGGTGATAAGAAGGAGCCAAAAGCCACAGAAAAAGGTCTCTTTTTTAAGCCCACGAAGGAATACCAGGGTTTTAAACCAACAGGTAAGATCTCAGTAAATATGTCTGTGATGGCCTTTGACATAGGAGACCTGGATGGAAAAGGAGGAGTAGAGCTGGTTGTGTTAGGAAGAAAAAAATTGCTCCTTTATACAATGCACGGGGCCTCATATGCTCTCAAGGAAAGCCTTAATGCTAGTATTGGCGAGGATTTTTTTAAGGTGAGTGTCGGCGATGTGGACAATAATGGGAGGGCAGAA
>Ga0307430_1002378_pt1 | contig 12596 bp, 14 predicted proteins | sample SalMarWE160130MG_FD_202159 | JGI IMG/M metagenome (GOLD analysis project Ga0307430, IMG submission 202159) | Salt marsh sediment microbial communities from the Plum Island Ecosystem LTER, Massachusetts, United States - WE1603-130 | ecosystem: Environmental > Aquatic > Marine > Intertidal zone >... | reverse complement strand
CCACGATTTTTAGCCAGACTCAAATGAAATTCAGCAAGCGCAACAAATCGTATTCCTGAAAAAACATTGCAGATAAACCCTTAACCAAACGGCAAGAGCAAGCGCTAGAAACAAAAACCAGGATATACACCGCCGCAATTGAGCTTATGGACCGGAAAGGATTCGATAACATCACCATCGCCGAGATAAGCGAAAAGACGGGTGTTTCCGTCGGGGCCTTTTACCATTACAGGAGACTGGCGATGACTGACTTGTTGCTGCGCGGTAGGAGCGGCGTGATGACTCGCAGGCCCTCTTTCCGGAGCGCGGGCTGAAGCTGGGTATACGTTACGCCGGGCTCAATGAGCGCCAGCCGGTTCCTGCGGTCGATTTTTGGGATGCGCGTCATGCCGCTCAGATCGACGATGACCGACTCGGGGGCTGTAGGATCCGTATCACCTCGGAAGTGCGGCCCGCCTGAGCTCATCGGCACCAGCGGTGTGTGCGTCTCGTTTGCCCAAAGGACGATCTTTTGCACCTCGTCCGCGTTCCGAGGCTTGACCATGAAACGGGGGCTCAGGGGCGGGCTCAAATCGCAATCCAGTGAGAACGATTCGCCTATTTCAGGACTATCAAGAACGCTTCCTTCTCCGACGATCTCGATCAACTGTGCTTTCTTTTCGTCCATGGATCACTCCCGTACAGACAAGGTTTAGACCGAATGCGTTCACTGAACATATTCAGTATGTGCTGATTTCGCCGGTTTGTCAATAACTTGATGATGCAGGCGACAGCGTGCCTTATCAGGACGATGTCTGTTTGTGCAAAGGCTGCCGTGGAGTATAATTAGAGCCGCACACAGATGGCTGCGCTCAGCACGGTCAACTCGAGAAAGGAGCGAAAAATGGCAGAGAAAGGCACAAACAAGCTAATCGTCAATGCAGACCTGGGGAAAGCACAGATCAACAAGAATATCTATGGACATTTCGCCGAACACCTGGGGCATTGCATCTACGGCGGGTTCTGGGTGGGCAAGGATTCGAGCATCCCTAACACGCGCGGCATACGCGACGATGTCGTCGAGGCGCTGCGCCAAGCCCATATTCCCGTCCTGCGCTGGCCGGGCGGCTGCTTTGCCGACGAGTACCACTGGCAGGACGGCATCGGCCCTTACGAAGACCGCCCCTGTATGGTCAACACCCATTGGGGAGGCGTGACCGAGAACAACCACTTTGGCACGCACGAGTTTCTGGATCTGTGCGAGCAACTCGGCTGCGAGCCCTACATCTGCGGCAACGTAGGCAGCGGCACGGTGCGCGAGATGCAGCAGTGGGTGGAATATATCACGTTCGACGGCCAGAGTCCCATGGCAGACCTGCGGCGAGCCAACGGCCGGGAGGAACCCTGGACCATCCGGTTCTGGGGCGTGGGCAACGAGAATTGGGGCTGCGGAGGTCACATGCGTCCCGAGTTCTACGCCGATCAATACCGCCGCTACGCCACCTACTGCCGCAACTTTGGGCAGAGCACCCTCTACAAGATCGCCTGTGGAGCCCCTGACACCAACTATAACTGGACCGAGGTACTCATGCGCGAGGCGGGCAGGTTCATGGACGGTCTATCGCTCCACTATTACACCGTGACGCATACCTGGGCGGCCAAAGGCTCGGCCACACAGTTCGACGAAGGGGAATGGTTCACGACCTTGAAGAAAGCTCTGGCGATGGATGAAATCGTCACCAGGCATTCTACCATCATGGACCACTACGACCCCGAGAAACGCGTAGGGCTGGTCGTGGACGAATGGGGCACGTGGTATGACGTCGAACCCGGCACAAACCCCCGGTTCCTATATCAACAGAACACCCTGCGGGACGCGCTGGTAGCTGGCCTCACGCTCAACATCTTTAACGCGCACTGCGAGCGGGTCGCCATGGCCAACATCGCGCAGACCATCAACGTGCTGCAGGCGATGCTGTTGGTCAAGGACGACAAAGTGGTGCTGACGCCCACGTACCACGTGTTCGAGATGTACAAGGTGCATCAGGACGCCACCCTGCTGCCCGTGGACTTGAAATGCGCAGTATACGCACACGGCGACGAGTCGATCCCCGCGCTGAGCGTCTCCGCCTCCCGCGATGGCGAGGGCAAGGTGCACATTTCCCTGTGCAACCTCGATCCCGACCAGGCCGCCAGCGTCTCCTGTGAACTGCGCGGGATGGACCCCACGAGGACAACCGGCCGCGTGCTGAGCGCCGAGGCGATCAACGCGCACAACACGTTCGATCAGCCCGAGGCTGTGAAGCCCGTCGCGTTTGATGGCGCAACGCTCACGGACAATGGTTTGCTGATTGACCTGCCGGCAAAATCGGTCACAGTCTTGGAGATACAGTAACGCGTTCCTGGAAATCGCCCAGGTATACGCGGCGGGATACGCTTGAATAATCAAAGGGAGCCCGATGAAAACGATACTCTGTTACGGCGACTCGAACACGTGGGGGTACAGCCCCTCGACACAGGATCGATACGGCAGGGATGAGCGCTGGGGCGGCGTGCTCAGAAACGCGCTCGGCGAAGAGTACGTGGTGATCGAGGAGGGGTTGAACGGTCGGACGACCGTGTGGGACGATCCAGTCGAAGGCATCTACAAAAACGGCAAGACGTATCTAACACCCTGTCTGGAAAGCCACCAGCCGATCGACCTGGTGGTGATCCTGCTCGGCACGAACGATCTCAAGCGACGCTTCTCCGCGGGCACATTCGATATCGCCCAGGGGGCCGGAGTGCTGGTCCAGATCATCCAGAAGAGCGAGACCGGCCCCAACGGCGAGGCTCCCAGGGTACTCCTGCTGGCGCCTCCGCCGGTGGCGAACCTGGCCGGGACAGATTTTGTTGAGATGTTCAAAGGGGCTGAGGAGAAATCGAAGCATTTCTCCCGCGAATTCCGGCGCGTGGCAGGGGAACTGGGCTGCGAGTTTCTGGATGCGGGAGAGATCATTGTGTCGAGCAAGCTCGACGCCATTCACCTGGATGCCGAGGAGCATCGCAAGCTCGGCCAGGCCGTCGCCGCCCGCGTGCAAGAGATTTTCGAGGCGTGACCCGGAAGTTCATCGCGTGGATTGGCGCTGCCATTCCTCCTGCACGCCATCCCACTCCTCGGGCGTGTTGACGTTGCGGAAGGAGCGCAGGTCGGGATCGATGAAAGCGATCTCGGCCGGGGTGATGGTGCGCACGCGGACGTGGGAGAAGAAGGAGACGATGCGCCGCTCCCCGGCGCGGATGGCATCCTCTATCGCCGGGAGGCAGGTGCGGCGGTAGGCAGCGTGGAGGGGTTCGACGAATGCCCCCCCCTGTCCCTCCGGGACATCCCCCCCGCTCCGCGGGGGGGACTGAGGGGGGGAGAGGGCGTGTTGCAACACCACCACATCATACCCTTTCGCCCATGCCGCAAAGGCCAGCAGCAGATCAGGGTTGAGGAAGGGCATATCGCAGCCGATGACGAGGGCCAGCTCGTGCGACGCCGCCTCCAGCCCGGCGTGCAGGCCGCCCAGCACGCCCACACCTTGAAAGCGATCCTCGACCAGCGGCACGCCCAGCCCAGCATACGGGCTCGTGTCGCCCGCCACGATCAGCACCTCGGCGCACACGCATCTCACGCGCTCGACGACGATCTCGATCAGCGGGCGGCCGTCCAACTCCAGGAAGGCCTTGTCGCGCCCGCCCATGCGGCGGCTCTTTCCCCCGGCGAGGATGACGCCAGTCAGGTCGCCGGGTGATGCATCACCCGGCTCAAAGAATGAAGCCCGCTGAAGCGGGCTGTTGTTCCAGAGCGATTTATCGCCCTTTGTTCCTTTAGGCTGACGATTCATCGTCGGGCTGCTTCCGCCCATACTTCTCGCATCGGTGGCAGCGCGCGTAGCTTTTCCGTGAATTCCTGCACCGTCTCGACGAACAGCCCACCCTCGGAGGCAGCCACCCACTTGGCCAGGAATCGCTCCGACTCGATACCGGTGAACTCGAGCAACTTCTTGAGCACCGGCATGCGGCGGGCGGTGCGGTGGTTGCCGGTAGAATAGTGGCAGTCACCGATGTGGCAGCCTAGCATCATCACGCCGTCTGCGCCCTCCTTGAAGGTGCGGATAATCAGCTCCGGCGAGATGCGCCCGGAGCATGGCACACGCACGATCTTGAGATTGGCCGGGTACTTGAGCCGGGTCGACCCCGCCAGGTCCGCCCCGGCGTAGCTGCACCAGTTGCACAGGAATCCGACGATCTTGGGTTCGTAGGGTCGCTCGCTCACGCTGCCACCTCCGCTTCCTCCGTCTCCCACATCACGTTCATCGCTCCCACCATCTCGGCCACCAACTGATGGTCGGTAAAGTGGCGCAGAGTGATGGCCTTGGAGGGGCACGTCCCGGCACAGGTGCCGCAGCCCTGGCACAGTGCCTCGTTGACGCGCGCCACCCGGCCGCCGCGCACCTCTACCATCTCGATGGCCGTGTAGGGGCAGGTCTGCACGCACTGGGTGCAGGCCACGCACATCATCTCGTCCACCAGCGCGGTGGCGGCCTCCCCCTCGATCTCGCCCCGGCGGATGAAGGTGAGCACTCGCGCCGCCGCCGCCGCCCCCTGGGCCACCGAGTCGGGGATGTCGCGCGGGCCCTGGCAGCAGCCGGCGATGAACACACCGCCCGTCATCGTCGCCACCGGGTCGAGCTTGGGATGCTTTTCCTTGAACCAGCCGTGCTCGTCGACGCTGATGCCGAACAGCTTGGCCACCTCCCGCGCGTCGCTGCGGGCCTCCAGCCCGACGCTCAGGATGACCATATCCACTGGCAGCCGCATCAGCCGTCCCAGCGCCCGATCCTCGACCGATACGATCAGCTTGTCGCCCTCGGGCTGGATCTCGCCCGGTCGCCCGTTGATAAAGGTCACCCCCTCGTTCTGCAGGCGTTTGTAGAACTCCTCGTACGCCTTGCCGCCGGTGCGCATGTCGATAAAGCACTCGTACATGCGCGCGCCGGTCTTTTCGTGCACCAAGTGCGCCTGCTTGAGCGAGTACATGCAGCACACCTTGGAGCAGTACTCGTTAAAGTTTTCGTCGCGGCTGCCCGCGCAGTGGATGATGGCCACGCTCTCCGGCACCGTCTCGCCATCGCGCAGGACGATCTTGCCGTCGGTGGGACCGGAGCCGCTCAGCATGCGCTCCACCTCCATGCTGGTAAAGACGTTGGGGTAGCGCCCGTAGCCGTAGGCGGTGAGCCGCTTGGCATCGAAGGGATCGTAGCCGGTGGCCACGATGATGTTGCCCACCTCCAGCTCCACGATCTCGTCCTCCTGCTCGTAATCGATGGCGCCGGTGGGACACACCTTTTCGCACAGCCTGCACTTGCCCCGGGTAAAGAACAGACAGCTCTCGCGGTCGATCACGGGGATCGGGGGCACCGCCTGGGCAAAGGGCCGATAGATGGCCTTGCGCTTGCCCATCCCCACGTTGAACCCCGTCTCGTCCACCACCCGACCGGGGCATTTCTCCTCGCACGAACCGCAGCCGGTGCACAGTTCCTCGTTCACCGAGCGCGCCCGCTTGCGCACCTTGACCACAAAGTTGCCCACGTACCCCGAAACTTCTTCGACCTCGCTGTAGGTCAGGAGATTGATGTTGGGATGCCGACCGGCATCCATCATTTTAGGCCCGAGAATTCAGGCACTACAGTCGAGGGTAGGGAACGTCTCGTCCAGTTGGGCCATACGGCCCCCGATGGATGGCTCCCGTTCCACCAGATGGACCGGATAGTTCGCGTCCGCCAGCTCCAGCGCGGCCTGGATGCCCGTGATGCCCCCGCCCACGACCAAGGTCGCGGGATTGATGACCACCCGCCGCGGCTCCAGCGCCCGGTGGAGGCGCACCCGCGCGACGGCGGCGGCGACCAACGATTTGGCCTTTTCCGTCGCCTCTGCAGGATCGTCGGTGACCCACGAGCACTGCTCGCGGATGTTGGCCTGCTCAAAGTAGTAGGGGTTCAGCCCGGCCTCGGCCAGCGCCCGCTGGAACGTCGGTTCGTGCATGCGGGGGGTGCAGGAAGCCACCACCACCCGGTCGAGCCCCTGCTCGCGGATATCGTCCTTGATCAGCTCCTGTCCCACCTGCGAGCACATGAACTCGTAATTGCGGGCGAGAGTGACGCCGGGCAGATCCGCGGCCCACTCGGATACCCGGACGACGTCGACCTTCCCGGCGATGTTGCTGCCACAGTGGCAGACGTAAACTCCAATCTTCATAGAATTTCTCCTTACACGTCGCTTTCCAGAAACTCGGCGATCTCGTTCTGCCAGAAAACCGGGCCATCAGAACAGATGAACTTTTCCCCCATGTTGCACCGCCCGCACTTGCCGATGCCGCAGTGCATGCGCGCCTCCAGCGTGGTTAGCATCCGGTCGAGCGTGTAGCCCAGTTTGAGCAGCGTCAGCGTGATAAAGTGGATGGCGATGGGCGGCCCACAGGCGATGGTAACGACGTTCTCACCTGACGGCGGGTTGACCTGCTCCAGCAGGTTGGTGATCAGGCCCACGTTGCCGCTCCAATCGGGATGCTCGCGGTCGATGGTCACGTGGAACTCGGTATCGGGGGCCGAGCCCCAGTCGTCAAACTCGTCGGTGAAGACGAGGAGATCAGGGGCGCGGGCGGCCCACAGGATTGTCGTGTGGCCGTAGTCGGCCCGGTTGTCGAGAATGGTGTGGACGACTGGGCGCAGCGGCGCGCCGCCGATGCCGGCGCCCAGAATGACGACGTCCTTGCCCTTGACCTCGTCCATCGGGAACCAGTTGCCCAGCGGGCCGCGCACGCCCACCGGGTTGCCTTCCTCCATGCCGTGCAGCGCGTGGGTGACGTGGCCCAGGTCGTTGACGGCCACCTCCACGAAGTCTGGACTGCGTGCGGGGGTGGAGGTGATGCCAAAAGGTGCCTCCCCAGCGCCATAGGCGGAGAGGAAGATGAACTGCCCCGGCTTGTAATCGGCAAAGGCCACCTGTCCCTCCGGCTCGGTCAATTCAATCTGGAAGAGCTTGTGGTTGGTGGCAATGTCCTTGATGCCAACCAGCTTGCCCAGGTATGGTTTCATTGGATTTGCATTTGTGGCCATACGTTCTCCTTGAACTTATCCTCCCGAAAGCCGAAAGATGGTTTCGGAAAGAAACACCTTCATTCCTCATCACTCCGCCGCCGCTGCCACGTCCTGCATCACCTCGCGGATATCGATATCCACCGGGCACGAGACGACGCAGCGCCCGCAGCCCACGCAGCCCAGCGGGCCAAAGTCCTCCGGGTAATAGCAGAACTTGCAATAGAAACGGTTACGCAGCCGGTCCGGCTTGGTGGGGCGGGAGTTGTGCCCCCCGGCGGCGCGGCGGTAGTTGGGGCTGGTGCAGGCGTCCCACACGCGGATGCGCTCGATGTGCGTCACGCCGCCGCGCACGCCCGTCACCCGGTCGACCACGTCGAAGCAGCGGCACGTCGGGCAGACGTAGGTACAGATGCGGCAGCTCAGGCAGCGCTCGCCGTGCCGCATCCAGATTTTGTCCTCGAACAGAGGGCGCCATTTCTCCGGCTCCGTCACGGGCACTGTTTCGAGAAACCGGGTTTTTCCCGAAAAACCCGGTTTCTGTTCTCGCTCCTCCAGCGTCAGTCCCTCCAGAATCGCTTCGCCCTTCTCCGTCACCGCCTCCACCGCGTAGCCGCCCTCGACCTCGCGCAGCAGCACGTCCAGGTGGGTGGCGTCGTCGGGCGCGCCGCCCACGGAGGTGCAAAAGCAGCCCTCCCACATCTGCGGGCAGGCCAATCCGACCAGCGTCGTGCGTTCCCGGTGGTGGCGGTAGTAGGCGTCGGGCGGATCCTCTTGCAGGAAGAGCGCGTCGATGACCGCGGCTCCGTGCGCATCGCAGGGACGCAGGCCAAAGATGACCTGCTGGCGATCGGGCAGCACCTCCTCCTGCGTCACCCGGCTGCCCTGCTGCTCCACCCGCAGCAGCACCTCTGTGGCAGGGAAGAAGCAGCCTTTCGCCGAGAGATCGGGCCGTTCGTAATCGAACAGAACCTCTTCGGCAGACCCAATCGGCCGGTAAAGCACCTTGCCGTCCACGTCGCGCGGAGCGACGACGTCATACTCGCTCTCGACCAGGCTATCAAGCCAGGTTTTCAACTGTTCTCGCGTGACAAACTTCATCGAGCGGCCTCCTACTCGTGGAGTAGGACAAGATGCCATCTTGTCCTACATCGGCGATCCATCTTCTCCCAGCTCAAACAGCAATGGACTGAGTTCCTCCTCCCGCCCTGCGCGGTGGCCAAAGAGCGCCTCCACCTCCCGCGTCAGCATGCGATTGAGCAGGCTCAGCGGCAGGTCCATCGGACACACCCGCTCGCACTCGTTGCACTCCACGCAGCGTCCGGCCAGATGCAGCGCCCGGCCCAGGTGGAACATGTGCTTTTGCTCTAGCTCGATCCCGGCGTCGATCCACAGCCCGTCGTCCCGCTCGAACATGCAGGTGGTGCAGTAGCAGCCGGGGCACACCTGACGGCAGGCATAGCAGCGGATGCAGCGGTCGAACTGGCGCAGCCAAAAGGCCAGCCGTTCGTTGGGCGGTAGTGCTTCAACCTCGGCCAAGTCTGCATAATCTTCTGGAGGAGGATCGACGGTCGGCGGGTTCCCTATTAGGACGTCATAGATCACGGGCACGCGATCGGCACAGCGGATGCAGCGCTCTTGGCTCTCGCCTTTTGCATCTTTCATTCCCTCACACGCCATGCCGATGACGTATATCCGCTCGCGCGCGATCTGCTGCTCGGCCAGGAGCACGTTGACCGCGCGGCTATCGCAGGGCTTGACGACGATGGCGACCCGCTGCGGTTCCTCGCCGCGCCTCTGGGGCTTTTTCTTGTCGTGCAGGTAGGTGACCAAATTGTGTACGCAATGCTCGTTCCAGACCAACCGATCGACGTCGACGGGGTCGTAGATAAACGCAGGGCGAGCGCCGTCGCGCGCGCTCGCCTCGTATCCAATCACACAGTCCACCTGCTCGCTATCGAGAAGTTCCCTGGCTTTGTCCCGTATCTCGGCGGTGATCGACTCGTTCAAATTCATCCCTCCGTGTTGGGTGATTGGGAAGTGGTAGAGTGGTCGTTGGTATGCTGGTTTTCCATCCAGCCTATTATACTCATCTGGGGAAAACTGCAAAAATGTAGGCTGGTATCTAGTAAATTGATCGCCCAACTACCAGTTTACCGACCTACCACTCCACCATGGGGAACGTCACTGTAAACAAAGACCCTTGCCCAACCTCGCTCTCCACCTCGATCCGCCCGCCGTAGCGCTCCACCAGGTCCTCGACGATGGCCAACCCCAGGCCAGTGCCCACCTCGCCCGACGCCTTGGCGTTGGGGGCGCGGTAGAACTCTTCAAAGAGTTGGGCCAGTGCCTTCTCCGGGATGCCGATGCCGGTGTCGGCTACCTCGACCTGTGCTTGCCCATCGACCTGGCGCACGATGACGGTGACGCTGCCGCCAGATGGCGTGTACTTGACCGCATTGCTGATCAGGTTGGTGAACACACGATCCAGCCCGCCATCGGTGCCCCAGACCACTAGTTGATCGCTGCACCCCTGGTGCACCAGCTCGACGCCCTTCTCCTCGGCGCGAGGTTGAAAGAGCAGCACCGCCCGTCCCACGGCGGCGTTGAGCAGGGTCGGGCCTTCCTCCTCCGACAGCTCCGGGGCCTTGCCCGCCGCCAGATCGAGCAGGTCGTTGACCAGGCTCTCGAGAAAGTCGAGGCGGCGGCTGATGCGGCCAAACACATCGGCCTGCTTCTCCGTCATCTCGCCGGCGTATCCCTTGAGCACGCCGCGCACCAGCGATTGGGCCACGGCGACGGGGGAGCGCAACTCGTGGGTGGCGACGCGGATGAACTGGCCCTTGCTGGCATCGCGGGCCTCCAGCGCCGAGACGGCGCGCGCGGCCGCCACTGCCGCCGCGCCCAGGTCGGCCAGCGCCATCAGGCGCGCAGCGTCTTGCTCATCGAATCGATGGCACGCATCGGCGTAGGCGTGGAGTGTGCCGAGAGGGATATCCTCGTGTACCAGCCCCACGCAGAGGATAGAACGGAAATCCACGGGCGCGCGCGCAGCCCGAGGATCGGATCGACTGTCGGCGACGATGACCGGACGGCCGCTGAGCGCTTCCCGGTCGAGCGGGCTGTCGTCCACTTTGACCGGCTCCCGTGGCCAACTCGCGGCGGCAGGACCACAGACCGCCGCGACTGCCAGATGATCGCCATCTTCACCCAGCAGGCAGACCGCCGTGGCATCCGCCTCTACCACCTGCCTGGCGCCTTCGGCCAAGCGGGTCAGCACCTGTTCAAACTCCATCATCCGCTCCGATTCGCTATCCAGCAGGGATCGGACACGGACTCACGCGGATTAACACGGACAAAAAATCAGTGAAATCCGTGTTCATCCGTGTCCCATAAATGCTACTGTGCGATCAGCGCCTTTACCTTCTCCAACAGCACATCTGGCGTCAGCGGCTTTTCCACGAAATCGTCCACCGGCAGGTAGGCCTCGTCGGGACCAAAGCGCAGGGATGTGGTGTCGTGGATCGCCGTCAGCATCAGGATCGGGACGTCTTTGTAGGCAGCGTACTCCGAATCCGGTCTGGGGCTGCGCAGTTGCAGCGAGACCTGGAAGCCGGCCGTCGTCGTCTCCATCATCACGTCGAGGATGATCAGATCGGGCTCGATTTCCTTGACTTTTTGCAGCCCTTCCTCGCCGGTGAGGACATGCACGACCTCGTAGCCCTCGGCCTCCAGCGGCATGCGCACGGCCTCTGCCATGTCGACATCGTCTTCGATGATTAGGATTTTGGGCATGGTAAGCTCTCCTGTTTGGGTGATGCGTGATACGTGAATCACGGATCACGAGTCACGTCAGTTTGTTAATTTCGTTCAACACGGCATTCACAATGTCTGGAAGCGCAGCCTCCATCGTCTCGCTCAACCCCTCACCCCAACCGATTTTCTCCGGCTGGACACCAAAGATGACCAGCGCCAGCAACGGCTGACCTACAGCATCGGCAAGCGCCAGCGCCTCGGCCAGGCCGGCATTGTGGAGGGAGAAACCATCGGCCGATTCCACGAGCCGCGCCTCGTCGGGTGTGAAGCGGATGAACTGACCCGGCTCACGCCCCACATCGGCGGCGTCGACGATGACAGCCCGCTCCCATCCCTCCAGCACGTGCAGCAGGTCGAACCCGCCGGTTCCTCCATCCTGGGCTTTCACCCCCTCCGGCAGCTTGCGGCGGTTCAGCGCCTCGACCACGCGAGGGCCGACGCCATCGTCGCCGCGGAGGGGGTTGCCCAGGCCAAGTACCAGAACCGTTTTCTCACGCACTTGTTAACTCGGCTGGTTTCTGGGCCCCCACGGGCAACTCTTGCCCCGAGTTTATTTCCCGCAGAGTGTCCCAGTTACCTTTCCACAAAAAGATAACACCAAGGGTGATGAGCACTAGCTGAATCCAGATCCCGGTCACGGGGCCAAACCCCGGCATCTCCATGAAGGAATTGCGCACGATGTCGTAAAGAGCGTGGTACACGGTGGCCACGGCCAGGCTGCGGCTGCGCGACCAGATATAGCCAAAGACGATGCCGTGCATGATCGCCGGGATAGCGCCGACTGCGACGAAAAAAGCGGCATAGAGAACTGCTGCCAGCACCACCGGTATCTCCATCGTTTCCGCCAGGGCGATGCCGGTGTAAACACCCGAGCCGGCCAGGACCGGCAAGTGCCAGGCCCACCATATCACGCCATGCAGGGCCACGGTCTTACGCGGGCTCCAGCGGCGAGCCATCCGCGGCAGCATATAGCCGCGCCAGCCAAACTCCTCGCCAAAGCCAGGGATGAGGGTTACCAGCGTCATCCCGGCCATCTTGCCAACCCAGGCCAGTAGGTTGGCGTCTTTCGGCACACTCACCGTTCCCAGTGCCAGGTCGATCAGCGTAGGGACAGCAAATATCCCAACGACCAGGCCGAAAACGGCCAGGTAATTCTTGGGCTTTCCCCAGCGCCAGCCTGCGTCGGCAAAGCTATCTCGAAAGACGAACCGCCCGGCAATGAACGTGCCGACCGTCACCATAACCATCGAGATCGACACCAACACAAGCATGAGCGTCGGTGATTGAGCTGCCCAGATGTTGGCAGCGATCTGGAACGGCCACGAGAGGCCAAATACGATCAGCAGATACAGCCCTAGCGAAAAACGAGTCTTTTGAGGCGCGTCAGTTTGCGCGTCCATGGGTCCCCCCTTTGTTCGGCTGATGATCGACAAATGCAAGTTGTGCTTGGCTATGGTCGCGTTCAAAAACAAGTTCGTACTTTTTGGGCGGAATCACCCTAGACAACAGAAGAGAACATCCAAGTTGTTTTTGAACGCTTACTATGTATGCGTGAAACGTGATGCGTGAGTGATTGTGGTCAAATCACGCATCACGGATCACTTTTCAAAGTGCGTTACGCCTTCAGACCAACTCCACCTTCAGCGCGTGCGTCGAGCACGAGATGCACGGATCGTACGC
>Ga0307430_1002374_pt1 | contig 12606 bp, 12 predicted proteins | sample SalMarWE160130MG_FD_202159 | JGI IMG/M metagenome (GOLD analysis project Ga0307430, IMG submission 202159) | Salt marsh sediment microbial communities from the Plum Island Ecosystem LTER, Massachusetts, United States - WE1603-130 | ecosystem: Environmental > Aquatic > Marine > Intertidal zone >... | reverse complement strand
AGCGTCGGGGCACCTCCCCGACGGTTGGCCTTGCCAGTGAGCGTCGAATGCCGGACTACGCATGTTGCGGTCGGGTCTTCGCTTTCAATCGTCCTCAAGTCTTGTTTCTCATTGCCTGCGCAAAATCTAATGGTAGACCCTGGCTCCTCTTTAAAGCATCTTATTGATGACAGAAATGGAGTTGATACATACTTCTCGTCGGTGTACTATGGTACAGAGCTGTGCAGTTATCATTGTTAAGCTCGTGGCGGCGTTGGTCTGTAACCCAGTCTGAGGCTAGAAAGGGGCGAGTATATGGCTCGGAGAATAGAGCGCACGATACGCTTCGACTCAACGGCAAGCCGAGCAAAGAACGCGTTCGTCCTGGTCTACGACTTGGAGGGTTTCTCGCGCTTCTTCAATCAGCCGGATGTACAAGACTATGTGCCCAAGTTCATCAACCGAGTTCAGGAGGCCATAGGTATCGCACTCTTCGGCGGGAGTCCCTACTGGGAGCCGGAGGGAGAAATCTATGAGCCCCTCCTGGCGCCCATCCACGAGAAGTTCTTGGGTGACGGGGCTCTCTTCGTATGGACCCCTCCGAAGGGAGAGAAGACCTTCTCCGAGGACTTCGCCGTGCGCATCTGCAATCGGCTCTGGAACGTTAAGAATTTCTTCCCCCAAATACTGCGAAAATGTGCAGACGACGTCCCGGTCCTTGAGCTTCCGCAACGCATCCGCTTCGGTGTTGCGCGCGGAACGGTGTATGAACTGACACGCACACGCTCCAACAAGAAGGAGTACATCGGCTTTTGCATCAACCTAGCCAGCAGGCTGCAGAAGTACTGTCCTGATCTCGGCTTCATCGCTTCCGCGCGAATTGGGCTGCCTGAGGCGACGCTTGAGAAGCACGGGTACACTAGGGTGGTTGCATCGAAGCTCCGAGGCTTCCCTAAGGAGATCGTAATAGTAGACAAGAAGGAATTCGAAAGACTGGATGAGGCTGTAAGGAGTGAGCTGTTCGAGAGCCTGTAGGATCAGGGGAGGCTGCTTCGAGGAATGATCGTCCAGTCCGCCACGAACCTAACTAGTGGCGATGAGGGTCAAGGCTTGTAAATCAGCATTTCTAATTTCTTGTGGGTAGCGTTCCGAGGCAGCAATCACGCCCGCTTTGCCGCTGGCGCGAGGCGGCGACCTGCATACGAGCGGCGCGAGCGGAACGATCGCGGCAAACTCGACGAGGTCGTGCGGGCCTGCGAAAATTGGCTCTCCGGCGTGAAGGCACCGTAGTCAAAATCGGGCAGCCGCCGCCGTTCGATCGGTGCGCCTATGGCCTTCTCGATCTGGCGCACCATCAGCCCATCCCCCCGCGTTGCCAACGTGAACGCTTCGCCGGTCCGGTGGGCGCGGCCGGTGCGGCCGATGCGATGGGTGTAGGCGTCGACCGTGTTCGGCATGTCGTAATTGATCACGTGCGAGATCTCCGACACGTCGATGCCGCGCGCGGCGACGTCGGTGGCAACAAGCACATCGACCTTGCCACTGCGGAAGCCGTCGATCGCGTGCTGTCGTTGATTCTGGGACATGTTGCCTTGAAGCGGCGAAACCCGATGGCCCTGCTTCTTGAGGCGGAGGGCAAGGCTGCGGGCGCGATGCTTGGTCCGGGTGAAGACGAGCACACGGCCGGTCGCCGTGCGTTTCAACATCGAAAGCAGAAGATCGGCTTTGAGAATCTCCGGTACCGGATAGAGCGCGTGTGAAACGGTCTTTGCCGGTGCTATCGTGCCGATCTGCACGGTGGCCGGGTTGTTGAGGATCTTATCTGCCAAAGCACGAATATCCCTTGGCATGGTGGCGGCGAAGAAGAGCGTTTGGCGCTTCGCCGGAAGAGCCTCAAGGATACGACGGATGTCGGGCAAGAAGCCCATATCGCACATGCGGTCGGCCTCGTCCAGCACCAACACCTCAACGCGTGACAGGTCGATGCTGCCGGCACGGATGTGGTCGAGCAGACGACCCGGACATCCTACGACAATCTCCACGCCGCGTCGCAATGCCGCGAGCTGTGGACCCTTGCTCACGCCGCCGTAGATGGCGACGCTGCGTACCTTTGTATTCTTGCCCAGATCGGCGGTCGCCTGGTGGATCTGCTCGGCGAGTTCGCGCGTCGGCGCGACGATGAGGACACGCACCTGACGCGAGGCGCCTTCTATCAGCCGGTGCAGAATGGGCAGCATGAAGGCTGCGGTCTTGCCGGTGCCGGTCTGTGCCAGCCCCAACACGTCGCGGCCTTGAAGCACGACAGGGATCGCTTGCTGCTGGATCGGGGTGGGTGTGGTGTAGCCTGCTTGTTTGACGCCGGCGAGGATGCGCCGGTCGAGAGAAAACTGTTCAAATCTCACTAAAAACACTCCTTGGCTCCGTTGAGCCAAGTCGCACTCTCAGCTCGATATTTTTTTGCAATTTGCTTTTGGACTACGTTGCGAACCAATTGCTATCGGATACAGGTACTAAGTATACCCGATGCGGGGCAGCACCGCAAATTCCATGTATTCTGTGGTGCCCAACAGGGAGTAATTGGGAGTAATAGAACTCCGGAGCCATCTCTGAAAGCGCGCCGGGTTGCTAGGTTTTCCTCACAGCGGTATGCTTGCCTGTACCTTTGTTAAAGACCGCATCTTCGGATCGAAAAGTCTAAGGAGGAGCGATCATGCGCATAGCCGTTCACCGCTTACCGGGCCTCGTGCTCACCGACCACGAGTTCAGAGTTCCATTGGATCATGCTCAACCCGATGGTGATACGATCACCGTCTTTTGCCGCGAGGTCGTAAAGCCAGACAAAGAGAACGCACAGTTACCCTGGCTCGTCTTCTTCCAGGGCGGTCCCGGAGGAGCGTCGCCACGGCCTAAAAAAAGGAGTGGGTGGCTGAAAAAAGCGCTTAAGGAGTACCACGTGCTCCTGCTAGACCAGCGTGGCACCGGTCGCAGCAGTCCGATAACCCACCAGACGCTCGCCTGTTTCGACACGCCACAGGCCCAGGCTGACTACTTAAGGCACTTCCGCGCCGATGCCATCGTGAAGGATGCGGAATCGATCCGAAAAGAGCTTGTGGGACGGGATAAACCGTGGAGCGGTCTGGGCCAAAGCTACGGCGGCTTCTGTCTCGCGACCTACCTGTCGTTTGCCCCCCAGGGTTTGAGAGAAGCGATCTTCACCGGAGGGCTGCCGCCGCTTGAGCGGCCGACCGACGATGTGTACCGCGCCACCTATCAACGGGTGATCGAGAAGAACAACCGATATTATGAGCGCTATCCCGATGATACCGAGCGCGTCCGCGAGATAGTTGACTATCTGGAAGGCCACGACACGCGGCTGCCCAATGGCGACCGTCTCTCGCCGCAGCGGTTTCAGCAACTGGGAATTGCGTTTGGCGCCGATGACGGCTTTGAGAAGGTGCATTACCTGATCGAGGATGACTTTGTACAGGGTGCAACAGGCCGTGAGGCAAGCTATGTTTTCCTGCACGGCTTTGAAGATGCCTTGCACTTTGACACCGCTCCGATTTACGCGATCCTGCATGAGGCGATTTACTGCCAAGAGGAGGCATCGAACTGGTCGGCGCAGCGCTTGCGCGCTGAGTATCCCGAGTTCGACCTCGCGCCGGGAAAACCGGTCTTCTTCACCGGAGAGATGATCTATCCGTGGATGTTCGACGAGTACAAGGTGCTGCAACCGCTTAAAGAAGCAGCGGAGATCCTGGCCGCCTACGATGGCTGGCCGCGGCTGTACGATCCGGATGCGTTGAGGAAGAACACCGTGCCCTGTGCAGCGGCAATCTACTACAACGATATGTACGTCGAGCGGGCCTTCTCCGAGGAGACCGCCCAATCCATTCGAGGGATCAAGACCTGGGTGACCAGCCAGTACGAGCACAATGGGCTGCGGTCCGACGGAGAGGTGGTCCTCGGCCGACTGCTCGACATGCTGCACGGAGAGGCGTAACTCTGCAGTTGATAACGTGATCACATACGGGGATAACGACCCATTCAGCAAGGATCAGGCGCTGATGGAGAAGGCCGCCGCGTTAGGCAGGAAGCTATCCTTGAACGGATAGCCACAGATCTGTCTTTTTTGCCTCAATCTTTAAGGTAGATGTCCAAAATGTCGCGCAGCATGGTCGCTGCAGACGGAAGCGGGGTGGGCTCATCGATGATCGCGGTGATCGTTCCGTAGATGTCGGTGTAATAGACGACGCCAAGCTCGTGGGAGCCAAGGTGGCCGAGCGGATGCTTCGTGGGAAGCGCCTTCGGTCCTACATGAAGGGTGTAGCAACCGTCTTTTGTTCGTTCGGCAACGGCGAGAAGCCGGATTACCTGGCCTCGAGCAGCTTCGCTGCGGATCTTCTCCGGTGAGATTCCACTGATTCCTTCCTGCTTGACGTCCTCCAGCTTTGCGGGGAAGCCCAGAACTGCATTTGCGAGAATGACGAGTTTCGCTGCGGCGTCCCAGCCGTCTACGTCCCAGCTCGGATCGGCCTCGAGGTGTCCACTCTCCTGAGAGCGCGAGAGGGCGTCCTCCCACCGGGTGCCCTCGGCGAGCAGATCGAGGATGTAGCCGGTGACGACGTTCGGCACCGCCTCGATGCGTTCGATCGTCGCACCGCGCAGATCGCGCATGCCGAGGTAGAGGGCGGGAAGCCCCCCAGCGACCGTGCCGTCGAATCGAAGCTTAACCCCGTGTGCTGAAGCGGTGTCAACCAGTTCTTGGTAGGCGAGCACCATGGGGCCCTTGTTGGGGGTAACCACATGCATCCCTCGGGAAAGTGCTGTTCGGATACATGATAGCCCCGGTTCTCCCCCTTCCTTGAGGTGCACAGGAGAGGCCTCGCAGAGCAAATCCGCCTTTACCTCGCGCACGAGCTCGGTGGCCGTAACGCTCATTCGACCTGCGTTGGGATATTCACCGACCGAGCGTTCCTCACTCTTGATGCGGACAACGATTTCCGGATCGAGTCCTGCTGGATCATGGGCCACGCCGCGGGAGTCCGCGACCCCAATCAGGCGAAATGCAATGCCATAACGGGTCTTTAGGTAGGCCGCCTTATCGGCGAGAAGCTGGGTGAACCGCCGACCCAGGTTTCCCACTCCCACCAACACGATGTCTACGGTGCGTTCGTCCATATCAACCTCCCGTGTGCGATAGTCCTGTTTGTACCGCGGCGCAGCCATCTCGTCAACGTGAGACAAAGGTGCGGACACTACGATGGATTGTGCCCGACTGGAAATGAAAATGGAAAAGGCGGGGCCGTGCCGTGTTCTTTGCCTTCTCTCCTCCCCATATAAACGATTTGACTGAGCCTTGAATAGGGCAAGCCAATATTTCTCTCACAAGTGTAGCCATGGTACGTGGGCCATTATAGGTCTTCTCATTAGCCGTTTTTACCCGTTTAAACTATCATTTATCACCATGCGCATCGGCTACGTACAGATGGAGCCCATTTTCGGTGAGGTGGAGCGCAACTTGCGCCGTGCAAAGAACATGATGAAACAGCAGAACGCCGATCTGTGGGTGCTGCCGGAACTCTTTGCGACGGGTTATCAGTTCACCGCGCAAGAAGAAGCCGCGGCGCTCGCCGAACCTGTGCCTAAGGGATCCACAACCCAAGCACTGATTTCCTTTGCGAGGAAACAGCTTTGCCACATCGTTGCCGGGCTCGCGGAGAGCCACGAGAGTAACGTATATAACAGTGCGGTTCTGGTCGGCCCTTCCGGCTTTCTCGCTCGCTACCGTAAGATACACCTGTTCTTAGAAGAGAAACGCTGGTTCACCCCAGGCGATATCCCCTTTCCCGTAATCGACATCGGTGAAGCCAAAGTGGGAATGATGATCTGCTTCGACCACTTCTTCCCTGAGGCAGCGCGGACACTGGCCTTGCGGGGTGCGGAGATCCTCGCCCACCCAGCAAATCTGGTCATGCCTGTATACGCTCAGTTGACGATGCGTGCCCGAGCGCTTGAAAACGGGGTGTTCACCATCACCGCCAATCGTGTTGGGACCGAGGCCCGCAGCGATAAGATCCTCCACTTCACCGGGGAGAGCCAGATCGTTTCCCCCAGCGGGGATGTTCTTGTACGATCCTCAAAAGATAAAGAAGAGGTAAGGGTAGTGAAGATCGATCCCACTGCGGCACGCGACAAGTCCCTCAATCCTTATAACGACCGCCTCGCCGATCGCCGAGTGGACTTCTACGACTCCTAGCCTCTTGAGCCGCTCAACCAGGCCGAATATCATTTAAAACACGCACCACAGAAGGGGATACGCAAGTGATCAAACCAGGATTGATAAACGAAAAGACGTGGCTGGTAGAAAGTAAGCATCTAGCGAGCGTCTTTGGCAGCGGTTTAGTTGACGTGCTGGCAACTCCCGTCCTTGTCGGATTCTGCGAGGAGTGTGCCCGGCTGATGGTGGAACCGCTGCTTAAAGAGGGTCAAAAGACGGTGGGGATGTCTATCAACTTACACCATCTTGCAGCCACCCCACCCGGGATGCACGTAACTGTGCGGGCCAAACTGGTCGAAGTGGACAAACGGCGATTGCTTTTTCGGATCAAGGTGTGGGACGAGCAAGAGCGCGTCGGCGAAGCCGAGCACGAACGCTTCATCATCGACGCCGACCGCTTCGAACAACGCATCGAAGAAAAGGCCAGAAAAGCCAACTCAGACTCAAGCCTCGGTTCCTAATCGCTATAACAAAACTGGTAGAGCATGCCCAGTCCCTTGTGGCAATGTATCACACTTCCGGCAGCAACGCAGCCACCTCGTGCTTAAACGCGAGATCTCAAGGGCTACCCTTATCACCCCTCGATCAGCCGGCAGGAGATCTCGTTATGTCGCGGAATAAACTCGTAGAGTGATTCATCGACCAACCGCCCGTTGCGCACGCGCATCTCGCCGTTCACCATAGAAAGATCCACGCGATCGGCCCCGCAGTGGACGATCGCCGCCAATGGATCGGCGTGCGCTCCGGCAAACTCAATTCGGGAAAGGTCAAAGGCGATTAGGTCAGCGGCCTTTCCCACCTCGATCGAGCCGATCTCCGCTCCGCGGTGGAGAACCTGTGCCCCGCCCATTGTCGCTATATAGAGCGCCTCCCTCGCGGAGAGCGCATCAGCTCCGTATCGAACCCGCTGAAGAAGCATTGCCTGACGCACTTCACGGACCATGTTCGAGGTGTCATTGCTCGCCGAGCCATCGACCCCCAGGCTCACCTTTACCCCGGTATCCTTCAACGAAGCGACCGGCGCGATCCCCGAGCCGAGGGTCATGTTCGAGCTAGGGCAGTGGGACATCCCCACCTGCGCTGCAGACAGCTTGTCGATATCTGCCGGGCTTAGGTGGACAAGGTGGGCAAACCAGACATCGTCGCGTAGCCAGCCCATCTCTTCCACGTAGTCGACGGGTCGCCTCCCGAACTTCTTAAGACAGAATGCCTCCTCATCAGCCGTCTCGGCGAGGTGGGTGTGCAATAATACCCGGTATTCGTCAGCAAGTTTCACCGACTCCCGCATCAAGTCTGGAGTCACCGAAAACGGCGAGCAAGGGGCAAGTGCGACTTGAAGCATGGAGAAGGGCTGCGAGTTGTGATAGCGCTCGATCACTCGTTGGCAGTCGGTAAGGATCTCCTCTTCGGTCTGCACAACGCTATCCGGTGGAAGGCCGCCATCCTTCTTCGAGAGCGACATCGAGCCGCGGCAAGGATGGAAGCGGATTCCAGTTGACTGCGCCCCTTCCACCACTGCGTCAAAAATCGTACCTCTCCCGTGGGGGAAGAGATAGAAGTGGTCAGAGGTGGTAGTTGCTCCAGAGAGAAGAAGCTCGCAGCAACCGATCGCTGCGCTTGTGCGCACTGCCTCCTCATCGATTCTTGCCCACCGTTTGTACAGGAAGACGAGCCAATCGAAGAGCTTACGATCGGCCGCACCAGGTACATTGCGAAAGAGCGTCTGATACAGGTGATGGTGCGTGTTGACAAAGCCGGGGAGGAGGACCTTGCCCGCCCCATGGATCACCTCATCAGCAGCGATCCTTTGGGGATCTTTCCCTACCTCAATGATCCGATTCCCCTCGACAAGGACGTACCCACCGTGGATCTCGTGCCACTTAGCGTCCATCGTGGCAATGATGTCAAAGCCTTCAAAGAGCGTTCTTTTCATCTTGAATTACAACGTGAGATCTACCTGATCTGCCGTCTCGAGAAACGCTACCAGCAAGTCGATCGCCGCTTTAAGGTCAGCGGTATGCGCCATCTCTACCACTGAGTGAACATAGCGAGTGGGAAGTGATAGAGTGATCACCGCCGCTCCCTCCTGGGCCATCTGCAGTGCACCGGCATCAGTTCCTCCCCGAGGGAGAACCTCCATCTGGTAGGGGATTCCCCTATCTTCGGCAAGGTTGCGCATCGCCTTAACCAATCCTGGATGCGAGATTGAGGCAGAATCAGTCAGCTTGATCGCCACGCCGCTGCCAAGCTTTGTTACCTGTTGCGCGTCGGGGACACCTGGCATATCGGCGGCGATCGTCACGTCGAGGGCGATCCCTATCTGTGGTTTGACTGTAAATCCAGCTACTCGCGCCCCGCGCAGCCCCACTTCCTCCTGTGTCGTGCCAACAAAATAGAGATCGCAGGCTATCTTACCCGCCCGCTTGATCGCTTCGATTCCGATGTACACCCCAATGCGGTCGTCGAGTGCTTTTCCCGAAACGACGTTCTCGTAGGCGAGAAAGTCCTGGAGAAGAGTAACCGGATCACCAATCGTCACGCGCTCTTTCACGGTCTCCTCGGGGAGTCCAAGGTCAACGAATAGGTCCTTCAACTCAAGTGGCTTCTTGCGCTCCTCCTCCGTTAAGATGTGGATCGGCTTGCTTCCAATGCAGCCAACCAAGTCCTTCTTCTCCGTGTGCACGACCACCCTCTGCGATATCAGCGTCTTAGGGTCAAAACCTCCGAGCGGCTGGATGCGAAGAAAACCGGTCTTATCCTCGATGAAGCTTACGATAAACCCGATTTCGTCCATGTGGGCAGCGATCGCCACCACCGGTCCCTCTCCTTTCCGACGGGCGATCAAGTTTCCTAGATGGTCGGTCCGGAACGTGTCCATATAGTCACTTAGTGCCTCCGTGATGATCGCACGGATCTCTGCTTCATGCCCGGGGACACCAGCAGCCTCACTCAATCGCTTCAACAGTTCCATAAAACCCCCCTTAGTTGTCAGTAACTGTCAATTGTATCGATACCGGCCATAGGATCAATTGTTTGCGGTACTAGTAAACCACGGTATAAAATTGATCTATGATACCATTACGGGATTATCAACGAAGCAGAACATTCCCAGTGGTAACCGTCGCCCTGATCATTCTGAACCTGCTGGTCTTCCTCTATCAAGGCTTCTTGGGCACGCAAGGAACCGTGCTAAACGACGGGATTCCCTGGCAAGAGCGTCAGCTTATCCCACCTGCATTCGATCCTGTAAGCTATAATACCCATCGTCTGGCAGGGGGCTCTTCCAGACTCTATCCGGTCTCCCGTGATGACTACTTCGTCACACAGTACGCGCTCGTCCCCGCCGAATTCTTAAACAGGATCGACCTACCGCCGACGATCCCGATCCCAATCTGGCTCACCTTGTTCACTTCGATGTTCCTTCACGGTGGGTTGATGCACCTTCTTGGCAACATGCTCTACCTCTGGATCTTCGGGGACAATGTGGAGGATTCCATGGGCCACGGGAAGTTCCTCTTATTTTATCTGGTATGCGGGGCCATAGCCGCCTTCGCTCAAATGGCGATCAACCCAAACAGTGGGGTTCCACAGATCGGTGCCTCTGGTGCGATCGCTGGGGTTCTCGCCGCCTACTTCATGCTCTTCCCTAACTCTCGTGTCCTCACGCTGATCCCTATCTTCTTCTTCATCCGGCTCGTCGCCATACCTGCGGTCTTCCTCCTCGGATTCTGGTTCATCCTTCAAGTCATAAGTGGTGCTGGCTCGCTCGGAGCGGCCAGCGGAGTCGCCTTTTTTGCCCACATCGGCGGCTTCATCGCCGGAGGAATCCTGGTCTTCCTGTTCAAGCGCCGCGGCGTCCCCGTCATCCTATGGCAAATGTTGCGAAAGGGACGCTCGTAGTTCACTTTCTCACCCGTACTTATTTTTTTGTGGAGCACGGATCCCATCTCATCGATAGTGTTGATGTAATCGACCCTTTCGTGCCGTTTAAGTCCACTGAGGTGACTCCATCCGGCATCGACCACTTCGGCTTTGGAATCGTGGTGAGCTGGTAGGATTTAGCAATCAGCTTTCGTAGCGTCTCAACCTGTGTGCGACGCAAACCAAACGTCGGGGATAACCCCCGACGCTACGACAAGACGGATTTTCTGTAGCGTTGCACCTTGCCTGCCTGTCGCGCCACCAGGGCAGATAGGTATGCGATGTCTCTACATGCCCGTGACAAACACAAGCCGCCTTGTTGTATCCTCTCATGCTCATCTTCTATGAGACAAGTCTGTCCTTCACATTCCCCCACAAAACGGGTATGATAGATTGTTCGTTTAAGACCGAGAGATAAAGGGGTGATGAGGAATGAGAAAGGGTGCGCTTCTCAGTTGCACCGCGGCCTTACTCTGTTTGATCGGGATCGTTGTTGCCGCCTCTGGCGGTGACCTGCAGGACAGAAACCCCATCGTAATTACGAGTGATTACGAGTTTACCGCGAAGAACGGTGTCGTTGCGGGGTCGGGGACAGTTGATGACCCGTACATCATCGAGGGGTGGCAAATCGATGCTGGTTATCACGATTATGGAATCCGTATCGACCGAACAAGCCGCTATTTCGTCATCCGGAACGTGGAGATCAGTGGAGCAGCTAAGGCTGCAATCTTCCTAAGCTACGTAAGAAATGCCCTTGTTCAGGATTGCAAGCTCACTGGAAACTGGATCGGAATTACCCTCAACTTTGCGTCCTACAATCGGGTCAGTGGCTGCACCCTTGCCAGCAACGCAGAAGGTCTTCATCTGCGGTTTTCAAGAGACAATCAGGTCCTTTCAAACGCGATCTATGGGAATGACTATGCCGCGATCTGGCTGTATGCATCCAACACCAATGAGATCGTTGGAAATTTTCTTGCTGAGAGCCATATGGGGGTTTATCTTGATCTTGGCTCGGAAGGGAACCTGCTCTATAAAAACACTTTCCTTGACAACGTTCACAATGCACATAGTGACCAGCCGAACCAGTGGGACTACGAGGGAGAGGGAAACTACTGGTTCAACTATGTAGGAATCGACGCGGATGAGAATGGCATCGGGGATTCACCTTATGTAATCGCAAGTGACAGCGACCAGGACAACTTTCCGCTCCTCCGCGCACCGTGAGCAAAGATCGAAAAAGCAAGTTGGCCCGCATCACTTTGCGGGCCGTTTTTCATTAGCCTCGGTTGACTTCCGTTCGTGCCCCTTTACACTAACGACGACTACAAAATGAGAAAGGGGAGGTTGTGGCCGCTGAAAAGTTTGCTGAGTACCTGCGGGGAGAGGTACCTTACCCGTTAATGCACGTCCTGATTCAGGAGATGCGGGAGGGGCAGCGAATCTCCCAGTGTTTTCTCGTCAAGCAAAAGACCCAGCGGGCGACCCGTGCCGGAGATCCCTACCTGGAGATCCTCCTCGCCGACCGCTCCGGGACCATCCCCGCCCGCGCCTGGGCCGAAGTGGCGCAACGCTACGCCACCCAGTTCGATGAAGGAGACTTCGTTTTCATCGAAGGACGATCTGAAACCTACCGAAACTCCCTTCAGATCATAGTTGGATCGATTCGCCGCCTAGAGTCCTACGAAGGGGAGGCCGGAAAGATCCCAGGGTTTGATCCAGGGCTACTTGTACCGACAAGCGAGCATGATATCGACGAGATGTGGAGGGAGCTTCTGGAGTTAGCAAAGACGATCACCCCTCCGCCACTGCAGCAACTGACAACCGCGCTGCTGAAAGCAAATACAGACCGGTTCAAAGAGTTCCCCGCAGCGATTCAGTATCACCACGCCTACTTAGGTGGTCTCCTCGAACATTCCCTGGAGGTCGCGAAAAGCGTTGCCCACTTTGCGGAAGATCACCCGGAGCTTAACCACGGCCTAGCCACAGCTGGAGCGATCCTGCACGACATCGGAAAGTTAAGAGAACTGGAGAACCCAATCGCACCCCACCACAGCTTTAGCGGTCAATTAATCGGCCACCTCCTCCTCGGTCGTGATATGGTACACGAGGAGGCAAGTAAGATCGCTTGGCCAGACGAGCGCCTCCCCGGACTCCTGGAGCACATCATTGTCTCTCACCACGGCGAACTTGAGTTCGGTTCAGCAATCGTTCCCAAGACAGCGGAGGCGATCGCTGTTTACTACTTCGATAACCTCTCAGCAAAACTGAACATGGTGCGAATGCACATCACTAAAGATAGCGAGGAAGGCGACTTCACTGACTGGCACAAGCTCCTAGAGCGCAAGTTCTTCAAGGGAAGACTAGTCGACTCCTAAAGTGAAACAGTAAATAACCGTCCGCTGGATCCATAAGGGTCTTTGCCTTGG
>Ga0307430_1002369_pt1 | contig 12617 bp, 13 predicted proteins | sample SalMarWE160130MG_FD_202159 | JGI IMG/M metagenome (GOLD analysis project Ga0307430, IMG submission 202159) | Salt marsh sediment microbial communities from the Plum Island Ecosystem LTER, Massachusetts, United States - WE1603-130 | ecosystem: Environmental > Aquatic > Marine > Intertidal zone >... | reverse complement strand
TTCAAATGAGTGCTTCTCAAGAACTTGAACAAGCTGCAACAAAATATGCTTTGGAGGCTGTTCGCCTTGACAAACAAGGTTCAAGGGGGATGGCTATCACAATGTACCAGAAAGGCATCTCAACCCTCCTGAAACTCGTCAGGTTATACCCTAACTACGGATTAAACTCGGTTTACATTCAACGTGCGCAGGCGTATCAAGATCGGATAAAAGCTCTGCAAGGACAAGGACCCGTCCAATCTTTCCAGCCTCAGCAGGAGAGGTCAGCAGAGATGATGGATCAATCACCAGAAGCAGAAACAGGAACTGATGGAAAGGCAAGCTACGATGAACTTGTGCTCGACGAGAAACCTAATGTACGCTGGACCCAAGTTGTGGGATTAGACCCGGCTAAAAAAGCCATCAAAGAAGCCATAGTGTACCCGGTTGAGAGACCAGACCTATTTCCGTTAGGTTGGCCTCGGGGAATACTGCTTTTTGGTCCCCCAGGATGCGGAAAGACTTTGGTAGCAGCTGCTGTGGCAACAGAAATAGACGCGGCCTTCATATCAGTGGACGCAGCCTCTATCATGTCCAAATGGCTAGGCGAGGCTGAAAAGAATGTGGCAAAGCTTTTCACGTCAGCCAGAAAGACTGCTAGTAATGGTCGTCCCGCCATAGTTTTCATCGATGAATTGGATTCGCTGATTGGTATGCACTCGAATGAGGTCGGTGGAGAAACCAGAGTTCGCAACCAGTTTCTCAAGGAGATGGACGGAGTTATGGACAAGGGCAAGAATATCCATGCGTACGTTATCGGAGCCACTAACAAGCCTTGGGCTCTAGACTGGCCTTTCATACGTAGATTTCAGAAACGAATCATGGTTCCCCTGCCCGACCACGAAGCTCGACTAAATATGCTCAAACTTTACACTGCACATCTGAATTTGTCGTCGAAAGTGGATCTGGACGAGTTTGCTAGGTTGGCTGGAGGTTTCTCTGGAAGCGACATACGGGACATTTGTCAGTCAGCGCACCTACGGGTTATCGGAGAACTCTTCGACTCTGGTCAAGCAAGTGACAAACACGCTAAGCCGCGACCTATATCTACGAATGACTTCAAAGGTATCTTGGCGGACAGAAAGCCCAGCGTATCTCCACGTATTGTATCATCTTATAACGAATGGTCTGAAGCCTTCAAAGCTCTCTAACATGAAACTGGGAGGTTAATCAAGCTCTTGACTAGGTGGTCTTGGAAAGGTTCAGAGAGGCGTCAATTCTTCTGACAGCCGCTGAGAATCTCCTTTCTCTCTCTTATATCGATGCTTTCTTTCTGAACCCCAAAATGCCACTTGAGTTTGCTAGCCTCTTGACAATCGCTTGATGACTACCGAAACCTTCTCTTCCCCTTTTATTTTTACCCCTTTCAATTGTCAGTTTACCGACTATTTAGGGAATTATTATCTTTTCACGAAGATGTTAAATAGGTTCAAGTTAGATTTTGCCAAAAAATTCGCCCAAAAATTTAGATTTTTCCCTAAGCATAGCAAGATCAACACGTTCCCGTTCTTCCATAACCTTTCGGTATTGCTCGGGGTTTTCATGCCAAAATCGGATTATGGCATCACAAATTTTAATTGTCATCAAAGCGGTTTTGGGTCCAATTTTCAGAATTTGTTTAAGTTCCTCAGAACTCATTCGGCATTCTCAACAACCATTTCAGACATTTTTCATATACTCCTAGATAGCATTGTGCTAACGCCACCTTTCCGTAACCATCCCATGCAACATGGGGTTTTATGCTGACGGTACATGAAACATCTCACCAAATGCGTGAGACTTGCCAACTTTGGCGAATCCTAGAACTTTTTTTACTCCGATTCCTCGAAGAATTAAGCTAATATTGGTTCACGGTATGATTTTTTGTTTCATGTATAATAAAATCAAAGAAAAATCTGATTAAAGAGCATTGCGTTTTAGAGAAGTAAAACGACAATAGAAAAGGTACTGCTTTTAACAGGAAACAGGTGTTACAGAAATCTTATGTAAAAAGGTTGAAAAATGAAAGTATTGCAAAAAAAGCGAAAGGTGAAGGGTTTACCCAGCCTAGCGGACTCAAAAGCATCAAGGCTCTTCGTAAGACTCTTCGTAGACGATTATTTGGAGCCTAATAACTTTTGTTCAATCGAGAAAATTAAGCGGTCATTGGTCTCCACGAAGAGCCTCTAAGGCGACGGGGATCAGACATTCCTGATATCAGGATTATCAGGGATTCCTGATTCTTGATGCTCCTGATGCTGATACTGACATTTTCCGTCACGATTCATGGCTGATTTGGGGCTTATTCTTGATTTCCGTCATTATTTATCAGCGAATTTATCAGGAATTCCTGATGCTGATGCGTCGACGCCATGGGGACCTAGGTCGACAGTAGCCTCTTCGTGAAGTCGTGAGACAAAAGATACTTTGGGACATTGTTGAAATATTATGGTTTGCTCATTTTTGATGTTGACAAAATTCAAAGGTTTCCACGAAGAGTCTAAGGGGCCTATGCCTTAATGTCAAACGATCATTCTGTTTACGTCTTTATGCAAAGGTTTTGGTGTTAATAGCTCCCTCAGAACTTGTGTGAGCTGAATATTTGTTTCGGCACCATAATCCATAGCTCTTTGCGAATCCTTTAGGTATTGCCTAAATTGTTCCCCATCTCTCATAAGGAAATATTGAATTTCAATAGCGTGAGGATGTGACTTGTCATTTGTAACAACGAGTTTATTGAAGCCATTATCAAATTCTAAGCGGAATGAAGGAATTTTCGATTTTTTCCCTAAATGAACCGTCATCTTAGTAGCTTTCAAGAAAAAGCTCCGATAAAAAGCAGTAAATTCTTTGATGTCTTTTACTAATTCGGTATTATAAAAACCATCAGCAAGGATCTGCATAATTTTTCCATCAGTCACCGGCTTTCTAACATGCAAACGACACCTTCCAGTCTCAAACCACTTAACCCAACCAAGTTTAGACCGCCAAATTATAAAACGATTCTTAGACTTACTGAGCCCCCACCCTTTGCTAATAGCCAGGTCCCTCACTCTCATTGTAAAAGGAGAATCCAGAAAAATCGAAGCCTCATTAAAATTGTGGTAACTGACTCTCGGTTTTTGATACTTTGAACCTCCTTCACTTTTTTGTAGATATTGCTTGAACTCACTCTTCAGGTTGTACCACTGTTTACGATTTGGTTTGGTATCTTCAATGTTTAATTTCTCAAGAGCCTTCGCACAACTGATTTTAGACCATTTTTTGCCAAGGTTTTCCAATAGCCACATTATCAAACCACGCTTACTCGTGATTTCTTGTGGAACTACTAAAACATCTACGATAGTCTTTTGAGTATCCTTTTTCTCCTTATGAGATTTGGGTTTCATTTCATTTGAGTAATGGCTCGGTTTAGGGTTTAAATTCTTCGCAAAAAGTTTTTTATATTTATAAAACAATTCTCCAAATTTCTCTAACCCTTCGTTTTACTGTGATAAAACGAACATTATGCATCAAAGGAAAACATTAAAAACAGAGGGATTAATAACTTCTTTATAGTGAGAAAAGATGAAGGAAGAACCGAAATCTTTAATTTTTGCTTTAGATTCGTTGTCGAAGTCTGGAACCGTAAGCCGTACTCACCTAGCAATAACATCGAAACCGAAGGGATTAACAATTGAAGAAATTTGCGAGATATCGGGATTAACTAGAGGCAACATAGAGGCTCATGGAATCCCTCCGTTGGTTAAATTTCAAATCATTGAGAGAGATAAGAGCGACCCTGAAGGGGTAGTTTTCAGATTTACCGGCAGATGGTTAGCATTTTTGAGGGAGAAATGATTTTATTAAAAACATTATTTGAGAATAGGCCAAGGTTGTTTCAGCTTGTGCTAAGTCGAGTTAAGGAAACAAAGAGAATAGTCGACTCCGATGTACGAGTGGTTCAGGGTTTAGTTTCTGAAATCAAGACTCCGCGTACTCCTGAATTGATACTGGTGCGTGACGCACCTCTTGAATTGGTGACAGATCCCAAGGTGGCGTATATTGTCTGAGCCGGCTCTTTTTCCCTGTCCTGATCCAGATTGTACGCATGAACCGTTTAAAAGTCTAAAATCGCTCAAAGGACACATGCTTAAAGTTCACAAAATGGCCTATAGAAGAGATGTAGAAGCACTAGAGAGACCTTCAGGAGGGGTAGGGACCTTAACAAATACTTTCAAGGAAGAGGGGGCGGAAACAGCTGCAGCTGTAAGATTAGCAAAGTGGAAAAACCAATTAAAAAAAGCGGATCCTGAAGAATATGATAGGTTGTATCCGGAAAAAGGACGGGTTGAAAAGTCGCCCACAAGTATGCTGCTTGAACTAGAGGTCGTCAAGACACTCCAGGACATGCGAAATAGGAACAACGGAGGCTCTGGGGTTACCATAAAAGATGCTGCAACAGAAAGACTTGAACAGAAAGTTGAAGCTCTTCAAAAGCAAATCGCTGACCAGAAATACACAAGCCTAGAGAATTCGATTAAAGAATTGAAACAGGAGATTCGGAGTAATAGCGGCCAAGCCACGAGCGATTTAGCTGTAGTTGTTGGGGCGGCGCAGAAGACCGCGGAAAAGTTCATGCAAAATGTCAGTTTGGTCGACGTCGGCATGAGTCTCGCGGGATTCAATAAGGTTCCGGTCGGTGCTGGAGGAATGCCAGAGGCTAAAAAGGCACTTCCTGAAGCCCGAAAAGGAATCATATCGGTCTTAAGAGAAAGGGGACTTGTCACAACGATAAGACAAAACTGAGGGGAATTTGAATGGAAGAAGCCAAGAAACAAAAATTCCGCTATATCAAAAAAGAAGGCGCGCCCAATATAGGGTTAGGTCTCCTAAACAACACTCAGGGGAAGGGTGCAGGACTGGGTAAGCTCGGAAATCAGGGTGCAGAGGGAGGTATCAGAGCGCAGATAGAGCCGATGGTTGAAGGTTTAGGCAATAGGATCGAAAGCCGATTTTTACGCATCAGGACAAGAATGCAGACTTTAGGCATAGGCAATATGCAATCACAAGTAAAAGAAGAACCAAAAAGAGAACCCGTGTTCTATTGCCCAGAATGTAATATGCCTGTAGAAAAGGAAATGCTGTTTTGTCCAAGTTGCGCGTCACCATTGAATATCGAAGCTAAAAAGCTAAAGGACCATAAGGAAAAGCTGAGAATATCTGCCAACATGGCTGTATTGTGTGATTCATAGGAGGTGTTGACAAGAAAATGTTAAAAAGAGATCGTTTCGGAAATTATATTAATGTCGTATCTGACTATCCAAGAGCACCTCTTCCGATTGCAGCTCAAAGGAATATTCCTTCACCTTACACTCGTATGACCTGGGCCCCAAACCGCAATATTGCGAACCTTCCCGCTGTAGAAACAGGGGATAGTTCCGCATCTTCGAGGGGGGTTCTGCCGCAAAGAAGGCTTTATACACAACCAACACTAGGTCGAGGTCGATATACAGGATCTTACGAAAATGTCCCCGCTCCTTACACGAGGCCTCGTTCATGGGATACTGAAACGCCCATTGGGAGACTTCCGAGTAGTGCAGAAAGGGGAGTTTTAGCCCAAGTAGCAGCCCAAGTAGGTCGAGGTCGTCCTGGTTTAATCAGAATGTTGCTGAATCGGAGGTGATATTTTGATCTTAGCGTTAATCAAAAGCAATGAGGAACAGCGAACAGTAGTCCGTAGCACGGACACCAGAGTTGTATGCCAAGGACAGCAGGGAATCTATTTCATCTTCACTTTTCCGGAACTCAAAACAGTAACCGACTGCGTAAACGATACAACATTATTGGCCACAGCATGCGCGATTGGTTTCTGAGGGTTTCTAGTGATCTGTGTAGAATTAGATGCTTGGCTACTCGAAGGAAGTAGCTGTTTCTGTGGATCCCCCCTCAAGAAAACATCCCGAAGCAACCATCATTTAGATTGTTTAAATTCGGAGTGCCCTATTATTTATTTTGGATATCGCCGCTGTAAACAGGTTAAACAGGAACACCACGGGCGTCGGCGTTCCATCAGCAGCGGATACGTCAAAGAAGACCGCAAGACTAAAAATGGTGGTGTCCTCTACGATGTCTTCTTAGACTCCAGCTTTCACACGATACCGGCTAAATTACGATCCAAACTGATGAAAGGCTCAAGGCAAACAATCACACTTTCCACAGAGGAAATCTGTACCATGGTGGTGAAATAAGAGTGAAAAGACCAATTAGAGAATGTCTTGCAGCTCTCAACCAAAACACAACTAAAGCGGATCCTCAATTATGGAGACATCAAACTAAGAACCCTGAGGCAAAAAAGCAAGCATCACTAACGGATATGATTTTGCAGGTGGTAAGCCCATATTATCTGTATCAGAGGAGAGTTGCTAAGAAATCTCCTGAAGTGGCATGGAAGGAAACTACTACGGCCTTCAAAAAAGCCATTAAAGCCGTTGGAGCCGTTGGAAATTGACACCTATGGAAGATTGATCATGCCAGAATCAGAATTGTTCTTGAAGGGCCTGCCAACATCTGAAGCAGCCAGAGAGTTTCTTCTAATCATGGGCGAAGGAAACGCCTATGCCTTCTGGAAGCTATGGCGCAGATTCAAAAAGGTAACAAGCTACAAAGCCATCTGCAGCATGTTTTATGTCCTAAGGGAAATTGGGTTAATAGAGAGTGTCAGATACGCACCATCTAAATTTTCGGGCTTCAAGAAACATTTTTTTCGAGTGAAGCCTGGCATGGAGGATTCTCCGAAATGGCGAAATCCACAAGCTGAGTTGTATCCCGATGTCCGGTTGGGGGGCTCGGGCTATGCGGAACTGAAAAAGCTAGGGTTGAAGCCAAAAGGAGGGAGAGCTCTAAAATACAGAAAGTAACTCTCGAGTTTGGCAGGCCACATTCGTTTTATAGGCATAAAACGAAAAAATAAAATATTAGCTTCCTAATAGAAAAGAACATGAAATCTAAGCTAGTTAGGTACGTCCCGGCCCGTCTCGAAAACATTGAAGCATATCTGTCGAATTCATTACTTTCCGCCTTGTTTGAATCCGCATGAAAAAACGGTTACATTACATGTTTGTTATAATATTTGGCGTTCCAGTCTTAACCAAAATGACGCCTAGAACAGCAATGATATCCAATATCCTATGAGAAAGACAACGCCTCCTAAAGCCGCCATTCTTATACCCTTTAGAATAGCGTTTCCTTTTCCCTCTCGACCCATATACATCCCCGCGAACATGAGGGTACCTAATGCAATCGCAATCGAGGCCCAAGCTGCCATCTTGATTCCAACGATCCCAAGGTACGCCATTACAAAGGGGGAAATGTATATAGCGCAAACTAGGAGAGGAGTTAGTAAATTGATCGATGCGACTATTATCGCTACTCTTCTAGCCGATTTCGTAACCTGTGTACCTTCCAGGCTTATCAACATGGCCTTTTCTAATTCTCGGACTTCCCTCTCCCTCTCTAAACTTTCCGCCTCGTAAACACTGACTCCGGAAGAGATAGCCAACGCAAAACTGACGGTGATCATGGTTCCTAAAATTACTTTCAATTCAGGTTCAGCGATGAAGGCAGAACCCACAACGACTCCTAGCAACATGAATGTTGAGTCAAACAACGTGTTTATAAAGAACCTCCTAATGGATGGACCACCATCCATCCCAGTTAGTCAATCCTTCAGATAATCCAACATAACCGATTTTTTCCTCATCTTTGAAGATGAGCCAAAAACATATAAGTTTTCTGGATGTTATTTAAAACTGTAAACGCGGTGCCACACGGGAAATAAACCTCTTACAGAAGATTAATGATGATGACATTCCCTGCCCGTCTCGAAAACATTGAAGCATATCTGTCACAGCTTGAGGTCCCTAATACTCTTCGTCAGTTGGCATTACGTGAAATTGAAAATTATCGATCACGACGTCGGGCCTACAAAAGATTCTAGCCCAGGGATGAATGATGGTTAAATTGAGAAAAGATACCAAAGCAATTCCTTTTCCTCGTCGTGTCAGTACGTACGAAAGAGAGCGATTCTGGAGAAAACTACTGGAAGAGGTTACATCTTGCGGAGAAATAATGCCTAATACATCGACGTTCTACAGAGAATTCTCAGATGTAACCTATGATTCTTTTGCAGATGCAGTAAAACATTTCTGGATATTTCGAAACCGTATCTGTAGAGGAGAGAGGACCTGTTAAAGGGTTGTAACTAACCCTTCTCTTTTCAATGCTGCGATAATTCTTTGCTGCTGCTCCGCGAGCTGCTCCATTTCCTGTCTAGAGGGCCCCTGAGACATTCTAATCATTATCTCCATTTTTTCTAGCCTCTTCCTCAGATCCTCGTTTTCTTGCACAAGGTCTTTGATTTCCGAGGATTCAACCGCGTAAACTGATACATTAGGCATAGCCTCTAGGTAGGCTTCAGCAATCTCTTCTCCATCCTGTCGCAAGTAACTTTCATCAAGATACTCCACATGACCCATCAAAGCGTGAGTAACATCCAAGTCAAGCCCGATTTTTGTTCTGAAAAATTTTCGTAAAGAATGTAGATGATAGATTCTGCGCCCTGTCTTTTTGTCCTTGAAGTCTATTCCAACCTTGGCTATGGCCCGATTCCACATGTCCCGGGCGGTAAATAGGCCCCAAGAGAATACTCTTTCATCCTCGTGTGTGCTTCCGTCGCGTTTTCCGGTTTTAGCTTTGATTTTCACCCAGTCCTTGATTGCGTCTCGCGCTTCGTAGCTGAAATAAACGGTTCTTTGGCCCACCCCGCCTTTCGTATATTCGCCTCGTATGAAAGCCCTGGGGGGATCAGCTTCCAGGTTGAAGTCCTCATGCTGGAGTTGGAGGGTTTCGCCTATTCTTGCTCCAGAACTTAATAGAAATAGGACCATTGACCTGCCTTTAACATCCATATAATTAAGGATCTTTTTGAGCTGCTGAATTGTTGGTTTCTTGTCTCTGGTTTCAGCTCGGGCATGTTTTGGGATGAATCCTCTTCGTCTGAGCTTTTTCCATTTGTTGTCGTCAAGGACTACTCCGTTGTCTTGATAGAAAACCTTCAAGATGGTCGTGTATGTAAGCAGAGATTTTTTTGGTTTATCTTCCATTGAAACAATGAACCTGCGGATGTCGGTAGCTGCATCCGGTTCGCTTTTGATGTATTTACCCAGGTCCTCTATTTCTAAATTTTTCTTGAAAAGTCTCATGGCCGAGAGGTATTGGCGTTTGGTGTTTTTGTTGCTGAATTCGCCTAGCCAATGTTTTAGGGTGGGGTCAGTTATCGGTTTTCGGGGTCTTGCCATGGTTATCAGTATTTATAGTTATTTTTATTTTTGTATTTAAGTCTTTAGTAATCACTTTGTTTACCCCTTTTAAACTTGAGACCATGGCAAGAACAGCGTTTCTTATGATGCCCTGAACAAAGTCGCCTAAGGGCAAGAATTTTTCGTCTATCTGTATTGTGATTTTTTCTTCTCGCTTCCGTTTTCTTTCCACCAAAACTGCAACTTTATTGTTTACTAAATCCACAAGTTTTTCTGGTTCTTTTAGTGCGTCTATGAATGGGATTTCTGTTTCCAGTTTTCCGTCTGGAATGGTAGTAACAAAGGCTAGGATGTTTTTGTAGCGTTCAAGAGCCTCTGAAATTTCGTTAACTGTTTTGGTTGCCACTATTTTTGGTATAGTCATGTCTTGTCCGACTAAGCCTTTGAATCCTTCAAGGATGATAATGTCAACTTCGTCTGGGAATTCTGCAATAACCTGTTCTAGGCTGTAGTTTGTGGTGTCAACTTTTTTGATGGCAGTTAGTTCGTTGGGGGCTACGCTTAAAACGGCGCTTGCTCCAGCCTTGGAGTGTCTCCACGTGTCTTTTCCTTCTGTGTCTATCGTGAATTCGGGTTCAGGAATATGCTTTGCAGATGCAACCATGTATCCTCTCTTTGACAATCCCCTAATCAGGGCTTCTACAGCTGTGGTTTTTCCCGAATTACTGCTTCCAACAACAGCAACTATAACTCTGTTGAACATTCCTCTAACGTCTCCTCTCAGCTAATAACCGGCTTCACAAATTTAAATTAAGAGCAAGGAATACTATTTGACTATTAAATTTTAATCTCAAAAGCCAAAACTTGCTTTTTTAACTGTTTTCTGGCTTGTGACAGCTGTTATAGTTTATTTGAGGTTTTATGATTGTGCTCTTGCAGTCTTCAATATGTTAATGTCCTCTTGATTAATGTATCCTGTATAATATAGTAGTAGAACATAGATAGCAATACTTGCAATCGTTCCAAAAATTAGTATAAGAGAATTGGATTTGGGTATAAGGAAGAGGATTCCTGCCAAAATAGCGCCCGAGAATAAAACTTTAGGAAGCCCTGAAAACACGTCGACTTTTAGGTGACGCTTAATAAAAATTGGGATTAAAATAAGAGACGTAACACCTGTAAGTGTCAGAGAAATCGCAGCTCCATCTAGACCAAAGAGGGGTACAAGGATAAAGAGCGAGATGATATATTGTGTAGCGGCACCCGCCAGTAACATGCCGGATAATTTAGCTTTTCCAATGCCTATTAGTATGGAAGAAAGAGTACGTCCGAACATAAGAAGGAATGTTCCGACGATAAGAATTTGAAGAGGCATTACGGCGCCTTGGAAAGCAATTCCATATACACCTACAACAATGGGTTCTGCTAAAGCAAAAATTATTACCGTCAAAGGTAACCCTAAAATGAGAGGGTATTTCACAGAAATTTTAACATATTTTTCTATCAGTGTATCGTCTTTTTTGGTCCATGCTTCAGACACCGATGAAAGAATCGGAAGAGAGAAAGCTGTCATCATAAATAGTACACTGGAGACTGTGTCTGCAACACTATAAACTCCCACATTGGCGTAATCAAAGAACAAATTAAGTAAAGGTATGTCCAAGCTCTTCATTACCATAAACGATATTTTTCCGACCGATATAGAAAAACCAAAAATGAGTATATGCTTAAATTGCTTTAAATCTTCTAACAACGAATCCTTAATTTTCTTATTTGCAAAAAAATCTACGTTAAACAAAAACAAATCCTTAAGATATGTTCTTAAAAAATACACGCAAAGCACTAGTTGGCAGATAGGAGCGACTACTACTAAGACTGGTAACAGATTAATGGGTAAATTAAATAGTACAAATATCATGCCGATTATCGAGACTGCATAAAATCCGCTGGATTGTATTATCGAAAGTTGTTTGCTTTTATGCAATGACCCTATTATTGAGGACAGTGAGTCTTTTGTTCCTGAAAACAAGAATGCGAATGCCAGAGAAAGAAGAATTATCCTGAATATAATGTCAGATGTTTGAAAAGATAAAATGGTTAAGAAAACGAACATTATTAAACTTATTACCGTGAGATACCTTACGTAGTTTGAGAAATAGCGAGAAAGATTTGTGTCTTTTTTGGTTAAATATCCTGCACCAAAATGGATTAATCCCTCAAATAATCCCCCAAAAATGAGTGCCCACAAGAAATCGAACCCTGAATATGCCATAGTGAATAAGCCGAAACCATAAGGCCCGTATGCCCTGCTCACTTGAACTCCCAATAAAAGCCAGAAAACACCACTTAGGATCATGAGTCCCAAGAACCAAACCCCGCCTGAAACTAGCCTTCCTGGCCCCGAGTTGCTGAGATCTTTTTCCATCACTTAACAATCCTAGTTTTGCTCTAGTTGTTGTTAGTTTTATCCTTTCCAGCGAAACTTTAATTCTTTACACATTACTCTGATATAAAGTTCCAGTACAACGAGCGAGTTGAGAACAATATTTTGTGTGTGGTATGTGTAGTATAGAAGAGAGTGTATAAGGAAAAACAAGAGTGTAAAATTGAGTAGATGTTTGGGTTTGGGATTAAAATTTAACCCCAAACCAACCAACGGGGACATACGACGGACGGGTGAAACGACGGGATACGGTTAATGGATGGTCCTATACTTGTATAGCCCTGATTTGGATACCCTCTAATGGATAATAATGGAATAGGAATAAGAAACGATGGAATAGAGAGAGTGAAGAGTGAGGGGTCAGAAATTAAAGAAAACTTTCCCCTCGTAATCAAATAAGGCTCATATGCGAGCGCCAAGACATTTATGGTCATGCGCACGCCAAGCTCTAAGGATAACCTGCTCCTGAAAGTACACTTGAAATTGCTTCAAAATCGCGCACATTAATTTTGTGTGCCTCTCTAATTATAGGGCTAATGACCTTAAGCACTTTTAAACCTCTTTCAGTCACAACGTAATAGATCTTGTTATCGCCAAAATTTTCTTCTTCAACGAGACCCCGATTCCACAATAGCCTCAGATGTGGTTTCAAACGGGATTCGTCCATTTCAAACCTATCCCTCAGCTGGGTCAATTTCATGGGACCATTAGAAACCAATGTGCAAAGAATTTCAGTGCATATCATCAACTTTGATTTATATGGCCTTTCAACTTTTTCCTTTCGGACAAAGACTGATTTAGCCCTTTCATCACTTTCCTTTCGGATAATGAGTGATTTAGCTTTACTTATTGCATGT